>Ga0209343_10002204_pt1 | contig 25343 bp, 18 predicted proteins | sample RifCSPlowO2_02_FD_184026 | JGI IMG/M metagenome (GOLD analysis project Ga0209343, IMG submission 184026) | Groundwater microbial communities from Rifle, Colorado - Rifle CSP2_plank lowO2_0.2 (SPAdes) (version 2) | ecosystem: Environmental > Aquatic > Deep subsurface > Groundwater | place... | reverse complement strand
TTTGCGCACGGGAATGCCCAGCACATCCTGGGTCAGCGGTTCGTAGGGAATACGCTCATACTCCCGCTCCAGCGTCTCGCGGCGCACCAGGTGCACAATGAGCTTGAGCCGCATCTTTCGACGCACGGCGGTCTCGCCGAAGATGGCACGGATGTCCAGCAAACCAATGCCGCGGACTTCCAGCAAATTCTCCAAAAGCTCAGGGCAGCGGCCCTCAATGGTGGTCTGGTTGATGCGGTACAGGTCTACCGCATCGTCGGCCACCAAACCATTGCCACGGGAAATCAGCTCCAGACCCAGCTCGCTTTTGCCCAAACCCGACTCGCCGGTAATCAGCACACCCAGGCCCAAAATATCCATGAACACCCCGTGCATGGACATGCGTTCGGCAAAGTGTTTGGACAGGTAGGCCCGCAATACGTCGATCACAAAGGCGGGGGATTCCTTGGTGGCAAACATCGGGATCTGGGCCCGCTCACACATGGACAAGAGCGCCTCGGGGGCCGCTTGGCCGTCCGCCAGCACCAACACCGGTGGCTCCAGTGTGACAATGCGTGAAATCCGCCGCGCGCAGTCTTCCGGCGTGGCGTTGCTGAGGTAGGCGATCTCGCGTTCACCGAGGATTTGCGCCCGGTAAGGATGGATGTAATTGAGGTAGCCGACCAGGTCAGCGCCAGAACGGGCGGCACGCACCGCCACTTCGTCAAAGCGTCGCTCGGAAGCGCCCAGACCAGCGACCCACTCCCATCGCAGACGACCACGAAATTCCTCAAACAGAACGTCGGCGCTGACTACGGTGGGTTTCAAGGCAGAGCTTTCGCGTTACGCTGGGTTCAGGTGGCGAGAGTGGACTTCCAAGCGGCAATCAGCTCGTACAACTGCTGCGAGTCAGTGCACACGGTGAGCTGCTCACGCAAGGGGGCATCGCTCAACAACTCGGCTATTTCCGACAAAATTTCAAGGTGTTTCTGCGTGGCGGCTTCGGGCACCAGCAGAAAAATCAACAGACTGACGGCCTGCTCGTCCGGGGCGTCGAACCCAATAGGGCTGGACAATTGCAACACCGCTGCCATGGGGGACTTCAGGCCTTTGATGCGGCCATGGGGAATCGCAACACCATGGCCTAAACCAGTCGAACCCAAGCGCTCACGGGAAAACAAACTGTCGGTCACCAAAGCGCGACTGAGGCCGTGCAGGTTCTCAAACAACAAACCGGCCTCTTCGAAAGCCCTTTTTTTGCTGGTAACGTCCACTTGCGCAAGTACTTGCGAAGGGGACAGGATGCTGGCGAGTCGATTCATGATGTGAGTGCGGATTATGCACACAAAAAAACCGCCCGGTAGGGGGGCGGTTGATCTGTGTGCAACAACAGGGTATTGCTTACATCAAACGCTTAGGAGCGCCATGGTGGTGGTCTTGGATACGGTCTTTGTGGCGTACCACCTGCCGGTCCAGCTTGTCCACCAATTCATCCACCGCGGCGTACAAATCCTCATGTGCACTTTCGGCAAACATGTCATTTCCTTTGACATGGATACTGCATTCCGCGCGCTGCCGTCGCTCTTTTTCCTTTTGGTTTTCAACTGTAAGGAGCACTTTGACGTCCACGACCTGGTCAAAATGTCGCATGATCCGATCTAGCTTGGTTGTCACATAACTTCTCAGGGCAGGGGTAACTTCAAGATGGTGACCGCTGATCGTCAAGTTCATAAATAGCCTCCAAATGCTCTCAGGTTTGAAAACGCTTCCCGCCTTGGGCGGTCAGCACACGAACAACGAATGGGGTTAATCCGCTGCCGCTGGAATCACTATGCGCCCGAAACACCAGAATTGCAACGCCTTTTTATTTCGCGCTGCAACATGGCCAACAGCGCACACTGAAACATACTAAGCGCGGCACGGGCAGCCGCTACCCCTTCCAAGCGGACGTATTGGACGGCACCGCACTGCATGCCGTGCGAGCCCCATTTGGTGAAAAATGCCTTGCGCCTGGCCTCACTGCCACGGCAGAGTGCGATAATTTCCACTGCTCAATTTTTGGAGAACGCTCCTTGGAAAACTACCCCAGTCGGTAGCTTTCAATTCCCTTGTTCGCATCGGGGTTGAAAGCGGTCACCACCCACCCCATCCATGCCAACACACCAAGGGAATGCGCGATGCTGAATATTTTCACGCTAGCCAATGGACGGCTTTTCCAGGAAGAGATTGAGTCTCTGGAAGAACTGGCCCAGTTTCAGCCTATCTGGGTCGATCTTGAGTCCCCCACCGTCGAAGAAAAACGCTGGGTCAAACAGCATTACGGTCTGTCGATTCCAGAAGACGCGATGGACGAGGACATCGAGGAGTCCGCACGTTTTTACGCCGAAGACAACGGTGAGTTGCACATCCGCAGCGACTTTTTGGTCCCCGATGATCATGAGCCCCACACGGTGCGGGTGGCCTTCATCCTGAATCTGATCAACGATGGATTGCGAAGCAAGGGCGTGCTGTTTTCCATTCACGACGAAGATGTTCCGGTGTTCCGCTTGCTGCGCATGCGCGCACGGCGTGCGCCGGGCCTGATTGAAGACGCCAAGGAAGTCTTGCTCAAGCTGTTCGACGCCGACGCGGAATACTCCGCCGACACGCTGGAAGGCATTTACGACGAACTGGAAAAAGTCAGCAACAAAGTGCTGTCGGGCGATGTGACCGACGCCATGGCCGGCGAGGTGCTGGGCGCCATTGCCCGCCACGAAGACATGAACGGACGCATTCGCCGCAATGTGATGGACACACGCCGTGCTGTGAGCTTCATGATGCGCAGCAAAATGCTCAATGGGGCGCAGTTCGAAGAAGCGCGGCAAATCCTGCGCGATATCGATTCGCTGGATTCACACACGGCCTTCCTGTTCGACAAGATCAACTTTTTGATGGATGCAACGGTCGGTTTCATCAACATCAACCAGAACAAGATCATCAAGATTTTCTCGGTGGCCAGCGTGGCGCTGCTGCCACCCACCTTGATCGCCAGCCTGTACGGCATGAACTTCAAGTACATGCCCGAGCTGGACTGGGCATTGGGCTACCCCTATGCCTTGGCGCTGATGGTGGCCAGTGCACTGGTGCCGATGTGGTATTTCCGCAAACGCGGCTGGCTCAAGTAACTTGCGACGAAATCAGACTACAACCCTTACAAACAGTGCGTAAGCAGCTATCAAATTTATAGCGACAGCAGAAATTCATTCACAATCTTGTGGGCGTAGACACTGGCCACTTGCGTGACAAACTGGGCAAAGTCCACATGGGCCGTGTCGTCGGCGCGGTCAGAGATGGTGCGCACTGCTGCAAAGGGAATTCCATAGTCGGCACAGACCTGGGCGACGGCGGCGCCCTCCATCTCGACCGCCAGGGGCGCATGCCCCTGGGCCTGCAGGGATCGCACAATGGCATCGGACTGCTGCACGCCGTTGACAAACTGGTCCCCGCTGGCAATCAGGCCTTGGTGAACCGCGACAGGCGCACCCTCCGCACCGCCTGACCGCAGGGCGGACTGGCAGGCCTGGACCAGCAGCGCGGTCAGCAACGCATCCCCTTGAAAAACGGTCTGCCCGTACAAAGGCACCTCAAACCGGGGAAACAAGGGTGATGCATCCATATCGTGCTGCACAAAACCGGTGCCCACCACCACATCCCCGACAAGCACCGACGGCCCCACCCCGCCCGCCACGCCGGTGAACAGCACACGCTCCACACCAAAACCCTCAATCAGGGCGGCCGTGGTGGTTGCTGCGGCCACCTTGCCGATACGCGAGAGCCCCAACACCACGGGTCGCCCATGCAGCAAACCAGACCAAAATACACGTCCGGCGCGTTGCACCTGCTGGGGGTTTTCCAAATGGGCCACCAGGCCGCCCTGTTCTTCGGCGAGGGCACTCAAAATGGCGGTGGGGCGGGATTGGGTCATGGCAACGGGGATTGAAAAATGACAAAACAAGCGCAGAGCGTAACCGCCATAAAAAAAGCGGCCCCAAGGCCGCTTTTTCAAAGCATCCAGAGGCCTCTTATTTATCGCGCAACTCGCGGCGCAAAATTTTACCCACTGGGGTCTTGGGCAATTCGGCGCGGAACTCAATCACCTTGGGTTGTTTGTACCCCGTGAGGTTTTCCTTGCAGAATTCGCGCACTTGGGCCTCGGTCAGGGCGGGGTCTTTTTTAACGATCACCAGCTTGACGGACTCGCCCGACTTGGCATCCACCACCCCCACACAGGCACACTCCATCACACCCGGCATGGTGGCCAGCACATCCTCAAGTTCGGTCGGATAGACGTTGAAGCCACTGACCAGAATCATGTCTTTCTTGCGGTCCACGATCTTGAAGAAACCGCGCTCGTCCACGACACCGACGTCGCCGGTCTTGAAGTAACCGTCGGGCGTCATGACCTTGGCCGTCTCGTCCGGCCGCTGCCAATACCCTGCCATGACCTGTGGCCCCTTGATTGCAATTTCACCAGGCTGGCCCATGGGCACCTCCACACCGTCGTCGTCCAGCAGCTTGATCCAGGTGCTCGACACCGGCACACCGATGGAGCCCGAATATTCCGTGGACGTCACGGGATTTGAGGTCGCAATGGGAGAGGTTTCGCTCAGGCCATAACCCTCGCAAATGGAACATCCGGTCTTTTCGAACCAGAGTTTGGCAACAGCGCCTTGCACCGCGGTACCGCCGCCGGGCGACACCAGCAGGTGGCTCCAATCCACTTTCTTGAAATCGGGGTGGTTGGCCAGCCCGTTGAACAAGGTGTTGACCGCTGGAAAGGTGTGGATCTTGTGCTTGGACAACTCCGTCAGCACCGCAACCATATCGCGCGGGTTCGGAATCAGGATCAGCTTGCCGCCAGCGCGCAAGTTCAACATCATGCCCACGGTGAATGCAAAGATGTGGTACAGCGGCAAAGCGCACACCGAGTTCATTTGTTGATTGGCCGGAATCTTCTTGAGCATGGGTTCGTTCCACACTTCGGCCTGCAGCATGTTGGCCACCAGGTTGCGCTGCAGCAGCACCGCGCCCTTGGACACACCGGTCGTGCCCCCGGTGTACTGCAAAACCGCCACGTCGTCGGGTTTGATCGCCACCTTTTTCAAGGTGCCCCCCATGCCTTTGGCAAGCGCGGAGTTGAAGCGCACCGCCGTGGGCAAAGAGAAGGCTGGCACCAACTTCTTCTTTTTGCGCACCACATAGTTCACCAAGGCACCCTTGACAAGGCCCAACTGATCGCCCATGGAGCACAACACGATGTGCTTGACTGGCGTGGCGGCCAGGCATTTCTCCAGAGTCACCGCAAAATTTTCCAGAATCACAATGGCCTTGGCGCCAGCATCCTTGAGTTGGTGCTCCAGTTCACGGGCGGTGTACAGCGGGTTGACGTTGACCAGGGTGAATCCGGCGCGCAGGATGCCTGCCACGGCGATCGGGTACTGCAACACATTGGGCATCATGACCGCCACGCGGTCCCCTTTGACCAAACCCAGGCCCTGCAGGTAGGCACCAAAAGCCTGGCTGAGTTCATCGACTTGTTTGTAGCTTTGCTCCTTGCCCATAAAACTGTAGGCCGCACGGTCTGCGTACTTCTTAAAGCTCTCCTCCATCATGTCCACCACAGAGGCGTATTGGCTCGCGTCGATGTCAGCGGGCACGCCTTGGGGATAGCTTTTAAGCCAGATGCGGTCTGTCATGGGAATCTCTCCAGAATAGATAAAAAAACACTCGGCGGAATTGTCGATGCTACGGTAACCCGACTTTCCGGTGTTTTCCCTAATCATTCGGAGGGTCAGCGCTCTAAAAAATGGCCCTGGGCCCCACACGCCAACGGGTGTTAAAAACCAGTCTGGCGGCCACTGCCACGCCATTTCCCAAGCCCGCGCCCTGGTCAAGAAGGCGACTGTCCCCCAGGAAGCAGGTCAAAAAACTAATGTAAGCTTCACATCAGTTTTCAACTCATTGAGGAGTCGCTTCATGCAGACTGGCGTATCCACTGGAACGACAACGGGCACGCCCCCTGTCACCACAGCCCCGAAAATGGCACAGCGCATTGGCGTGCCCAAAGAAATTTTCCCGGGGGAAAAGCGGGTGGCAACCGTTCCCGAGGTGGTGGAAAAACTCATCAAGCTGGGCTTCCTGGTGTCCGTGGAATCCGGTGCCGGAGACGCCGCCAATATGAGCGACGAGGCCTACCGCACCGTCGGCGCCACGGTGGTCCCCGATGCCGCCCAACTGTGGGCCAGCGCCGACATCGTGTTCAAGGTGCGCGGCCCCACCCCCGACGAAGTGGCACAGATGCGCGAAGGCTGCACGCTCATCAGCTTCATCTGGCCTGCGCAAAACCCCGAATTGATGCGGCAATTCGCTGCCAAAAATGTCACGGTGCTGGCCATCGACGCCTTGCCCCGCATGCTCAGCCGTGCCCAGAAGATGGACGCATTGACTTCCATGGCGGGCGTCACCGGCTACCGCGCCGTCATTGAGGCGGCCAACGCCTTCGGCCGCTTCTTCAACGGCCAGATCACGGCCGCGGGCAAGGTGCCGCCCGCCAAGGTCTTCATCGCCGGTGCCGGCGTGGCCGGCCTGGCGGCCATCGGCACCGCCGCCGGCCTGGGTGCCATCGTGCGCGCCAACGACACCCGTGCCGAAGTAGCCGACCAGGTCACCTCCCTGGGTGGCGAGTTTGTCAAAGTCGAGTACGAGGAAGAAGGCGGCGGTGGCGGTGGCTACGCCAAGGTGATGAGCGAGGGCTTCCAGCAAGCCCAGCGTGCGATGTACGCCAAGCAGGCCAAGGAGGTGGACATCATCATCACCACCGCGCTGATTCCCGGCAAGCCTGCGCCCAAGCTGATCACCGCCGAGATGGTGCGCTCCATGAAACCCGGCAGCGTCATTGTGGACATGGCCGCCGAGCAGGGCGGCAACTGCGAGCTGACCGAGCCGGGCCAGGCGGTCGTCAAACACGGCGTCACCATCGTGGGCTACACCGACCTGGCCTCGCGCCTGTCCAAGCAGTCGTCCACGCTGTACGCGACCAACCTGTTTCGCCTTTCCGAAGAGTTGTGCAAGACCAAGGACGGCGTCATCAACGTCAACATGGAAGACGATGCCATTCGCGGCCTGACCGTGGTCAAACAAGGCAGCATCACCTGGCCCGCTCCCGCGCCCAAGCTCCCCGCCGCCCCGGCGGCGGTGGCCAAGCCCGCTGCAGCGCCGGCGGCCAAGAAGGGCCATGGCCACGGTGGCTCCGGCGAGCCCATGGCGGGCAACAAACTGGCCATCATGTTTGGTGTGTCAGCCGCGCTGTTCTGGTTTGTGGGTGCCAACGCACCGGCAGCCTTTTTGGCGCACTTCACGGTGTTTGTGTTGGCGTGTTTTGTCGGCTACATGGTGGTGTGGAATGTCAAACCCGCCCTGCACACGCCGCTGATGAGTGTGACCAACGCGATCAGCAGCATCATTGCCATTGGTGCGCTGGTGCAGATTGCGCCGCCATTTGCCGAAGTGGTCAACCGTCCCGAGGGCTGGATACGCGGCCTGGCAGCGGCCGGTATTGTGCTGACGGCCATCAATATGTTCGGCGGCTTCGCCGTGACCCAGCGCATGCTGGCCATGTTCCGTAAATAAGAAAGAAGACCCATGTCTACCAGTCTGGCAACGGTCTCCTACATTGGAGCCACGATTCTTTTCATCCTGAGCCTGGGCGGCCTGTCCAACCAGGAAACCTCCCGACGCGGCAACCTCTACGGCATGATCGGCATGGCGCTGGCCGTGCTGGCCACGGTGTTTGGCCCCCAGGTCAGCAGCAGCGGTTATGCCTGGATCATTGGCGCCATGCTGGTGGGCGGCTCCATCGGCCTGTACGCGGCGCGCACCGTGCAAATGACGCAGATGCCCGAGCTGGTCGCCTTGATGCACAGCATGGTCGGCCTGGCCGCCATGCTGGTGGGCTACGCCACCTTCATCGACCCGCAAGCCTCTGCGGGCTTCACCGGTGCCGCCAAGTCCATCCATGAGATGGAAATTTACATCGGCGTGTTCATTGGCGCGGTGACCTTCTCCGGCTCCATCATCGCGTTTGGCAAACTCTCAGGCCGCATTGGTGGCAGCCCGCTGCTGCTGCCCGGGCGGCATTGGATGAATCTGGCCGGCTTGCTGGTGGTGATCTGGTTTGCGCGCGCCTTCCTGAACGCCCACTCCATCGAAGACGCCATGCTGCCCATCACCGTGATGACCGTGATTGCCCTGCTGTTTGGTATCCACATGGTCATGGCCATCGGTGGCGCCGACATGCCCGTGGTGGTGTCCATGCTCAACAGCTATTCCGGCTGGGCCGCTGCGGCCACCGGCTTCATGCTGTCCAACGACTTGTTGATCGTGGTGGGTGCACTGGTGGGCTCCAGCGGTGCCATCCTGTCCTACATCATGTGCAACGCCATGAACCGCAGCTTCATCAGCGTGATTGCCGGCGGCTTTGGCACCACCAGCGTGGCCAAGAAACCTGCCGGTGATGCAGCCCAACCCGTGGGCGAGGTGTCGCCGGTGCATGCCACGGAGACCGCCGAGCTGCTGCGCGAAGCCAAGAACGTGGTCATCGTGCCCGGCTACGGCATGGCGGTGGCCCAGGCCCAGCACACGGTGTTTGAGATCACCAAACACCTGCGCGAAAAAGGCGTCAATGTGCGTTTTGGTATCCACCCGGTGGCAGGTCGTATGCCCGGCCACATGAACGTGCTGCTGGCCGAGGCCAAAGTGCCCTACGACATCGTGTTTGAAATGGACGAATTGAACGAAGACTTCCCCGACACCGATGTGGCCATGGTGATTGGCGCCAACGACATCGTCAACCCCGCCGCGCAAGACGACCCCACCAGTCCGATCGCCGGCATGCCGGTGCTCGAAGTCTGGAAGGCCAAGACCTCCATCGTGATGAAGCGCAGCATGGCCTCCGGTTACGCGGGCGTGGACAACCCGCTGTTCTACAAAGACAACAACCGCATGTTATTTGGTGATGCCAAAAAGATGCTGGACGAAGTGTTGACCGCTCTGAAAGCCTGATGCCCCATGGCAAACCTTGAACGCTGGAAGCCCAGCGTGACCGTAGCGGCCGTCATTGAAAACGACGGCCGTTTTCTCTTGGTGGAAGAACACACGCCCGAGGGCTTGCGCCTGAACAACCCGGCCGGGCATCTGGACCCGGGGGAATCGCCCGAACAGGGCTGCATACGGGAAACACTGGAAGAAACCGCCCACCAGTTCACCCCCACGGCCTTGGTCGGTATCTACCTGTCGCGCTTTCAACGCGGCACGGACGACATCACCTACCTGCGCTTTGCCTTTTGCGGGGAACTGGGTGCTTTCGATGCCTTGCGGCCCCTGGACACCGGCATTGTGCGCACCGTGTGGATGAGCCCCGAAGAGGTTCGCCAAAGCACCGCACGCCACCGCAGTCCCCTGGTATTGCAGTGCATGGAAGACTATTTGAAGGGCCAGCGCTTCTCCCTGGCATTGGTCCACACCGACGCCAGTGTGTTGCAGACTTCGCTTTTGCTACCAAATTCATAGCTGCTTGCGCAATATATACGGGGGCTAGAGGCCAATTTGGCACTTAAAACCAGGCCCATCCATCCCGATTAGAATTCGGGTATGAGCAAGCAACGCATCGTGGTGGGCCTGAGTGGTGGAGTGGATTCCGCAGTCACCGCCTACCTACTCCAACAGCAAGGCCATGAGGTCGTCGGCATCTTCATGAAGAACTGGGAGGATGACGACCAGGACGATGAAAACGGCAAGTACTGCTCCTCCAACATCGATTTTGTCGACGCTGCCGCCGTCGCCGATGTACTGGGCATTGAGATTGAACACGTCAACTTCGCCGCCGAATACCGGGACCGCGTGTTCTCCGAGTTTCTGCGCGAATACCAGGCCGGGCGCACGCCCAACCCCGATATCCTGTGCAATGCCGAAATCAAGTTCAAGGCCTTCCTGGACCATGCGATGCGCCTGGGCGCCGAGAAGATTGCCACCGGGCACTACGCACGCGTGCGGCTGAACGCAGCCACGGGAAAACATGAATTGCTCAAAGGGCTGGACCCGTCCAAAGACCAAAGCTACTTCTTACATCGGCTGAACCAGGCCCAGCTGTCCAAAACCCTGTTCCCGGTGGGTGAGCTGCACAAGACAGAAGTGCGGCGCATCGCCGACGAGATTGGCCTGCCCAACGCCAAGAAGAAAGACTCCACCGGCATTTGTTTCATCGGCGAGCGGCCGTTTCGGGACTTTCTGAACCGCTACATCTCCAAGGAGCCCGGCCCCATCAAAGATGCCAAGGGCCGCACCATTGGCCAGCATGTGGGTCTGTCGTTCTACACCCTGGGCCAGCGCCAAGGCTTGGGCATTGGCGGTCTCAAGGCCAAAGGGGCGCAAAAAGGCGGAGGCGAACACGCGCCCTGGTTTGTGGCCCGCAAGGACATGCAGACCAACACCCTGTGGGTGGTGCAAGGGCATGACCATCCGTGGCTGCAATCCCTGTCACTGGAGGCATTGGACGCCAGCTGGGTTGCCGGCACTCCACCGCCCGTGGGCCTGCTGGCGGCGAAAACCCGCTACCGGCAAAGTGACGCGGCATGTGCATTGACCCGCGCCACCGCCGCAGAGTTCTCCCTCGCATTTCAAGATGCCCAGTGGGCGGTCACCCCAGGCCAATCCGCCGTGCTGTACGACGGCGAAGTGTGTCTGGGCGGCGGTGTGATCGCCGCAGCCCAGGCCTGATTCAGGCCCAGCGTCAGCCCATGCGGGCGAGCAGGGTCTCCATGTCTTTCAGCATGGCATCCAGACTGGCCTTTTGTTCGGCGTCGGGGTGCATGCGGCTCTCCAGCTCCTGCTCCATAAAACACACCGTCATGCGCAAATAGGTGCTGTCCAGCGCCTTGCGCACGGCGGAAAACTGCTGCCCGATTTTCAGGCAGTCTTCGCCCTCCTCCACCATGCGCTGGATCCCGCGGATCTGCCCCTCGGCGCGGCGCAGGCGGTTGAGGACATCGGTACGGGCTTGGGTTTTATTCAATACGGTCATGGCGCAGATTTCATCACTTATCGATTCGGACACTGCATTTTCGCCCATGGTGATCCTTGGCTCAGCGTCCGCAGGAGGGGCCCGCATCAGACACCCCGAGTTTGCGCAGCAAAATCCCAGGGGGACAGAAGTTGGTAAACCCGGACTGGAACAGGTTAAAGCCCACAAAGGCGGTGAAGGCCAAGGCCCATTGGCTGTAGAACAAGGGGCTACCCTCCACGCCCAAGGCCAGTGAAAGCATGACAAAAAAGCCAGCCATGATGCGGATGTAACGGTCAACGGTCATACAAATACTCCTCAGTAGAAAACAAACTAGAAAACCAAATGGTCTATTTGGCGCGGTCGGTCAGCCGCACAATGCCCAAAGCCTTCAACACATACTTCTCGTACACCGGCTCGGAATTGCCTTTGCGGATCTTGCGCAGGAAATATTTCTCAAACGCAATCTTGGCCAGGTGCACCCATTTGCCCTTTTTGAACCAGTTCACATTGCGTGGCGGAATCTGCGGCAGGGCCACAAAGGCGGCGCCGGTGTCCCCCATGTCGGCCAGGCAAATGGCGTTCCAGGTGCCTTTGTCTTCGGCGGGCAGGCCCGCCAGATCGGCGGCGATGTTGTGGGCAATGGCGCCCACCATGCTCTCGATCATGTAGCCGGTTTTTGGGGTTCCCGTGGGTACCGGCGTGGTCTCCACCGGGGGAATGGCCACACACACGCCGGCAGAAAAGATGTTGCGGTAGGCCTTGCTGCGCTGAAATTCGTCAATCAATACAAAACCGCGCGGGTTGCACAGATGGGGCACCGCCGCCACCGCATCCACACCTTTGAAGGCCGGTAACATCATGGACAGCTTGAAGCCAACCTCATGCTCCTTGTAGACATTGCCCAAATCGTCCAGCTGGGTGACAAATAGCTTGCCCTCTTCCACCCGGGTGGTCTTGGCGTTGGTGATCCACTTCATGTCGCGGTTGCGCATCTCGGACTCCAGCATGGATTTGCTGTCGCCCACGCCGCCCAAGCCCAAATGGCCGATGTAGGGCTCACTGGTGACGTAGGTGATGGGCACCTTGTTGCGCAGCTTGCGGCGGCGTAAATCGGTGTCCAAAATGAAAGCAAACTCATAGGCCGGACCAAAACAGCTCGCCCCGGGCATGGCGCCAATCACCACCGGGCCCGGATTTTCCAAAAACTTCTGGTAGTCGGCAAAAAACGCTTGTGCATGGTCCACACTGCAGATGGAGTGGGTAAAACCACCGCCTCCCGACGCCACGGGGCCCGCCCCTGGCACCTCGCTGAACGCCAGCTTGGGGCCGGTGGTGATCACCAGGTAGTCGTAGGCCAGGGTCTGGCCATCGGCCAAGGTAACTTGGTTGCCGGGCGCGTCGATGTGGGTCACGCCCTGCGCAATAAAGTTGATCCCCTTACGCGTGAGATAGGGTTCAATGGGAAGCGTGATGTCCTCACGCTCGCGCCAACCCACGGCAATCCAGGGGTTGCTGGGCACAAACTGAAAATAGTCGGTGGAATTCACCACCGTGATGCGGTGCTCTTTGCCGAGCAGCTCGCGGATTTCGTAGGCGGCGGGCATGCCCCCCAACCCTGCACCAACGATCACGATATGGGCCATGGAATGTCTCCTAGTAGGGTTTAAGCAGGTTCAGCCGGTGGGGCTGGCACAGCGTTCGCGTCTGCGCGCGATTCCATACGGCGCCGGTACAGCGCGTAATACAGGACCGGGATCACCACCAGCGTGAGCACGGTGGACACCAGAATTCCAAAAATGAGGGAAACGGCCAGGCCGTTGAAGATGGGGTCGTCCAGGATGAAGAAGGCCCCGATCATGGCGGCCAGGCCGGTCAGGGCAATCGGCTGTGCCCGCACGACGGCAGACTGCAGCACGGCGTCTTTGAAGGCCAGACCTTGGCTCACCTGCAGCTCGATAAAGTCCACCAGCAAAATCGAGTTACGCACAATGATGCCCGCCAACGCAATCATGCCGATCATGGAGGTGGCGGTGAACTGCGCCCCCAGCAAGGCATGGCCCGGCATCACCCCGATGATGGTCAAGGGAATGGGCGCCATGATGACCAGCGGCGTGAGGTAGCTCTTGAACTGCGCCACCACCAGCAGATAGATCAGGATCAGGCCCACGCCATAGGCGGCTCCCATGTCCCGGAAGGTGTCATAGGTGATTTGCCACTCGCCATCCCATTTGATGGCGTATTGCCGGTAGGGGTCTGCGGGCTGCTTAATCCAGTATTCGCCCATCTCTTCCTGCGAGGTTTGGGCGGCCTCGGCCAGCTTGCCTCGGATGGCAAAGAGGCCATACAGGGGGGAGTCCAGCTTGCCCGCCATATCCCCCACCACATAACTCACCCCCAACAGGTCTTTGGTGTACAGCGGCTTGTCAATCACGCCGCGCTCCACCTGCACCAGTTCGGACAGGGGCACCAACTGCCCATTGGCGGCACGCAGGGGCAGGGCCAGAATGGCGTCCAGACCGACCTGGCTTTCCAGTGGCAGCTGCAGGCGCACCGGCACCGGGTACTTGGATTGCTGGTCGTGCAAATAGGCGGCATCGGTACCCGATAAAGCGGCGGACACCGTTTGCGCAATGGCGGCCACCGGGATACCCAGGGACTCCGCCCGCTGGCGGCGCACCCGCAGATAGGCGCGCGGTGCATTCTCACGCAAGCTGGTGTCCACCCCCACGATGTCGGCCGTGTCCCCAAAGGTTGTGGCCAACTGGGCCGCGAGTTTTTGGCGGCCCGCTTCGTCTGGACCGTACACCTCCGCCACCAAGGGTGACATGACCGGGGGTCCGGGGGGCACCTCCACCACCTTGACGCGGGCATGGTGCTTGGCGCCAATGGCTTCCAGCTGAGGGCGCAGGCGCTGGGCAATGGCATGGCTTTTTTCGCTGCGGTGCTGCTTGTCCACCAGGTTCACCTGCAGGTCACCCTGCTCCACTTCGGAGCGCAGATAGTACTGGCGCACCAGACCATTGAAGGTGATGGGCGACGCTGTTCCCGCGTAGGCCTGCAAATTCACCACCTCGGCTTGCTGCGCCAAAAAAGCACCCAAATCCTGCAAGGCAGCCGCCGTGTCTTCCAGCGGCGTGCCCGCGGGCATATCGACCACCACCTGAAACTCGCTCTTGTTGTCAAAAGGCAGCATTTTCAGCACCACCCATTGCACCAAAGTCAAGCCGACTGACAGCGCCAAGGCCGCCAGGATACCGCCCAGCAGGAACCAGCGCTTGCGTGCACTGTGGAGCAAGGGGGTGAGAATTTTGCCAAACAGCCTTTGAATTTTGGAACTCGCAGCCGCGCCATCGGCCGGCGCCGACTGGATGCCACCATGCCCGTGTTCACGCATGAACTGAAGGGCCAGCCAGGGGGTCACGGTGAAGGCAATGGCCAGCGACAAGGCCATGCCCAAGCTGGAGTTGATGGGAATAGGGCTCATGTACGGCCCCATCAAACCCGACACAAAGGCCATGGGCAACAGTGCTGCGATGACGGTCAGCGTGGCCAATATGGTGGGGCCACCGACTTCGTCCACAGCCCGGGGAATGATGTCTTTGAGAGGTGCATCGGGCGTGAGTTGCTGGTGCCGGTGGATGTTCTCCACCACCACGATGGCATCGTCTACCAGGATACCAATCGAAAAAATCAGCGCAAACAGGGAAACACGGTTGAGCGTGAACCCCCAGGCCCAGGACGCAAACAAAGTGGCGGTCAGCGTCAGGATCACCGCCGCCCCCACAATCAAGGCCTCTCGGCGACCCAGGGCAAAACCCACCAGCAAAATCACCGATCCCGTGGCGAAGGCCAGCTTCTGAATCAGCTTGTTCGCCTTGTCGGCGGCAGTTTCCCCATAGTCGCGTGTCACCGTGGCTTCCACATTGGCTGGAATGAGGGTGTTGTGCAGAGACTCCAGGCGCTGGCGCACGGCATGGGATACCTCCACCGCGTTTTCTCCGGGTTTTTTGGTCACGCTGAGGGTGACCGCCGCAAAGGTTTGCCCTACGCCTGCAGCGGCACCCGCGGGGGCGGAGTCGGGGATGGGCGCCGCCGCACCGGGCGTGTACCAGACATAACGCCGGGCTTGTTGTGCACCCATGTCGATCTGGGCCACGTCCCGCAGGAACACCGGCTTACCCTGGTGCGTCCCCACCACCAAGTCCCCCACATCGTCCACCGACTGCAAAAACTCACCGGCATCGACCGTCAGCATGTGGGTCGATGCTCCGACCTGCGCGGGCTCAATCACCGCACCTGCGGGCATGCCGAAGTTGGCGGCAGCCAAGGTGGTTTTCAGGCTCAACAAGTCCACGCCGCGCGTGCGCAAGCGTGCAGGGTCCACGCGCACCTGAATAGCGCGGCCCGGGCCACCCAAAGTTTGCACTTCCCGCACCCCGGAGACCGCTTTGAGCTCGCTTTCCACCGCGTGCGCCACCGCCTCCAAGTCAAGGGCCGCCAAGTCCGCTTTGCTCCAAAGTGTCACGGCAAGCACCGGCACATCGTCAATGCCCTTGGGCTTCACAATGGGAGTCAGGGTGCCCAGTTCAGGGGGTAGCCAGTCCTGGTTGGCATTCAACACGTCATACAGGCGCACCAGCGCCTCGGTGCGCGGCACCCCCACTTTGAACTGCACGGTGAGCACGGCCAGGCCGGGCCGCGCCACGGAGTAGGTGTGTTCTATGCCCGCGACCTGGCCCAACAGCTGCTCTGCAGGACGGGCCACCATGTTTTGCACATCCGCGCTGCTGGCCCCCGGAAAGGGAATCAGCACATTGGCCATGGTCACATTGATCTGTGGCTCCTCTTCACGCGGTGTAACCAACACGGCAAAGAGGCCCAGCAGCAACGCCACCAAAGCTAGCAAGGGGGTCAAGGCATTGGCCTGGAACGCCGAGGCAATCCGACCGGAAATACCTAAAATTTGCTTGGGCTGCATGGTGGGCTACTTCGTGGACTTGAGCGACATCGCAGGGGCCATGCCGGCACGGATCGGGTCCAGCGCAACGACGTCACCCGCCGCCACACCGGCCAAGACCTCTACCCCGTCCGCGCCCTGTTGCGCACCCAGTCGGACTGCGCGCAACGCAAATCCGCCGGCGGATGCAAGGTATACCGCCGTCAGCTCACCACGGCGCAGGATGGCCGTTGGCGGCAACAACAACTTGGGCGCCTTCACCGCTTGCGCTTGCGAGAAGCGAACACGCACCTGCTGGCCGGGCACCAAAGCAACACTCTCCTTGGCCGGAAGTTCCAGGCGCCATTCGGTGGTTTGTGCCACAGGGTCCGCTGACGGAACGGCGCTACGGGCCACCGGCGCAATCCATTGCGACACCCCTTCTGCGTCGTTCACTTGAACAGTGGTTTGCGCCGCGGTGCGAACCACCTGGGTGCGTGACCCTGGCACCTGAACCACTGCACGCAAGGGCTGCGGCGCATACACCGTTACCAGCGGCGCGCCAGGTACCGCCAGGTCACCCGCCTGCGCATGTGTTTGCAATACCCAGCCATCGTAAGGTGCGCTGACGCGGGTAAAGCCTTGGGAAATGCTGGACTGTTTTGCGGCAGCAGTGGCCTGGTCACGCACCGCCAAACCACCTTGGTACAAGGCGTCTGCGGTCTCCAATGCGGCCTTGCTGACAAAACCCTTGCTTTGCAGGTCCCGGGTCCGCTCCAGATGGGCCTGTGCGTTGCGCAGCTCGGCTTGCGCTTGGTTGATCTGGGCCTGGCTTTTTTGCACCCCCACCATCGCTTCCCTGTCGTCAATCGTCGCCAGCAATTGCCCCGCCCGCACCCGGTCCCCGGCCTTGACCAGCAAAACCGCAATTCGTCCAGACGCCTGGGCCGACAGGGTGCTTTGCTTGACCGCTTGGATCACACCGTCAAGTTCATACACCGAACCGACCACCCTGGCTTGGGCAACCACGGTCGGAATCACGCCAGATTGGGCCATTGCCGGTGCGGCCAACATGGCCATCACCAGCCAGCGTCCACACGCGCCACAGGTCAGCAAGCGGTGAGCGCCATAAGGAAAATTCAAAAATTTCATACCACCTCCTTGATACCCCATGCAGTATATACGCATACCCTATAGAGTATCAAGAGAAATCGAAATTACCCAAACAAGGGCGAGTTGTCCAATGCTCCGTCTTCAACCCGAAGGCCGCACGCCGTCATTGTCTGGACCCACGCTCGCAGAGATCACAGCGCCGCTTTCGTGAAATTCTTCACACCCCAAGGAGAAAAGAGCGGCTAGACTGCAGGGCAGTATTGCCCCCTGCAGACGACCCAAATCCAGCGGACCACTGCCAGAACAAACCGCATAATTGCCCTGCGCTCTTTGGCCCGACTGGGGATAACACGCCTGAGAAAAATTATGTTTTACGTTGTCCGACATGCTGACGGGTCCATCCAGTCCGTATCCAAGCTGCCTCAGCCCGGCAGCGAACCAATCGATGAGCACCACCCGGATATCCAGCTTTTTTTCAATGCGGATGGAGCGGCACCCGCGTTCAATGCGGTCGACGCGGATTTTGTGCGGGTCATCGAAGACTTGATTGATACTCTGATCATGAAAAACGTGATCCGCCACACCGACTTGCCTGCGGCAGCGCAGAAAAAACTCATGCTGCGAAAGGGGCTGCGCAACCGCGTGCAGGGTGCCTTGAATTTGTTTGGTGGCGACGACCAGGTTCTGTAACGGCCATGTCTACCACCACACTTCAATCCAGCGATGGGCGCCAAAGCGGTTGGCGCCTGGGCGAACACAGCGTCCACTTTGACCCGCTGCTGGGCAGTGTGGTGGCCATCGCCAGAATTTTCGGAATTTCCACTACCAGGGAAGCCTTGTCAGCGGGATTGCCACTGGAAAGCAATCTAATCACACCGGCTTTATTGCCAAGGGCCGCAGCGCGCGCGGGGCTGACGGTCCGCTTGGCGCGCCGTGCTTTGAGCGATTTGCGGCCGGGACTCTTGCCGGTGATCTTGCTGTTGAAAGACAAACAAGCCTGTATCTTGCTGGAGTGGCTGGACACGGGCTCCGCTCGGGTAAGGTTCCCTGAGAGTGGCGAATCTGCCGATGTTCTCAGCCCAGTAGAACTGGAAGCCCTTTACGCTGGGGTCGTTTTTTTTGTTCGCCCGGTTTTCAATTTCGACCAGCGCGCACCGGACTCAGGACAAATCAAGGCACGACACTGGTTTTGGGGGGTGGTGATGCAGAACTGGCGCCTGTACCGCGACAGCCTTCTGGCGGCATTGGTTGTCAACCTATTCGCTTTGGCGATGCCCATGTTTTCCATGACGGTGTATGACCGAGTGGTCCCCAACCGGGCGGAGGAAACACTGTGGGTGCTCACCATTGGTGTGTTGCTCATGATGGTGTTCGACACCGTCTTGCGGGTGTTACGCGCGTACATTTTGGATACTGCTGGCAAACGGATCGACGTCACGCTGTCTGCCAACATCATGGGGCGGGTTTTGGGGCTCAAAATGGCGGACAGGCCAGCGTCTGTCGGCTCGTTTGCCGCCAATTTAAGGGCCTTTGAGTCCGTGCGCGACTTTGTTGCATCGGCCTCCATCACCACGCTGGTGGACATACCCTTCGTCCTGGTGTTTCTTGGTGTCATTGGCTGGATCTCCCCATGGCTTTTAATCCCCGTTGTGCTTTGCATCGTAAGTTTGCTGGTGGCGTCCATGGTGGTCCAGCAGAAGATGCAGGAGTTGGTAGAAGTCACGCAACGTGCATCTGCCCAGCGCAATGCCACATTGGTGGAGAGTCTGGTGGGCATCGAAACCATCAAATTCATGGTGGCTGAAAGCAGCTTTCAACGCAAATGGGAACATTCCACCGTGTTTCTCGCCCAAAACGGCACCCAACTGAAGCTGCTGTCGTCCATCGTCATGAATACGGCACAAATGCTGCAGCAATTGGTCTCCGTCGGCGTCTTGGTGGTAGGGGTTTACCTCCTCATGGACAACCAAATCAGCATGGGTGCGATCATTGCCGCGTCCATGCTGGCGGGACGGGCGATGGCGCCGTTTGGACAAGTCGCAGGGCTCCTGATGCAATTCCACAATGCCAAAAGCGGCTTGGCATCCATCGCCACCCACATGCAAACACTGCCCGAACGCGCCGATGACGCGCCGTTTTTGCACCGTGAAGGGTTTCAGGGCACGATTGAGTTCAAAAATGTGAGCTTTACCTACCCCGGCCAACAGCAAGCGGTTTTAAGCAAGGTGTCCTTCAAAATCCACGCAGGAGAACGGGTGGCATTCATTGGGCGGGTTGGTTCGGGGAAATCCACTCTGCAGCGCCTGATTCTGGGGCTGCATCAGCCATCCGAAGGTGCGATTTTGATTGATGGAATTGATTTGCGTCAAATTGATCCCGCAGAATTGCGCAGGGCTGCCGGATTTGTATCGCAAGACGTCAGCCTCTTTTATGGGACCTTGAAGGAAAACATCGCGTTAGGGGCGCCGTTTGCCGATGACCAGGACATCATTGCCGCCGCAGAGATTGCCGGAGTCACAGAGTTCGCGAACCGCCACCCACGGGGTTTTGACATGTCTATCGGGGAGCGGGGGGAGTCCTTGTCAGGCGGTCAGCGCCAAGCCGTCGGCATTGCGCGGGCGGTGCTGAATGATTCACCCATTTTGCTGCTGGATGAACCCAGTAGTGCCATGGACCACCAAAGCGAAGACCTGCTCAAGGCGCGTTTGCGCCGTTTCACGACGGGCAAGACCGTTGTTTTGGTCACGCACCGCACCTCCTTGCTGGAGTTGGTGGACCGTCTCATCGTGGTTGACAACGGCCAAGTCATGGCAGACGGTCCTAAAGCCCAAGTGGTTGAAGCGCTGCAAGGCGGCAGAATCGGAAGAGCCAATTGATGGGATCCACGACACCCCCTTCACGCGCCAAGCGAATGTGGAATCGCTTTTACCGCTGGTGCTCCAGCTGGATGGATGCGGGGATGAAAGCGCTCGCTGGCCAACAGCAGGATCTGGATGGCGATTTCGACGCCAATGCGGACTGGGCCATTGCTGAGCAAACGCCAAGAGGGGCGCGCATCGTTGTCTGGCTGAGTTTGGCGGCGGTATTGACGCTCATTGTTTGGGCCGCTTTTGCGGTTCTGGATGAAGTGACCCGGGGCGAGGGGAAGGTCATCCCCACCCGGCAAATACAAATTTTGCAAAGCCTGGATGGGGGCATTGTTTCCGAGATACTGGTCAAAGAAGGCCAAAGCGTCAAAATCGGGGACTTGTTGCTTAAGGTGGATCCCACACGGATGGTTTCTTCGTTACGCGAGAACCAGTCGCAGTATTTGTCGCTGCTGGCCAAAGCGGCTCGCCTGCAGGCGCTCGCGGATGGGGCGCGGTTTATTCCACCTCCAGCGGTTGCCCAGGAAGCGCCAGAAATCGTCGCCCAGGAGCGTGCACTGTACGAGTCGCGACGGGCGGAATTGGATGCAACCATTGGGGTATTCCGACAACAAGCATCGCAACGCTCCCAAGAACTGATCTCTGCCAAAGCTCGCCGTGAACAAGCCTCCCAAAGCTACACATTGACCGCCCGGGAGCTGGAGATGACGCGCCCTTTGGTCAAAACAGGTGCTGTTTCTGATGTTGAGCTGTTGCGACTGGAACGGGATGTCGCCCGCTACCGAGGTGAACGCGACAGCGCGAACTCGGACATTCCCAGACTGGAGTCCTCAGTTCTCGAGGCAAGCCGAAAAATGCAAGAAGTTGAACTGACCTTTCGCAACGTTGCTCGGTCTGAGCTCAGTGAAGTCAATGCAAAAATTAGTGCTCTTTCCGAAGGCAGTGCCGCCTTGGAAGACCGTGTCAACCAAACGGAGATTCGATCTCCCGTCAACGGGACCGTCAAACAGCTCAAAGTCAACACCGTCGGAGGCGTCGTGCAACCCGGCAAGGATGTCATTGAACTGGTCCCCTCGGACGACGCCTTGCTGCTGGAAGCACGCGTGCTGCCCAAAGACATTGCCTTTCTGCGCCCCGGCCAAAAGGCTTTGGTCAAGTTTACTGCCTACGATTACTCAACATACGGCGGCCTGGAGGCCACGCTGGAGCACATCAGTGCCGACAGTGTGCTGGACGACAAAGGAAACGCTTATTTTCTGGTTCGTGTGCGTACCTTGTCCACAACCATCGGCCCCCATAATTTTCCCATCATCCCCGGTATGGTCGTGGAAGTTGACATCCTGACCGGCAAGAAGTCCGTGCTCTCCTACTTACTGAAACCCATACTGAGAGCCAAGGCCAAGGCAATGACAGAACGATGACCCGCGCTCCCCATCTCCTATTTGTGTCCGCTGACCCAGGGCTACTAAACCACTGGCAGCGCGCCCTTGACAGGTGCGTGACGACAACATATTCCCGCTTGATCGATGTGCCACCGCCTGCAAGCAGTGGTGATATGGTGGTGTGGCTTGACTTGTCTGTGCCAGACATCGCGGCCTGGACACATCCGATTTGGGCGAAACTGCTCAAAACACAGCAAATGAAGGTCGTGGCGGCGAGTTCCAACCCCAACGACAATGAGGCCATCCAAGCCTTGGATGCCGGTTGCGCAGCCTACTGCCACGCTTTTGCCGACGCAGCTACCCTGTTGCAAGTGAAAGAAGTCGTTCAAGCGGGACACGTTTGGATTGGCCCCACACTCATGCAACGGCTGATTCACAGCGCACACCGGGCCGCTGCCTCAAGCATGCCGCCCCAACTGGACTGGGGTAACGGCCTGACCCAAAGAGAGCGAGAAGTCGCTGTTTTGGCAGCCAATGGCGCATCCAACCAGGACATATCGCGGGATTGCAGCATCTCGGAAAGAACCGTCAAGGCCCATTTGAGCGCAGTGTTTGACAAATTGAACCTGACTGACCGCCTGCAACTGGCATTGAGAGTCCATGGCATACATTAAGTACCCAAACTACACAAAAACCTGTACTTAAGGACAATAGCGTATCGCCTTGCGGCACTTTACATTCAGCAAATCTATCTTTGCTGAATTCTGGAGTCCCGCATGGCAACCAATCAAGTATCCGCCCAAGCCCGTGGTGTTATTGTCGTTTTGCAAGGCAAAGCCTGGGTGGTCAATGCAGACGGTGTGCGCATTGCCCTCAAAGTGGGGGACGAAGTCCAAGAAGGCCAGCAAGTCATCACAGAAGACGGAACACGTCTTGAACTGGCACTGCCCAACGGCCAGCCCTTGATGATCGCTGCGGGCCGCGAATTGCTGATTGACGCTAACCTCCTAGGCACGGTATCTACAGACAAAACAGAAGCCGCATTAAAAGACCTCAACAGCGGGTCTGAGCAAATCGCAAAAGTGCTCGCGGCAGGCGGGGACCTTTCCACCGAACTGGACCCCACTGCAGCAGGCCTGGGCGGTGGTGATGCCAGTGATTCGCACGGTTTTGTGCGGGTGCTGCGGATTGATGAACAAATCTCGCCGCTTCAAATCAACCGTGAAGCCACAGCCTCGGCAACCGAGCAAGCGGACTTTGGAGCAGCCAACACGGCAACCAACCGTCCGCCAAACGCAAACGCCGACGGTCCCATGTCCATCGTGGAAGACACGCCCGTCGTCGGCAACGTACTCTCCAATGACAGCGACCCGGACGGGCAATCTCTCACGGTGACGCAATTCACTATCGCAGGAATGTCCGGTAGTTTTGGTGCTGGCGCAGTCGCAGTTATGCCTGACGTAGGCTCCCTGAGCATCTCAGCCGACGGCTCTTATGTCTTCAACCCCGCCCTCAATTACGTCGGACCGGTTCCAAGCGCCACCTACACCGTGAGCGATGGCGTTGGTGGCTCCAGCGATGGGACACTGCATCTCGGCCCCGTCACTGCGGTCGATGACCCCTCGGTATTGGCGTCCGACACCGCCACGGTGGTTGAAGACAAACCAACCTCCGGCAACGTGTTAGCAAACGACAGTGATGTGGATGACACCCTGACTGTGGCTTCATTCACGGTGAACGGGATCACCGCCACCGCAGGCCAAACCACCACAATAGCAGGCGTTGGCGCCATCACCATGGCCACCAATGGCGCATACACCTTCACACCTGCACCGAACTACAACGGCACGGTGCCCACCATTCGTTACACCACGAACACGGGAAGCAGTTCGACGTTGGATATCACTGTCACCCCACTGGATGACACGCCCGCTGCAAGCAACGACTCCGCAACCACCCCAGAAAACACCCCGGTCATCATCGATGTGCGCGCCAATGACACTGACGCCGATGCCGACCCGCTGACGATCACCCATGTTAATGGCACATCCATCGCAGTGGGCACGCCCATTACCCTACCCCAAGGCGTCGTGCGCCTCACCACAGACGGCAAGCTGGAATTCACGCCCACCCCCAACTACAACGGCCCCGTCGATTTCACCTACACCGTCACCGATGGCAATACGCCTGTTCAAGGCAATGTGCACGTCGCCGTCACGCCCGTGAACGACGCCCCGGTTGCCAACAACGACACCCTGACCATTCTGGAAGACACCCCCGTCACAATTCCAGTGCTGGGCAATGACACCGATGCCGATGGCAACCCGCTGACTATTTCTCACATCAACGGCAGTCCAATCATTGTGGGCACGCCCGTGGTGGTGCCCAATGGCACGGTGACCGTCAACGCCAACGGCAGCGTCACCTTTGACCCCAACCCCGGCTACAACGGTCCGGCCAACTTCACCTACACCGTGACCGACGGCGTAGCCACCTCAACCGCCACAGTCGCCATCGATGTCGGCGGCGTCAACGACGCACCCGTCGCCAATGCAGACACCGGCAGCGCCGATGAGGACACTTCGTTGGTCGTGTCTGCGGCCAATGGCGTCATCCTGGGCGCAGCCGGAACAGACACGGACCCCGACGGCGACAGCATGAGCGTCTCAGCAGTCGCCTTTGGCGCTACCGTCGGCACGGTGGGCGCTCCTATGGCGGGCGCTTGGGGATCGCTGACCTTGCGCGCCGACGGCTCTTATACCTACACCCCCAACGCCGCATCGCAGGCACTGGACGATGGCGAGAGTCAAGCTGACGTTTTCTCTTACACGGTGCGTGACCCCTCAGGCTTGAACGCCACAACCACCCTCACCCTCACGGTGACAGGGCGCAACGATGCGCCCGTGGCCATTGACGACAGCCGCACAACCCCCGAAGACACCACCATCACGATCCCCGTCTTGGCAAACGACTCCGACGCCGATGGTGAGCCGTTGACCATCACCCAAATCAATGGCAACCCCATCACCGTGGGAACCCCCGTGACCCTGACCAATGGACTGGGTGCACCGATTGCCAGCGTGACGGTCAATGCAGTCGGCACCGTGACGGTGGACCCGTCGGCGGGCTTTAATGGTCCAGTGGATTTCAAATACACCGTCACGGATGGCACCACGCCGGTGCAAGCCAACGTACATCTGATCGTCGATAGCGTCAATGATGCCCCGGTAGCCCAAGATAACACCATCACAGGCACCGAAGACAGCACTGTTACGTTCGACCCACGCTCCAACGACTCCGACCCGGACGGCGATGCGCTGACCATCACCCAGATCAACGGCACAGCCATTGCCATTGGCGCTCCCGTCACGCTGCCCCAAGGCCTGCTGTCCATCAACCCCGATGGCTCACTCAGCTTTAAACCCAACCCCAACTTCAATGGCCCGGTGGCCTTCGACTACACCATCAGCGATGGTCGCGGTGAGGTAGATAACGCAACCGTCAATATCAACATTGGTGCCGTCAACGACGCCCCCGTCAACACCGTGCCTGCTGCGCAAACGGCCACCGAAGACCTGGCCCTGGCCATCTCCGGCCTGTCCGTCAATGACGTGGACGGCAACCTGGCCACCACCCAGCTCAGCGTGGGCAATGGCGCGCTCACCGTCTCCCTGGTCGGCGGCGCCACCATCAGCGCCGGAGCCAACGGTTCTGGCGCACTGACGCTGTCGGGCTCGCAAACCCAGATCAACGCCGCGCTGGCCACCGTGAGCTACCAAGGCAACGCCAATTTCAACGGCGCTGACACGCTCACTGTCTTGTCCAAAGACAGTGCGGGCACTCCGCTGTCGGACATCGACACCGTAGCGATCACCGTCAATGCCGTCAACGATCCCACCACCGTCACCGCCGGCACCAGCGGCACGGGCGCAGAGGATGGCGCCGCCATCACCGGCACCCTCACCGCC
>Ga0209343_10002203_pt1 | contig 25345 bp, 25 predicted proteins | sample RifCSPlowO2_02_FD_184026 | JGI IMG/M metagenome (GOLD analysis project Ga0209343, IMG submission 184026) | Groundwater microbial communities from Rifle, Colorado - Rifle CSP2_plank lowO2_0.2 (SPAdes) (version 2) | ecosystem: Environmental > Aquatic > Deep subsurface > Groundwater | place... | reverse complement strand
CTGTTAGAATAACATCATATAGTTTGATGAATGTTTTCATACAAAAAGCGCCTCACGGCGCTTTTTATATTCTATCATATTTGTGGTATATTTGGGGGATTATTGGAGTTTCGTAATTCAAGGTAATAATATAAAAATACTATAAAAAATATAAAAATACGAAACTACCACCGACTTTAAATAAGTCAGCGGTAGTTTCTTATTTTATCTTTTTGTCTGATTATCAGACATAGCGATATGATTTTGGACACCCCAACATTTTGAAGATGCAAGCCACTGGGTTGTTCCCTCTTTATCAAAGATATATTTAATGACAATTCTTGGATTTTTGGTTTCAATTTATCACTTTTTTAGACAAAAAAAGGGCAGATCGTGCGTGATGCATCGAACTGCCCCTGTTGTGTCGCTGTCGCTTGAAGCGACCTATGGAAAAAAATTGCGGCGGAAGCCAAAGAACCCAATAGCTCCAAGGACCCAAAGTCCTAAGGTCTAATGCGACTACCGCAGGACGCGGAACCCCACTTCGAATTGGTGCTGTCAGGCCAGACGTAGTCGAGCTCCAGCCCCCCATTGTCATTAAGATACAAGCCAGGCACACTGCCCGAAACAAAACGGGAGCCGAGAAGATAGATGTAGCGATTGTTGAACATCTCCGGCTTGTGGGTGACGATGGCAATACCTTCCTCCGGGACGAGTCCGAACCGTCCTTGCTTCTTGAACAATTTGACGCAGTTGCTGAAAGAGACGTTCTTTGTCGCGACACCGTTCTCGACATCATGAATCAGGTATGGAACATTCGGAGTCTCAACACCGTCGGCTTGCTGAAGCATGCCGAGGTTAATGCAGGGGTGTTGTAAGCCCGTCTTGTTTTTGAGCTTCACCAGCGACATCTGTTTGTGGATAGAAACTATCCGCTCGGGAATAACGATGATGTCGCCGGTCTCGAACTCGTATCTAAGGGGGTTTATATATTCCTCAAGGAACCAATCTTTATATATCCCCGCCGCTTCCGGATAGCCCTTGTCGATCAAGATCTTGACTTGACCATCAAAGGTTTCCAGGAGCTCTCGGTTCTTGGCCTCCTTGGCTTCATCCGTCAGGCGGGTTTTGATGACGTCCACCACTTCGTCGATATCGTTGACCGTGACCCCTGTGAACAGGGTGGCCAACTTGCCAATCAGGATTTCCTTCTGATCCTTGCACAGCATCTTTTTTACCATCGGTCTTTCCTCCTTTCTTTCTGGGATGATTTCGTTGTTAAAGCCCAGCACATACTGGATTTTCACTTTCTGTGTTAAGTATACAAATTACCACTCTCCTGTCAAATGTCTGTAATGTTTCAATATCTTTGCATCACCCTACGCTAAAATATATGTATATAGCCATACACAACAAATCCTACATTCTGCTTCCGAAAATACTAAAATACCGTTTTGTATGAATACTTGCTATGAGTATCAATGCCAAAGCGTATATTATATGTTCATCAACTAAAAATGAATGCTCTCCGACATAAGGAAAAGCAAGACCCGGAAAGTAATATAAAATCATTAAAAACGCTCCGAGATAAGAACTTAATCTTACAAAAATCCCCAATACCAGAGTCGCGCCAATAAGAGTTAAACCCCATTGATTTAAGAAATCAACAATCGGAAGAATATTAGATGACGCGAGCCAGCCGTAAAATTCTGAAAATGTCCGCGCATTGTTCAAAAATCCCGCCGCCGTCCATTCAGGATTTATAATTTTTGTAATACCTGCGTATAAAAAAAGCCATCCGAATGCAAGTCGTAAAAAAAATAATGCTGTATTTGTTTTTAAAAATCGTTTCATAAAATTATTTATTATTAGTTTGTTAAAATTTTGCGATAAATTTATGTTCCGCTTAATTCTTCTTTTTTGTTAACGATATTATTATATTGTATCACGGCAACAATACTTAAAATAAATAACCCTGTGGACAATGCGGCCGAGATTAAGCAGTAAAGACAATATAGATTGAGAATAAACCCTTGAACGAATATAAACCACATAGATATTAAAAATCCAATACTGGTTATTGCCACAAGTAAAAATAAAAAATTCTTATTTCTAAATTTTAAAAATAAAAATATCAGCGTAAATACAAATATATAAAATACTATTCCAAACGCCGCGACAGGTATGTCAAAGATAGTTGAATATAAACTTTTCGTAATCAATTCACATCCATTAAAAATAGAACAATTTATGCCGGTATCTGAATAATGTTTTATTGTAAGATATGCCGCGTCAGCAATACCTATAATACTAAATACCATCAAAAAAAGAGAAACCTTCGTGGCAAATTTTACTTCTCTTTTTTTATCAAAAATATCGTCCATATTTATTTACTCATTGCAATAAGCACATTTATAAGAGAAAGCGTGGAGCTTGTAAATCCTGTTATAAGGGCTATTAAAGTAGTCTTATTTCCATACCATTTATTTGTATTGTATTTGTTATTCATATATTTCTGTGAATTACGAAACGCAAAAATTTAGGTCCGCGAATCGCAAAATCTCTTTATCTTCTAAATATCTTTGCTTAACTATACCATAAATTTTTGCGTTTCGTAATTCAAGAATATTTATATTAAATCTTTTTCTGTTTAAGAAAAGAAAATGATGATGTTAGCGGATAAGTTTAATTATTTGGATGTTAATTGTTAAAATTCGGCGGCATAGGATAATTCTTAAATTCATCTAAAAGAGGTCTGTCGTATAAAAGTCGCGAAATAACTTCTGCGTGCGAGAGAGCTCCTGTCATAGCATTATGCGGTTTTGGCTCTTCTGGTACGCCGACATATTTCAAAATTGTATCCAAATTCAACGCGGAATGATGCTTTTTGCTCGGAGGCGTAAGTCCGCGTTTTACAATATGCATATACGCGAGAGTGTGCGTATCAATACTCCTATGAGCAAAAGGCCAGTCAAAATGCGCGCGCATAGCGGCGGCTTGTAAAAAATCTCTATCAAAAGAAACATTCTGTCCCGCCATTGTGTAATCGCTTATGTCGCTTGCCCATGCAATAAACGCTCTTATTATTTCGGTCTCTGATTTCTTATTCGCATCAGTAATTTCTTCTTTTGTAAATCCGTTCACTTCCAACGCTTCCCTATCAATATGCGCTCCGTCCCACACTCTGCATTCATCGTAAAATTGATTGGCTGGATTATTAAAATCAAGCGCGCCAATACTGACAATTGAATGTTTATTATAATCAACTCCCGATGCTTCTGTGTCTACAACTATCATAGATTCATTATAACTAAAATTTTGCCGACAGAAAAGCCGCCAATTCAATTAGATAAAAACAACTTAATTGAATTGGCGGTCAAATGTTTCATTTATTTCTCGCAAAATATTTTTGAAGTTTCTCAAGAATATGTATCACCTGTTTTTTATCATAATCTTCATTAAAATTTTTGTACAAAATAGAATTATTTACATATCCATACATCAAACTATCAATGACAAACAACTCTTTATAATCGACCTGAATATCCCATTTATGGTGATATTTAGCAAGATGATTAAACTCAACGCAAGAAAGTTTAAATATATGTTTTCTATATTCAGATTTATTTTTTGCTGCTGTTATTCCATTCCAGTTATAAGAAAAAGGCTCAACAATATATTTAATCCCGTCTCTTGCGATGAGTTCGCACCAGACGTGAGCTTTACCCATTCCTGTCTCTTTGTTTATTACCCATCCCCAAACAATACCACCATTTTTCTGACTCATAGCCAAACTGTCTAAAAACAAAAATGCCGCGTCCTCGCAATCACCTTTTCTGGAAAGGTAGGTCTCTTGTGGAGTTTTCCAATAATCAATCCTCGCTAATTCCTCTTCATATTTTATTTCAAACGCAATTTTCTTATATCCTTCATAAATATAAATTCCATTCTCAAACATTTCTTCGCACCACTTCCTGTATTTGTCATTCTCGTTTCCATAAACAGGACTAAAAACAGGATTAAGAAATGCAAAAAAAACAATGATTACAGATACAGAAATAAATTTTTCTTTCTTCATCTTTTTTTCTCCTATAAAAAAATTGCGGAAATATAAAAAAGTCAATGTTCAGCTTCTAAAAGGAGAATACCGCAGGGCTTTACGCGGTCAAATGACTTATCAACACAAAATTTACGGATATCTTATTTAAGCCCTTTGCAATTTGCCGCCGGAGTATAGCCAGATTTTCTGGCGTCTTCCGCGGAATCAAACCAGATTTTGTTTTTTTCTGATATACTTTTTCCTCCCGAGCACCACGGAAAATGATATTTAGAGCCGTTTTTTGACGCGACAAGCAGTCCTTCTCCCGATGACGGCGCTGGCGCGGCGGGAGATGAGTTTACGCCACTTTCATCGCTGTCTTGTGAATTTAATACAGTGGCTGAGAGATATTCTGGAAATTCAATTTTTACGGTTTTCTTGTTTTCTTCAATAATTGAAAGTCTTCCGAGTCCAAATCCAGCAAATCCGATGAGAATTATTATCGCAACCGTAAAAATATCATTGCGGTATAATATATTTAATTTTCTCTTGCTTTTTTGAAAAAGATTTGATATATTCATATATTATATATTATACATAAATATACAGAATTTAATCTATGGCAACAAAAAAAGCCGGTGGTTCGGCCAAAAATCTAAGAGATTCAAATCCAAAATATTTGGGCACAAAGTTATATTCGGGAGAGATTGCGAAAATTGGCTCTATTATCGCGCGTCAAAGAGGGACAAAAATAATAGCGGGGAAAAATGTTGGTATAGGCAAAGACCACACACTTTTTGCGCTTAAAAATGGAAAAGTAAATTTTCGCAATACAAAAAAAATTCATTTTAACAATAAAAAAATAAATAAAAAAATCGTTGATATAATTTAAATTTTAATCAAATAAAAATCGGGCGATATATTGTCCGATTTTTTTATTTTTCCTCCGTTGTTTTATTATTAATGATTAATTTGAATACGGCAAAAGTGGCGCCTGCTTTTACCGATATGTCAAACTCCCCTATTTCTTTTATTAAATGTTCAAGTTGTATATATTTGGGTTTAATATCAATGTGACCTTGCTTTTTTAATTCCACCGCGATTTCTTCTTTATGAATACCGCCAAAAAGATGACCTTTCTCGTTTGCTTTTTCCTCCATATAAATTTTTATGCCATTTAACGCTTTCATATTTTTTATAAACAAGTCTTCCTGTAATTTATCCTCATCTTTATACCGAAGCTTCATTGTCTCAATTTCTTTAATTTTTTTAAAAGCGGCGAATTCAGCCAATTTATTTGGTATTAAAAAATTGAGCGCGTATCCGTCCGATACATTTTTAATATCAAATTTATTTCCAATTTTTGGAATATCTTTTAGAAGTATTATTTTCATATTTTGTTGGAATCACTATTGTAACAATAATTTTATAGCTTCTTCAAGCTGAGGGTCTTTCTTTGCTTCAAAATCTTCTTTTGTTATTTCTACTTCAATATCAGGCAGAATCCCGCCGTCAGAGATTGATTTGCCATTTGGAGTGAGCCAGTGCGCTACAGTAACTTTAAGAGATGATTCCGAAGTAATTTTTACCAACTCCTGCACGGAACCTTTGCCGAAAGTATTTTTACCGACAAGTTTTGCTATATTATGCTGTTGAAGAGCTCCTGCTAATATCTCTGACGCTGACGCCGAACCCTGATTTACAATAACAACCATTTTTAGATTTTTGTTAAAAATATTATATCCCTTACTGCGATGCACGCGAGGTTTACCGTTTTGTCCAAAATCCTCAGTAACAACAATCTTTCCTGTCGGTAAAAACCAACTTGCCATATCAATCGCCGCTTCCAAAAAACCGCCCGGATTGCCTCTAAGGTCAAGTATCAATTTATCAGCGCCGGACAATAAGAATTCTCTGAGAGCTTCTCTGAAAAGATTTGGTGATATTGCGGAAAAATTATATAACTCTATTATAAAAATACCGTCCGCCCTTAACTCTGTTTTAATTGTCGGAATTTGTATTTTACTTCTTATTATTTCAATTTCTAAAAATTCGTCTTCGCCGTCTCGCGATATTGTAAGAAGCACGGTGGTTCCTTCTTTGCCGCGAATAAGTTTAACAGCTTTATCAATTGTCATACCGTCTGCCGCTATATTTCCAATTTTTAGAATCTTATCACCCGTCTTTATACCTGCTTTCTCTGCGGGATTTCCTTTAAGAGGCGATATTACGCTCAAAACATTGTCTCGTATCCCTATTTCCATTCCCACGCCTTCAAAACTGCCGCTTATATCCGCTTCAAATATCTCTGTGTCTTCAGGGGGTAAGAATACGGTATATGGGTCGTCAAGTGATTTTGCAAGTCCTTGTATCATTCCGTACAGCTTATCTTCATTTGTAACAATGCTTGTCGTGGTGGCTGGCGCGAATTTTTTATTGATTAAATTCCATACTTTCCAAAGTGAAGTAAAATCAACCTCCACCGGCTGTAATATGTCCACATTTGAAAACTGACCGTTTATGCCAATTTGTTTACCACCGTCGGAGCCAACAAAAAATCCTGAAAAAAAAGATGCCGTTACAAGCATAATTATTATAACCATTACGGGTATTGAATTTCGCGAGAAAAATTTCATATTGATTAAGTATTCTTAAATTACGAAATACAAAAATTTACGGTATAGTTAAGCAAAGATATTTAGAAGATAAAGAGATTTTGCGACCAGATGACCTAAATTTCTGCATTTCATAATTCATAGTAAGTATCGCAGAAATATTATTTATGGTCAACATTTGCGTTAATATTCTTGAATTACGAAATACAAAAATTTACGGTCTATTTGAGCAAAGACATTTAGAAGATAAAGAATTTTTACGATTTGAGGACTTAAATTTCTGCATTTCATAATTCATAGTTAATATATTGATGTTGAATATATTGAATTGAATATTTTTAAAAACCTGCCCCGATAGAAACGGGGTTGGGGTATTAAAAATTGATTGTAAATTGTGAATTGATAATTGATTATTTAATAAATATTGTTTTACTCTTGTCGCAAAATTGTTCAGTAGTATAATAAATAATATATGCTAACAAAATATACGCACAATAATATAACATGGATTGACCTTGAATCCCCCACCAAAGATGAGGTTCATAAAATAATGGGAGAATATTCAATTTATCCCGTCGTCGCGGAGGAACTTCTTATGCCGACAATGAAACCAAGGGTTGATATCTATGATAATTATATATATATAATACTTCATTTCCCCGCTTTCAGACATACTCACGGTAGTCAGCAGAATCAGGAGGTGGATTTTATTGTTGGAAAAGATTTTATAATCACAACTCGTTACGACACGATTGACCCTCTTCATAAATTCTCAAAAGTATTTGAAGTAAATTCAATACTTGATAAAAGCGGCATTGACAAGCATGCGGGATATATATTTTTCTTTATGATTAAAAAATTATATAAAGCTCTTGAACATGAACTTGAATACATAGATGACGCGCTTAAAACAATAGAATTTGACATATTCAACGGTCATGAAAAAGAAATGGTTATTTCGCTCTCAATAGTAAGTAAAGATTTGCTTAATTTTAAGCAAGCGTTAAGACTCCACAAAGATGTTCTTGAGTCTTTTGAAATTGCCGGTTTAAAATTTTTTGGTAATTTATTTTTACATGAAATAAAGTCAATCATCGGCGAATATTATAGAGTAAACGGCACGATAAGCGCGCATATTGATTCTATGAGAGAACTTCGCGAGACTAATAATTCTATCGTGTCCACAAAACAAAACGAGGTAATGAAAGTGCTTACAATTATGGCATTTGTAACATTTCCTTTGGCTCTTATAGCGTCTATTTTTGGAATGAATACGGATTATTTGCCCATAGTCGGACATACAAATGATTTTTGGATAGTTATAAGTGTAATGTTTATATTTACTATTTCTATTCTTATTTTATTTAAATATAAAAAATGGCTGTAAATTACTTTAAATTACGAAATGCAAAAATTTATGGTCTATTTGAGCAAAAATATTTAGAAGATAAAGAAGTTTTGCGATTTGAGGATCTAAATTTTTGCATTTCGTAATTTAAAGTAAATTAACTTTTGATTTTTTAAAAAATTAGTTTATTTCATTCAAATTATAATGAAATCAACAAAGAATATAATTCCAATATTACTAAAAAATACTCTTACAAATAAAAAAGATGTTTTTATTTCGCGCAAAAAAAATACTGTTACTATGTATAATTGCGGCCCAACTGTTTATGACTACGCGCATATCGGCAATTTACGCGCGTATGTGTTTGCTGATTCATTAAGACGCGTTCTTGAATATAATGGGTATGAAGTTAAACAAGTAATAAATATCACTGATGTCGGACATCTTACATCGGATGCCGATGAAGGCGAAGATAAAATTGAAAGCGGAGCGAAAAGAGAGGGCTTAAAAGTAAATAAAATCATAAAACGCTACACGGACGCTTTTTTTGAAGATTTAAAAAAATTAAATATCAATATTGATAAAATAATTTTTCCAAAAGCAACGGAGCATATTCAAGAGCAAATTATCTTTATACAAACTCTTGAAGAAAAGGGCTATACATATAAAACGACAGACGGTGTATATTTTGACACATCGCTTATAAATGATTATGGCAAACTTGGCGATATAAATACAAAAAATCTTAAAGAAGGCGCGCGAATTAAAAAAAACAAAGAAAAAAGAAATGCAGCGGATTTTGCTCTTTGGAAATTTTCTCCGTCTTATGAGAAAATTAAAGAAAAAAGACAGCAAGAATGGAGCTCTCCCTGGGGAATTGGATTTCCGGGATGGCATATTGAATGCTCCGCGATGTCTATGAAGCATCTTGGAAAACAAATAGACATACATACGGGAGGAGTTGACCATATATCGGTACATCACAACAATGAAATAGCGCAGACTGAGAGCGTAACAGGAAAGCAGTTTGCAAACTACTGGATGCACAATGAACATATCACCATTGAAGGACAAAAAATATCAAAATCTGTCGGAAATACCATTTACCTGAGAAATATTATTGCCCGCGGTTTCTCCCCTCTCTCATTGCGATATTGGTTTTTAACTTCGCATTATAATACGCGAGCAAATTTTACATGGGACGCTCTTGAAGGAGCCCATGGCGCTTTATTCAAACTTCACAGATATTTTATTGAGGAATACGGTGTTGGAGAAGGGATTGTAAATAAAGAGTATCAAAAAAAATTTCAAACATTTATAAATGACGATTTAGACACGCCCAAAGTAATAGCTCTTATATGGGATATGCTCAAAGATGATAATATATCTAAAAAAGACAAGCGTTCAACTATGCTTGATTTTGACAAAGCGTTAGGTTTCGGATTTTTAGAATCAAATAAAAAACTGCTTGAAATGCTTAAGAATAAAGGTAAAAAATTATCCGTAGGAGAATTACCGATAGAAATTAAAAAACTTGCGGACGAAAGAGAAAAAGCACGCGCGGAAAAAGATTTCAAAAAAGCTGATGAAATACGCGCCAATCTTAAAAAAAAAGGATATGAAATAAAAGACACCGATAAAGGCGTTGAAATTGCCATAAAATAATTTATACTCGTAATTCACGATAATATACTGTGAATTACGAAACGCAAAAATTTATGGTCTGGTTGAGCAAAAACATTTAGAAGACAAAGAGATTTTGCGATTCGCGGACCTAAATTTTTGCGTTTCGTAATTCAAGATAATATAAAGTTTATCCACAAAATAACCACACGATAATCACTTTTAGCGTTTTTTTGCCACAAAGGCGAAATTTTTTATCTATGATAGAATATGTTTATTATGGTGGGAAAACAATCTCAACAAAAAAAAATTTTACGGGTGCCTCCTCAAAATATTGATTCCGAAAAAGCTCTGCTTGGTTCTATTATGCTAAAACCAGAAATTTTAAATGATATTTCTATAATTATTACAAATAATTCTTTTTATGTGGAAAAACATCGTCTTATATACAGAACAATGCTGGAACTCTTTGCTAAAAATGAGCCGATTGACATTCTTTCAATATCGTCCCGTATGAAAGAAAAAAATATATTGGAACAAATCGGAGGGAGAAGTTATCTTGCCGAGCTTGTGAATCTAGTGCCGTCCGCGGGCGGCGCGAAACATTACGCTGAATTGGTGCATAAAAAATCTATGATGCGTAATCTCATAAACGCAGCTGATTTTATTTCTGAACTCGGATATGATGAAGCGCATGAACTTGATGAAATGTTAGATAAAGCGGAAAAGAAAATTTATGAAGTAACCGAATCTCCGACTCTGAATAAATTTACAGAAATAAAAGATTCTCTGGAAGAAGCATGGGAGCGTCTTGACCATCTGCATAAATCAAAAAATGAACTCCGTGGCGTTCGTAGCGGTTTCAGAGAGCTTGATACTATGCTCGCGGGCTTTCAGAAGTCGGATTTAATAATCCTCGCGGCGCGGCCATCTATGGGAAAAACGGCACTCGCTCTTGATATAGCGCGACAAGCCGCGACAAAATATAATACGCCTGTCGGTATATTTTCTCTTGAAATGAGTTCGCAACAGCTTGTAGACAGAATGCTTGCTTCGGAATCGCTTGTAAACGCATGGAAATTACGCACGGGCAACTTAACGACTGATTCGGAATTTGACCAAATACGGCAAGCTCTTGACAAATTATCCAAAGCGCCGATTTTTATAGATGATCAACCCGCAAACAATATTCTTAAAATGCGTTCCGTCGCAAGACGGTTAAAAAGCGAACGAGGTATAGGACTTATTATAGTGGATTATCTGCAATTGATGTCTCCGACTCAAAGCAAGGGCTCTGATTCTATGGTTCAGCAAGTTACGGAAATTTCTCGCTCGCTTAAAACAATGGCGCGCGAACTTGAAGTACCTGTTATAGCTCTTTCGCAACTCAATCGAGCCGTTGAGCAGAGGCGCGATAGACCACGACTCTCGGACCTTCGCGATAGCGGAAGCATAGAACAAGACGCGGATGTAGTGATGTTTATACATCGTGATGATAAATATAATAAAGATTCTACCAAACCGAATATTGCCGAGATTCTCATAGAAAAACACAGAAATGGTCCTGTCGGAAAAATTGAACTTTATTTTGATGAAAAGAAAGTAACTTTTCACGACATTGACAAAAGCGGTCTTGGCGATTTTGCTGAAAATGTTGATGAATCTAACGCGGATTTTTAATGAATACCATCAATAAACTAACAGAATTATTTTCCAAATTTCCTGGTATCGGTCCACGGCAGTCAAAAAGATTTATATATTTTCTGCTTACAAGAAATAACGGTTTTTTGGAAGAATTATCGCGGTTAATATCGCGATTAAAAAAAGAAGTCATTGTATGCGATGAATGCAAACGATTTTTTGCAAATTCGTCAAATTTCAATATATGCAATATATGCTCCGATAAAAATCGCAATGATGAATTGCTTATGGTGGTTGAAAGAGATGCTGATTTTGAAAATATAGAAAGAAGCGGAGCTTATGAAGGAAAGTATTTTGTGCTTGGAGGAAGAGCGCCCATACTTGAGAAAAATCCCGAACAAAAAATCCGCGCGCGTGAACTTGTAACGGTAATCAATACACGGATTAAAAATAAGAATTTAAAAGAAATAATACTTGCGTTTTCCGTAAATCCCGAGGGAGAAAATACCGAGTTTTATATTAAAAAACTTTTATCTCCTATTACGGAAAAACATTTAATTAAAATCTCAATACTCGGGAGAGGTCTTTCAACGGGAATTGAACTTGAATATCCGGATTCCGAAACTTTAAAAAATGCCATTAAAAACAGGATGTAGACCATTATAGGACATCAGTGATGGTCCTTGATGAGTTAACTTTATAACTTTATAACTTTCAACTTTGTATACATTTGCCGATGTCCTTTCTTTTTGAAATAACGAGATTTCGCTTTATATTTGATTACATCAATTTTTTTGGCTTTTCCTTCTTCTTGAAATATTGCGATAACTTTCGCTTTTTCTATATACGGCGCGCCTATTTCCGTATCTTTGCCATTGTCAATAAGAAGCACTTTGTCAAAAGTAATTTTATCACCCTTTTTATAATCTCCAGGAATTTTTTCAATCTTAATCATATCTCCTTCCGAGACACGATATTGTTTGCCTCCAGTTTCTATTACCGCAAATTCTTTCATATTTATCATAATAACTTATCTCAAAAAAAAATCAAGTATAAACCATTCTCGCGCCGATATTGCTATCCTATTGAAGTAAAAAGGTCTGTAATTTCGTGGGTGCAATATGTCCACAAGATTATATTTCAATCTGTCTATTAGTAAAACGCAAGTGAATTATTTTGTAAAAAACAACGGTTCTGTTGAATCGCTTCTTTATTATTTATTTGATTATAAAAATTTATAAGTGTTATCGCTTCTCCTTTCAATACTCAATAAAACGACATCACCATTTTCATCAATTTTGTAAATTATTCTTCTCTGTTCGGTTTGTCTATCAAAACGGCTTCTGTGTCTGTTGATTCGCCTGTAATTTTTAGCACATCTTTATCAATTTTGCCAAACTCCTTTGAAGCACTGTTGTAGTGATTGACCGTCGTTGAGAGAGAATTGCCAACTTTTTTGAAATAATCATCATAGCTTTTCAAATGTCTTGTAAGTCCCTCCACATACTTCCCTATCTGTTTTGCCGACTCCTCAATCTTGAACGCTCTAAAACCATAAAGTACCGACTGCAAATATGCGGCAAAAGTTGTTGGAGATACTATAATCACATTTTTGTCTTTATAAGCGTAATCTATCAAACTTCTTGTATTTACTTTTATGGCGCCGATTTCATTTATAAGCAAATCATAATAAATTCCCTCCGCTGGAATAAACATAAAAGCAAATGGGAGCGTCCCATTTTTCGGTTTTATATATTTCGCCGTCTCATCAATTCTTTTTTTAAGGTCTTTCTTAAACTCTTTTTCAAGCTCTATCTTTCTGTTTTCATCTTCTTCATTTATCAGTCGATTATAGTTATCAAGAGAAAACTTCGCGTCAACAGATATTACTCCTTCTTTTGTGATAATCACGGCATCCGCCATATCGCCATCATCAAACCGATACTGTAATTTATAGGCGGTAACGGGCAGTATATTACTCAATATCAATTCTAAACTCGCTTCACCCAAGTTTCCCCTCTGTTTTTGGTGTTTCAACACTTTTTCCAAATTTCGCAATTGCTCCGTAATGGTAAGAACTTGTTTGCTTGATTCATTTGCTTCCGCCATACCTTTTGACACATTGGTTAAATGTTTTATCATTTGCGTGTTTACATCCTGAATAAGTTTTTGTGACTGGCTGAATTGATGTTTTACGGATTCGCGCATTTCTCTTGTTGTCTCGCCGAATTTACTGTCAATAATTCTTGAAAGCTCTTGAAGCTGGTTTTGTATAAGAAGCGATGGTTGACTATCTTCTTTTCCGTTTCGTTTGCGGATAATAAACCAAAGAATAATGCCGTTTATTGCAGTAAAAACAATTAAAATTGTCCCTATTGTCCAAATAGTGTCTATACTCATATTAAGTTTATTTTATCATAAATATCTTTTTATTATATCAAATAATCATAAATTTGACCGCAAAAAATAAAATGGATTACATCCAGTGTCGCGCATTTTCCATTTTCATAAATTAGAGCGTTGGGAATTGATTATTAATTTATGTGTTTTTTCAAGAAATAAGACTACCCGCGTATTCCGCGCGCGGGTAAACGACTGCGAACAAGTTTCGTAATTTATCTTAAATTACGAAACGCAAAAATTTATGGTCTGGTTGAGCAAAAACATTTAGAAGACAAAGAGATTTTGCGATTCGCGGACCTAAATTTTTGCGTTTCGTAATTCACAGTAATTTATAGTAATATGTTATAATATCTCTATGATTCACAAACAAATAAAAGAAAAGATAAAAGAAGCTCTTAAAGCGAGAGCCAAGATACGACTTTCTGTTTTTAGAGGTTTGCTTGCCGCTTTTATAAACGAACTTGTTGCGACAAAAAGAAAGCCCGATGAAGAACTTTCCGACGAAGAAGCTCTTTCTGTAATTAAAAAACAGGCAAAACAAAGAAAAGATTCTATTGAGCAATTTAGAAATGGTGGCAGAGACGACCTTGTTGTAAAAGAAGAAAAAGAGCTTGGTATAATCTCTGAATATCTACCGAAAGAAATGGATAGAAAAGATGTGGAAAAAATCGCCAAATTCAAAAAGAAAGAGCTTGGTATAAATGATAAATCTAAAATAGGAATTCTAATGGGAGCTCTTATGAAAGAATTTAAAGGAAAAGCCGATGGAGCTATGGTAAAAGAAGTCGCAGATAATCTATTTTGAAACCTTATATAACTTTGAATTACAATTAATTTATATAATTTTCAACTTTATAAATGGTCTCTATTTTTACTCCTCCTCTGAAACTGTCTCTGTTACTTTAAATTCGGTGGACACAAATTTTCCATCGGTATCTGTCATCAAAATATCTTTTGTTAAATCAAACGCTCTGTCTCCGTCATCTTGTCTTATGATTGCGTAATATATTTTTCCTTCCTCGGTGCCTCTCAAAAGTTCTACTATGCCAGAATTAGACCCTGAATCAAACAGCTGGGCTCCTAATATGTTCCCCGGAACGCCGTTAACGGATTCATTTATAACAACCCATCCTGTATTTTTCAAATTAACAGATTCAATCTCCACATTGATTCCGGCTTTTTGGTCGTGAACCAATATTATATTTTGACCCAAACCTGAAGCTGTGTCTGATAATTTATCTTTATTTTTTTCTGCCGTAATATTTTCCGTGGTCTTCGCGGTAGGTCGTTCAATAAAAAGTCGAGTTCCTGCATAACCTATAATTACGCCTATTATAAAAGTGGCTATTACTTTCATAGTAAATATACTATTATTTTCCATATTATTATTCTTACTTGCTTTATCTGATAATAATTTCATAATTATCACAAGAATATCAAATATTATAATCCGCACAAGGCTTGACTTTCTTCTATAATGTTTTGAATTTTTTTCTCATCAAAACCGACTAAATCAAATATTTCTCTGTTATTTTTAATATTTCTGCATAATACAATTTTATTTTTTATCAATTTTGTCTTATCCTCTTGAGATAAAACCGTTAAAGCCGTTATTGGATGCACTCCAGTCTCATCTATAAGATTTCGTAAGTTTCCTTGTTTTGGATAATTCCAAGACACCATTTTCATTCCAATACAATTTCCATATTTAATCGCGTCGCTAGTAAATTTTGTATTCGTAATAATCCAATCTTCATCAATTGAGATGCCGCCATCTTCTCGTTTAGTTTTTTTTATATCTTCAAATCGTGAATGAACATAAAGGGCGACTTTTATATCTGAACGATTTCCAAGTTCATTATGAAATTTTATTTCAGCGCCGATTTTTTTGCCATCTTTTTGCGCAATTATATCAACTTCGTGTTTAACACAAGCGCCTTGTATTATTTCTCCAATTTTGACATTATATCCTTTCGCCCGAAATATCTCCGCAATAAAATCCTCAAATGGATAACCTGAGGGACCAAAAGCGAGCAAAGCGCGCTTCATTGAATATCGCGCCGCGACAGGTTTTTCAAATTGTCCCAAAATTTTAAACGCATGCCTATAAATTTCAGATGTTGTCATTCCATCTTTAAGCTCTTTCTCAATATGTCTAATTACCTCCTCTATTTCACCTTTGCCGGCGCCTGAGTGTTCAAGAGAATTATAAAGTTTTGACGCGTCAAATATCTCTTTTGTTTCATCTTGTTTTATAATCAATATTTGTTTTGCCATTTTAATATTATATATTGAATTACGAAATACAAAAATTTACGGTCTATTTGAGCAAAAATATTTAGAAGATAAAGAATTTTTATGATTTAAGGACATAAATTTTTGTATTTCTTAATTCACGGTTATATGATTAACGGCACAAAAGTGAATCCTTTATATTTTCTTATGTCTTCGCCACTTTTTGACTTCCTGACTTGCCATACCTCGTCATTTATCGGAATAACCATAATTCCACCGATTTTTAATTGTTTCGTAAGTTCTTTTGGCAAATCCATCGCGGAGGCTGAAACCAATATTTTATCAAACGGAGCTTCTTGCGGCAGTCCGATTTCTTTTTCTGTTTGTATTATTTCGGCATTTTTAAAATCATATTTTTCAATATTTATTTGTCCAAGTTCCACAAGTTCCAATATTCTTTCTATGCCGATTACTTTACCACCCTTTCCAACAATATGCGCTAAAAGCGCTGTGGTCCATCCGGAGCCGGAGCCAATATCAAGAATTTTTTCTCCTTTCCGCGGATTGAGAAGTTCTAACATAAAAGCCACTGTTGTCGGCTGAGAAATTGTCTGTCCTGTATTTTGAAGTGGAAGCGGATAATCCTCATATGCTTCTTCCATATAATCAATGGGCATAAAATCTTTCCTGTCTATTGCCACAAAAGCATCTTTGAGTTCTTTTGAGCGCAATACCATTGTTTCATTTTCAAGATATTCAATTAGTTCTTCTTTATTTAACATTTTTATTCTTAAATCTTAAATTACGAAATGCAAAAATTTATGGTCTATTTGAGCAAAAATATTTAGAAAATAAAGGGGTTTTGTGGCCCAAGGACCTAAATTTTTACATTTCATAATTCATAGTCTTAAAATAATTTGCCCGTGTCTTTCCTTTCATTCTTTCTTTCCTCAAGATGTTTTTCTAAAAGAATTTTACCAGCCGCTTCGCGATACAAGCAATAATTACATTCCGCGCCTTTCGCGGGTAGTTTTTCACTCATTAAAGTCTCTTTTATTTTCTCAAGAGTTTTGTCAATCCATTTATCAGACCCTGTATATGGAATAATTTTAACATCAAACTCCAATTTGCCGTCAAACGCTTCTCTGTCGGTAATACCGTTTGCGTAAATAAAATACCCAGTATCAGAAACTTTAAAATCATTGTGTCTGAAAAGCCATTGATATACTTCCATTTGCCTTTTGTATGAATTCTGCCATTCCGCATTCAAATTTACTTCATCTTTCTTACTTGTCGCTTTGTAATCAACCACAATAAGCTCCCCTTTTGGATTTACCCAAATATCGTCAATTCCTCCGCGAATAATCAAATTTGTCGGCTTATGAAGACAAGATATTCCTCTGCGAAGCGCGTCCCTCCACTCTTCTATTTTTTCATTTTGAAACGGCACAGCGTCAATACCGTATGTTTTAGCGAGAGGGTGCGCCGTCTGCTCCGCTCTGTGAATATCAAATTCTTTTTTCATCAACTCATCAACCGCATTATTTAGATTAAATGGAAATGACGGCGGTCTTCCGACTCCTAATCGCTGGTCAAGATAAAAACATCGCTGGCATTCAATAAACAAATCAATTTTTGACCTGCTTATCTTATATGGCGTTTTAGAATCAGGATGAAAAAGATATTTAGCGCTTTTTTGCGGATTATAATATTGAGCCATAGAAACAAAAATTTAAAGATTGATTTCGTAATTTAAAGTATATTATATCTTGAATTACGAAATACAAAAATTTACGGTCTATTTGAGCAAAAACATTTAGAAGACAAAGAGATTTTGCGACCCGAGGACCTAAATTTTTGCGTTTCGTAATTCATAGATTATACCATAAAAAATAGACCATATTTCTTTTTAAAAAGATATGGTCTATGAATCTTGCTTATTCTTATTTAAAAAAAATGAAATCTTTTTTTATCCCTTTCCCCTTTTATTAGTAAAAGGGGGATAAAAAACAAAAATATTAACATTTTTAATAATATTTTTAAAAATTTAATTTTAATCATACTTATAATAACCCCTTTCTTTCTAAAAAAATTAAAATTTAAAATCCAAATTTCCTATGTTTATAATATAATTTATATAAAAAATTATAAAGTGTTTTTGAGAACAGATTATTAAATCTTTATTTGTTAAGAATTCTTTCTATCTTTATCTTATTTATTTTATTAGGAAATGTTCTTTTCCAAAATGGACGCAGTATGATTTCCGCCTCTTCTATACTTGAATAACCTGAACGAATTGTTTGAAATGCCGCCTTTGACTTTCCCGCAAGGTCTTGTTTTAATCTTTCTTCGTCAAATACCCATATAATATTAACATTACCTTTTATAGTAAATTCAAACTCTTTATCTTCCCAAGGTCTGCTTTGTTCTTTATTTAACACGGTAAGTGTAAGCGCTGTTATATCGGAGATTTCAACAAGACTTTCGTCAAAAGTGGCAAATGTATTCTCCGCAATATATTTTGCGAATTCATTCTTATTAAAAAGAACACCGTATAATATCGCTTTTTCTTTTACTTCAACTTTATCGCCGCTTCCCTCTGTCTGCTCCGATTCAAACTCCACAAATACGGCGTCTTCAAACAGATAAAATCCATCCGGTTTCTGGGAAAAAGCTTCATTTAATAATTGTGTCCGCAATTCCGAGTGTATTTCATTTTTGGCATTTTCAACATCCGTCGGGTCCGCAATAAGCTTCTCGCCGGCAAAACCTCCTGTCATAGGTGTTTTTGAACGCGCGTAAAATTTATCAAATTGCGGAAAGCTCTTAAATCCCGGAATAATAAAATCTGTTAATCCTATATTAAAATTTTCACCTGCTTCATCCGCGTATACCGTAACTTCTATGCTTCCGGGAATAATCTCTCCATTTTCTTTTTTTTGACCCGGAACGACAACGGACTTATTTATCTTGTATATGAGTCCGTTCGGCGTCTCAAAGCGAGTATTTATTAAAAGTCGCTGATTTGCCGAACTAAAATCATTAAATATTATTATCTTACCCGAAGCTTTTTCTTCAATTTGTTCTTTTTTAACAGCCAATATTTTTTTTGAGCCTGTTTTTTCAATCGTCATAATCTCATACGGAAGCTCATCGGAACGAGCTTCAATAGCCGCGGTAAAACGCGCGTCAACAAAAGTTTTATTTTGTTTCGGCGTAATGCTTATTTTCGCGCCTGAAAAAAGAAAAGAAAAAACAAATGTAAACACCGCGAGCGCGATAATTATTACAAACCATATAATAAACCGCGATGAATTGCGTTTTTTTATATTGCCATTAAGATTATATTCAAAATCTTCTTCCGATATTTTTTTAACAGGTCTTTGCGGCTTGATATGAGAATTTTGTATATCTCTTATTGACTTCTTTCTGGGAGGAATTATGTCATTAAATAAAGAATTTTTCATTATAATCTTGAATTACGAAATACAAAAATTTACGATCTATTTGAGCAAAAACATTTAGAAGATAAAGAGGTTTTGCAAACCGAGGACCTAAATTTTTACATTTCGTAATTTATAGTTATAAATAAACTTATCTTATAATTAGAGTTCCTATAATTATACACCATATAAATCATACATACCAAATAATATATGTGTATAAACTAAACTTTTCTCGCAAATAAAGCCTCAATAGCAAGAAAAGAGTCGCAATCCTTTTTGTCTTTATTTTTAGTATAACAATATTTTCTAAATATTTCACCTCTTAATTCAACTATGGTGAATTGCTGTTGAGTAAGCGTATACGCGCTAAATTCGTCATTTTTAATAGTATCAATAAACCAGCTTGCTATATCGGTATCAACTAAAAGAAAAATCGTCTTTGGTAAAGATAATTTACCAGCGAAATCAGATAATATTTTTCTGAATGAATACAGCCATTCTTCTTTTATGGCTATAAGCGTTTTTCTTATATCTTGATGTTCAGCATTTGAACCTTTCTGTTCAAAAAAGAGCCGAATAAGAGAGTGGGCTTCTTCTGGTATAATATTTAAAGCTTCGGCTGTTTTTCTTATTAAAAAATTGCTCCCGAGCGGAAAAGTTGATGTCTTAACAATGACATCGTCTCTTATGAGCATTATGTCCGATACTTCTCCGCTTATGTCCATAAGTAAAAAATCTTTTTCCGCGCTAAAAACATCGCGTGTTACCGAAAATGAAGCGAGCGCGAAAGAATTATATGATATATTGTCCGTGTTAAATATCTTTTCTATAATATCTCTTACTTTCCGCCTTATTTCGTCAGAAATCATACTCATAAAAAGTGTAATGTCTATACGATTTATTTCTTTACCATACGGCTTATTTACATTATATCCATTAAGCAGTGTTTGTATAATATTTTTTTCCATTAAAATCGGGTCGGGAATATTATTTTGATTAAGTTTGTTTTGCAATAACTCTTTAAGTTCCGTTTCGGAATTTTTAATATTATCTGAAATAAACCGCTCCGATACGATAAAAGATTTCTCTTTTATAAAATTCTCCGCGCTTATGCCGTAAACACACCATAGTGATGAGAATACGCAAAATATATCTTTTATATTTTTTGGATTAAAATCATTTTCTGAAAAAATCCGTAATCTATTTTGTTCTATGTTCTCGGCGGCGGCTTTAAGAGCTATCAGCATAGCTGAAAAAAGACGCTCATAATTTAAATATCTGTGAGAATTTATAGATATTCGCGTTTGATATATTATTTCAACAGCGTCATTTTTTTCATCAGCGACGACAATTGCCGCGCTGATACTGGCGCTTCCTATATCAAAAACAATAAATGGAAACTGCTTATTCGCTTTTTTTGCAAAAAACATATATTAATTATACGCAAACAAGATATCATACACAATGCGCCTAAACTTAAAATAAAGATAATGACTTGGGCATTGAATGTCCAAGTCGTATTCAAGTTAAGTTATTCTAATACGGCTTTTATTCTTCTTATACCTGATGAGACCGACTCTTCTTTTTTTATCTTGAAATGTCCGAGCTCCGCTGTATTTTTAATATGAGGACCTCCGCAGAGTTCAATGCTGTAATTCCCTATTTTATAAACCGTAATGATATCTCCGTATTTATCTTCAAATTCTCCGCCTATATTTTGCCTCGCGACTTCTTTGGCGGGTATTTCTTCTTTTTTTACATCAATGGCTGATTTTATTTTTTCATTTACCAAATCTTCCGTATTTTGTTTTTGCTCATCCGTCATTTTTTCTCCCCAAGAAAAATCAAGCCGCAACCGCTCTGATGTAATATTACTTCCCTTCTGTCTCACGCTCTCGCCAAGAACATCTTTAAGAGCGCGCAAAAGCAAATGTGTTGCTGTGTGATATTTAACAGACATCTCTCCTGTATCAATCAAACCACCTTTAAATTTTTGTTCTGCTCCGATTCGCGACAATTCACGATGTTCTTTCATTTTTTTATTAAATTCATTCTTATCAACAGATAGACCTTTTTCCTCCGCAAGTTCAATGGTCATTTCAATTGGAAATCCGTATGTCGTAAATAATATAAAAGCGTCATTTCCTGATATATTTCTTCTTTTGCTTATTTTTTCAAATTCTATCAAACCCTTTTCAAGAGTTTTTCTAAATCTTCTTTCTTCTTTATTTATTTCTTCTGTAATTTTTTCTTTATTCTCGTTCAGTTCCGAATATATTTTATTATATTGATTAATAACTGTCTTTGATATATCGCTTAAATGTCCATGTAAAATATCAAGTTTGTCCGAGAAACGAATTACTCTTCTTATAAGTCGCCTTAAAATATATCCCTGCCCGGTATTAGACGACATAATGCCCGATGCGATTATAAAAACGGACGCGCGAATATGGTCTGCGATTATTCTGAATTCTTTTTTATTATCAGCATACATTCTGCCGCTTATTTCTTCTATTTTTTTTATAACAAACGAGATTGTGTCAATATTAAAAATATCATTATCACTATTTGACGCCGCGGTAATTCTTTCAAGCCCTCCTCCAAAATCAACATTTTTCATAGGTAAGCGGCTAAAACTTCCGTCTTTCTGTTTTATGTATTCAATGAATACAGAATTGCCTATTTCTATAAATCGTCCGCATTTGCAATTTGGATGACAATGTTCGCCAAATTTTTTATTATGTATATCTTCACCGAAATCGTAAAATACTTCACTATCTGCTCCACCAGGCTCATCTGATGGCATTTTATCAGGCGCGCCTGCTCTGCTCCACCAATTATATTTTGCATTATAATAAAAAATTCTGCCACCTCGCATACCGATTTTGCCGCCATTTTCTTCATCTAAAATTTCTATGTCTTCCGCTTTAATTTTATTATTCTCAAAAATATTTTTCCATATTTTTACAGATTCAATATCACGCGGTATTTTGTTTTTTTTATCTCCGACAAAAACTGTTATATATAATTTTTTTGGCTCAAGTTTAATTTCGGTGGTTAAAAATTTAAAAAACTGTTCTATTTGTTCTTTTTTAAAATAATCGCCAAAAGACCAATTACCGAGCATCTCAAAAAATGTCGTATGTCTATTGTCTCCTATTTCTTCAATATCTTCAGCGCGAAAACATTTTTGAGAGTTTGCGAGTCGTGTTCCGCTGATATGCTTCTTTCCTAAAAAATACGACAAAAGCGGTTGCATACCCGAACTTGTAAAAAGAGTTGTTGTGTCGTTTTTGGGAATTAAAGACGCTGATTTAATTATACTATGTCCACGTTTTTCAAAAAAACGCAGGTATTTATTTCTGACCTCGTCTGTTTTCATATTTTTCTTGAATTACGAAATGCAAAAATTTACGGTCTATTTGAGCAAAAATATTTAGAAGATAAAAAGGTTTTGCGACCCGAGGACCTAAATTTTTGCATTTCGTAATTCATAGATATTTTAATTTCGTGATTTGCGGTATTTTAAGAAAAATATCCATTAGCATATAACTGAAAAAAATAACCGAACGCTATAAATAATATACCGCAAATTGCCATCCACTTTTCACGCCTCATCGCAATGAGCACATCTTTGTCAATTTTATGTTCTCTGACTATATGCCTATGCACATTAAACACGGCAAGACCTATCAGCACTTCTCCTATTACGCTTAATGTCATTCCTAAAAATAGTAAATCCATATTTAATTAAATTAATTTAATTATCGTGAATTATTTTATTTTACTTTGAATTACAAAATGCAAAAATTTACGGTCTATTTGAGCAAAAATATTTAGAAGATAAAGAATTTTTGCGATTCAAGGACCTAAATTTTTGTATTTCGTGATTCATAATATTTTACGCTATATTTCAAATTGAGCAAACTTCGCAGTTTGTTTATATCTTTTTCTATACTGATTAAACCTTCTTTGAAAAAATCTGATTTTGTCGTATCTATGCCAATGTCTTTAAAAATATCATCGGGACTTTTGCTTCCGCCCGCGGATAAGAATTTTTTTATTTGTTTGCCAAAATTATTATCTTTTTTAAATCTATCATACATAGTTTTACTGATAATTTGTCCATAAGCGTATGTATATACATAAAAAAATCTTCTGATATGCGACCACCTTATAAAGAAATAACCGTCTAATTTTTTTAATTTAAACGCTGTTCCTAAATATATTTTCATATGTTTATTAAGCATACCGCTTATATCCTCAGACGATAACGCCCCTTTTTGTCTAATACTCTCGTGCAGTTCTATTTCAAAATTAAATTCGGCAATCTGCCTGAATATCGTCTCTATATCTCCTTGTATTTTATCATGAAGCGCGACAATTTTTTCTTTATTGTTTAATTTTTCAAACATTGCGTCAAATACGGCCTGTTCAAAAAAAGTGCTTGCCGTCTCTGCCGCTGATATACTGTAACCGGCATATATTTCCGGCTGATTCTTTTTGCTCAATTCAGAATGTATAGCGTGTCCCATCTCATGCGCGAATGTCATAAGTGATTTGAAATCATCGGTATGATTGAGAAGAACCATTGTCGGAGTATTTGCGCTTGATGACGCGTAAGCTCCGTCTGATTTACCAATTTTTGGATATACATCAATCTGCCCTTTTTTAAGCATATTGTCTAATATATCCGCGTATTCTTTATTTATATTTCTAAATATCGGCTTGATTATTTTACATGCTTCATTAAAAGATATTCTTTTCGCTGTCTTTCCTATTCTAGCGCTTCTGTCGGCATATTGCATATAATCTAATTTAAGAATCTTTTTTTTTAAATTATAGAAACGATTGCTAATGTAAAAATGTTTTGTAACAATATCCGCAAAATTCAATATGCTTTTTTCATTATTTTCATATTCTAATATTGTGGCGCTATGCGGATTTTTGAAACCGCGAAGCTCGTCGTCTATCTTTTTATTCAAGACAATAGCGTTTATTTCGCTTTCGGCAAAACCGCTTATTTCTTTAATCTTTTCTAAAATTTTATCTTGCAGAGCGCGTCTCTCTATTGTGTTAAGTCCGCTTACTTTATTTTGAGCTTCCCCGATAGATATTTCTTTTCCTCTAAATCTCACATTTTGTTTACTAAGAGCTTTTTGAACACCGTCAACCCACATACTATAACTTGGCATATTTTTAAAATTCATAATTTTTTCTTCCTCTTCCGAAAGGTCATATTTGCTTGTTTTAAAAATTTTTTTTAAAAAATAATTATATTTTTGTAATTTTTTACTTAAAAGAAATTTTTTTTGAAGTTTTTTTTCAATTTTACCTATTTTCAATAAAAAAAATAAAATTTTATTTTCATATTTCGTCAATTCATTAATTAATTTATTTAAATTTGCTTCAGCTTCCGTATCTTTCACATCTAAATCTTTTCTATACTGAAAATAAAGAAACGGTTTATCTCCGCTTAATTTAATAAGATTTTCATAATCTCGCAATGCTTCAAGAAGTTTGTTTTCTTTTTTAAGATAATCGTCTTTTTTTATATATTTTTTTTCAAAAAAGACAGATGTTTTTTTTATTTTTTCAAGAGCTTTTTTTATTTGAGGATCTTTTGCGGATTTATAAAATAAATTTAAATTCCATTTTGTCTTACTTTTCTCCATAATAAATTTTAATATGCAAATAACGCTAAAAAATCAAATTAAAATTTATTTAATGCTGATAATTTTGCAGTTCAGTTTACCGTTTGGTGTTAAGAATGAGAAAGTTTCGCCTTTCTTTTTTCCCATCAATGCTTCCCCAAGCGGTGAGATGTGTGAAATCTTTCTCTCCTGCATATTTGCCTCTTCAGAACCTACAATTTTATATTTTCTTGTCTCGGTCTCTTTCTCTTTTTGTATTTCAACTTCAGAGCCGAGATTTACAAAGTCATTACTTTTGTGAGCGACTATTTTAGCGGATTTTAAAATTAACTCCAATTTGTTTATTCTATCTTCCGTGGCGG
>Ga0209343_10002202_pt1 | contig 25346 bp, 26 predicted proteins | sample RifCSPlowO2_02_FD_184026 | JGI IMG/M metagenome (GOLD analysis project Ga0209343, IMG submission 184026) | Groundwater microbial communities from Rifle, Colorado - Rifle CSP2_plank lowO2_0.2 (SPAdes) (version 2) | ecosystem: Environmental > Aquatic > Deep subsurface > Groundwater | place... | reverse complement strand
ACTCATAAATTTGTGGCAGTTTTGAATAAAAAAATTCCCATTCCAAATTTAATGAATTCCTTGGGACATATGGCAGCAGGACTTGGTGGTTCTGCTCCAAATTTAGAGGAAATGAGATTTGACAGTTATTTTGATAAAGATGGCGGGGAACACAAAAGTATTTCAGATAATCCTTTTATTATTCTATCAGCTGATAATTCCAATCAAATCAGATCTTTAAGGCTGGAGTTAATTAACGCGGGTATCCATTTTGTGGATTTTACTTCCACCATGACTGTGGGGACATATTTACAGTAACAGGAAAGAACCAAGCAAACTCCAGAAGTAGAACTGGAATATTATGGAATTTGTTTATTTGGCCCCAAAGAAACTATTAATAATCTAACCAAAAAATTCTCTTTGTGGAGATAAATTAAGAATATTTTTGCAGTAGCTGGGTTTTAATCAGCAAAAAAGGGTAAAATTTTAGCTAAGCTAGCCTCATAGATTTTAAAAAATCCGCAGGTGTCAACCTATTCCACCCCAAGGGTGAAAATTTCCGTTAGAGTTTTAAGTTTTGGTATAATTGCTTCATGAGAACTGTGGGACAGGTTTTAAAAGAAGAACGGGAGAAAAAGTTTTATACTCTCGAAGAAATTGAAAAAGCCACTAAGATAAGAAAAGAATTACTTGAAGCTTTGGAAAAAGATCAATATTCAAAGTTGCCTCCTCCTACTTTTGTCCAGGGATTTATCAAAAATTACGGGCGGTTTCTGGGGTTGGAAACCACCAAGCTTTTGGCCATTTACCGTAGGGAATTTTCCGAGGGAAAAAATCCCCCCAGAATTTTGGAAACATTCAGCAACCCAATGGACAAGAAAAAAATTACTCTCACCCCGGCTAAATTTGTGGGGTTGGTAGTTCTTTCGATGGTTGCCATTTTTTTTATCTATCTTTGGTTTGAGTATCGCTTTTTAACCGGCGCGCCATTTTTGGAGGTGATACAACCTACCAATCAACTAAATGTCGTGACATCTTCTATTTTAGTTTCAGGCAGAACAGATTCGGAGGCTAAAGTAAGTATTAATAATCAGGAAATTCAAACAGGTCTTGACGGCAAATTTACCCAGGAAATTAATTTGACAGAAGGTAGTAACACTATTAGTATAACTGCTATCTCAAAAAGCGGCAAAATTTCGAAAATTGAAAGAAATGTGTTTTTGAAGAAATTGTGATATAGTTTACCCCATGGATCTGTTGCAAATAGCCCTGATATTTTTAATGTTGCTTTTGGCAGTGTTTTTAACAATTACCGGAGTTCAGGTATTTTTTATTTTGCGGGATTTGCAGCAAGCTCTGGAACGCCTAAACAGAGTTTTGGATACGGGAGAGGAAATAGCGGAAGACATTGAAAAACCACTCGGGGCTGCGTCCGGTTTGATAACTACTTTGGGTGCAGGAGCCAAAGCCATAAAGGGCATAATCAAAAGAAGCAGTAAACCTAATCCCAAACAAAAAAGATTCTACAAAAAGGTTCTTTAAAAGTGATAAAATATATCATATGCAAATAGTAAATCTATCTAAATTACTTAAAAATTTTTCTTCAGGTTGGGTGGCTATTACTTCTGATTATAAAAAAGTAGTTACTTCTGGGAAAACCCTGAAGGAAGTTACCGAGAAAGTTAAAAAACAAAACCGTGATGATATTGTTTTAATCCCGGCTGCTAAGAATTATCGGGGATTTATCACAAGTACTTCATGAATTTTCCTTACGCTAGCTTATCTGGAATTCCTAAAGATACAAGAAGACCTCTGGTATCAATAAAATTTATTCATAAAGATAAATTTACTCTTCCAATTCTTAGCCTAATTGATTCAGGAGCGGATTACTCGTATTTAACTATGGAAATAGTCAAGCTTTTAGAGATTGATTTAAGTAATGTAAAATTTGAAAAGTCATTTGGAATCAATGGTTCTGTATTTTTATGTTATCCATCAAAAATCACCATTGAGATAGGAGGCCACAGGTTGGATATTCCTGTCAGATTTAGCAACCAATTAAATACACCCTTTAAATGTGTCTTAGGACAAGAAGATTTCTTTTCTAAAACCAGAGTTGTTTTTGAAAGATATAAATGGAATTTAGATATCAAAGTTATTGAAAATTCCTAAAAGATCTACACCCAGAATGACAATCCTTTTGGTTCTTGTTAAAATATCTTCATGGATTCTAAAACATTAAGAAAAAAATTCTTGGATTTTTTTGAGAAAAATGATCATGTAATTATTCCTTCTGCTTCTTTAGTGCCTTCGGAAGAAGAACAGCTTGCCGGTAAAGAAAAAGTGTTATTTACATCTGCTGGTATGCAGCAACTGATCCCATACTTAATGGGTAAACCGCATCCAAAAGGAAATAAATTAGCTGATGTGCAAAAATGCGTAAGAACTGATGATATTGAACAAGTTGGAGATGCAACTCATCATACTTTTTTTGAGATGCTAGGCAATTGGTCGTTAGGTGATTACTGGAAAGATAAGGCAATTGAGCTATCCTTTAAATTCTTAACAGAAGAATTAAAAATTCCTATAGAAAAGTTAGCGATTTCTGTTTTTGCCGGCGATGAGGATGCACCGAAAGATGAAGAATCGGCTAATAAATGGAAAAGCTTAGGCATTCTAGGGAAAAGAATTGCATATTTAGGAAAAGAAGCAAATTGGTGGCCAACGAACTCTTCTTCTTTTGGACCATGTGGCCCGGATACTGAAATGTTTATTTGGACAGGAGAAGGCTCTGCACCAGAAGAATTTGATCCAAAAGATCCAAAATGGATAGAAGTTTGGAATGATGTGTTTATGGAATTTAATCGCAAAAGTGATGGAACTTTAGAAGAATTACCGCAGAAAAATGTGGATACCGGCATGGGATTGGAAAGAATGTTGGCTGTTATAAATGGAAAAGATAATGATTATGAAACAGATTTATCTTCATCAATAATTGAAAAAATTTGTGAAGAGTTAAGGGTAAGTTATGAACAATATAAACAGCCTATTCGGATTATATCTGATCATATAAAAGCTTCAGTTTTTTTAATCAAAGATGATGTTATATCCAGTAATAAAATGCAGGGCTATGTTTTAAGGAGGTTACTCCGCCGTGCCGCAACTAAAGCTTTCCAAATAAATAAGGAGTTTGGCAGAAAGCCTTTTAAATCCTTAGTAAAGTCAGTAACTGATATTTATCCTATGTACTTTGACGAAATGTCTGTAGAAAGTATTGAGCGAGAGGTTAGCATAGAAATTGGTAAATTTCGAAAGACTTTGGAAAAAGGATTAAGAGAGGTTGAAAAAATTGAAAAAATTGATGGCAAAATTGCTTTTGATTTATACCAGACTTTTGGATTTCCTTATGAGGTAACTGAAGAGTTATTCAGACAAAAAGGACAGGAAATTGACAAAGAACAATTTAAGGCTGAATTTGAAAAGCATCAGCAACTATCCAGAACAGCCTCTAGTGGCATGTTTAAAGGAGGTCTGGAGAATCACTCAGAGGTAGTGATTAAGTACCATACAGCTACTCATCTTTTACATCAAGCTCTAAGAGATATATTAGGCCCGCAGGTTTTTCAAAAAGGATCAAATATTACGGCCGAGCGGCTCCGTTTTGATTTTTCTTTTGATAGAAAATTGACAGATTCGGAGACCAGACAAGTTGAAGAATTAGTTAACCAAAAAATAAAAGATGATTTAAAAGTGGATCACATGATCATTCCTCTGGATGAAGCTAAAAAGATGAATGCCATTGGACTTTTTGATGAGAAATATGCAGATAAAGTAAGTATTTATGGAATTGGGCCACAGCCTAGGGGAAGATATTATTCTTTGGAATTTTGCGGTGGGCCACATGTAGAACATACGGGAGTAATTGGGAAAATTGCGATTTTCAAAGAAGAAGCCGTATCTTTCGGCATAAGACGCATTTATGCTAATATAGCCTTATGAGTGTCTTCCAAAGACTCACTGCTCTCATACCTTTTGGCAAAAAAGAAGAAATTGTTGAATACCTCTTTGCCTTAAATATTGGTTCGGAAAAATTAATAGTTGCTTTATGGAGCATTGAAGGCAAAGAGCTTAAAGTTCTATCCACAGCAACTGATGTTTATTCTGCAAATGCAGAGATATTAAGGGTTACGGATAAATTATTGGATGAAGTATTAGGAGCAAGAGAAATTGAGCCGCAGAAAATTCTTTTTGGCGTTCCGGACAGTTTTTTGCAGGATGAGGATTTAAAGGAGGAATATTTAAAGCTGCTGCGGGGTATTGTTAAAGAGCTGGTGCTTGAACCAATGGCTTATGTGGCCACTTCTCATGCCCTTTTGCATTTTCTGGAAAAGAAAGAAGGTGTGCCTACTACCGCTATTTTGGTTGGATTTGATTCAAAGCATCTGGAGGTAACGGTGGCAAGAGCCGGAAAGCCGGATGGTACCAAAGTGGTCGAAAGAGGAGAAAGCAGCGGAGCTGATATTGAAAAAGCGCTCCTTTCTTTTACAGATGTTGAAACCCTGCCTTCCAAGATATTAATTTATGGAGAGGAAAGCAAGGAATTGGATAAATTAAAAACGCATCTTTTGTCTTTTACCTGGATGAGTAAACTATCTTTTCTGCATTTTCCCAAGATTGAGACTATGGATTCTGATGTGACAATAAAAAGTGTTTGTTTAGCCGGAGCCTCGGAAATTCAAAGCGATATAATTTATTCATCAACTATCCCCGAAACTAAAAGGCAAGTGGTAACAAAAATGACTAAAGAGGAGCCAGAGCTTGAAGAACCTGCTGCCGTAGGGGGAACCTTGGGATTTATTGTGGGTGATGTATCTGAAAAAGCAGAGGAGGAAGTGGTAGTTGTAGAAGATAGCTTGCCGGCGCAGTCATTGGATGTAGTGGAAAAAGAGGATTTTGAACAAAAGATGAGTTTAATGAGATTTATACCAAAATTAAGATTTAAAAACAGGCGTTTATTGATTCCTGCTGCTTTGGTGGTGATCTTGATATTAATATATTTATTTTTGCCTAAAGCAGAGGTCAAAATTTTTATTGAACCCAAAGTTTTGGAAAGAGACACCCAAGTTGTAGCAGATCCCGGGGCTAAATCAGTTAACGAAGAAAGTAAAATAATCCCCGGACAATCTGTAGAAACAGAAGTATCAGGATCTAAAAAAGAGGCGTCAAGCGGTAAAAAAACAGTGGGAGATGCGGCAAAAGGGAAAGTTAAAATAATCAACAATAGTTCTGACACGCAAACACTTTCAAAAGGAACTGTGATTTCATCAAACGGTTTGAAATTTACACTTGATACAACAGTAAATATAGCATCTACATCGGCGACTGCCGATACCAAAAGCATTGAAAAGCCTTTTGTTACAGCAGTAGTAGCTGGAGCTGATGGAAACCTTGCTTCCGGAACTCAATTTAGTTCTGCCAATTCCGGAGTGGCAATTGTGGCAGAAGGAAATTTTTCAGGCGGTACCTCAAAAGATGTGACAGTGGTATCTGAAACAGACCAGAAAAGATTATTGGCTGGTTTAGCCTCCGATCTACGGAGACAGGCAAAACAGAACTTGCAGGAAAAACTCCCGGGTAAAAAGATTTTAGAAGAGGCACTTTCAGAAGAAATTATCAAAAAAACTTATAGCAAGTCTATCAATGATCAGGCTCAGGAATTTTCGTTAAATTTAACCATCAAATTTAAAGGCACTGCTTTTGAAGAAAAAGATTTAAAACAAATTGTGGGTAAACTTGTGACTACCCAAGTGCCGGAAGGCTATCAGTTGGATTTGGCAAGTACTGAAACTCAAGCAGATGTTTCCAAACTGGAAAAAGACGGTAAACTAATCTTTTTAGCCCGCTTCAAGGCCAAAATGATCCCGCAAATTAATGAGGAGGAAATTAAGAGCAAGATTGCGGGTAAAAGTGTTTCAACGGTTGGGGAAATTTTAAAAAGCTATGAAAATGTTCTAGGTTCTGAAATTAAAATCACTCCCAATTTGCCTGGTCCGCTATCCAGGCTGCCTGTTTTAGCAAGAAACATTAACATTGAAGTGGGACTTAAATGATAACCGCCAGCAAATTTTTATCACTGGGCTTTTTAACCGTAGGGATCTTTATTTTAATCCAGGTAATTTTGCCTGTGGTAACATTTGAACTTTGGCAGATTGGGCAGAATTATTCAGGGCAAATCTTAATTAGTCCAAAATCTCCCCAAAATAAAGAGATTTTAGGGGTTTCAATCAAAAACCAAAATAATTTTCCCAGCATCATGTCGAGCCTTAAAAGGGAAACAGTCTCTCCTTACAAAGAGTTTAGCTTATCTATACCTGCCCTGAAGATTGATAATCTGGCAGTTAAAGTTGACAGTAATGATTTATCCGAAAGCTTGATTCATCTTCCGGGATCGGCACTGCCCGGGGAAAAGGGCAATGTGTTTATTTCCGGTCATTCGGCTTTGAGCCAATTTTTCCCCGGACTTACAAGCGCTCCTTTTGCCAAGCTCACGGATATTAAAAAAGATATGCAAATTACTCTTTTGGCAAATAACACTAAATTTATTTATAAAGTGGCGGAAATCAAGATAGTTGACCCGAGTGACCTTTCGGTTATAGCCCCGCCGGATAATTTGGGTAGGTATATCTCTCTGATGACTTGCGTGCCACCGGGTTTAAATTTAAAAAGACTAATTGTTTTAGGTAAAATGATTTGATGAAATATTTAGGAGTGGATTTTGGATTAAAAAAAATTGGCCTTGCTATTTCAGAAGGTAGTTTTGCCACTCCTTTTGAAGTTCTTCACATCAAAAACAAGAAAGATGCCTTGCAAAAAATTCTACAAGTGGTTGAAAAAGAAGAAATCAATGAAATAATAATGGGTTTGCCGGACAGTGGAATAAGATTTAAAATTTTAAAGTTTGCCAATAAATTAAGATTAATTGCTTCTGTTAAAATAGTTGAAGAAACCCTGACCTCGCATAATGCAAAAAGACAGATGATTGAAACAGGCTTGGGAAAGAAAAAAAGAACAGAGGAAGATGCATATTCAGCAGCTTTGATCCTTCAGGATTATCTGGATAATTTATGAAAAGAATAGTTGCTTTAATTATTATTTTGTTAATATTTTTTTTAATAATCCGCGGATGGTGGAGTAGCCGGCTGGATCCAATTTCTTCGGATAAATCTACTAAAACTATCATTATTGCCAAGGGCAAAAGTTCAAATGAGATTGCGGATCAGTTAAAAAAGGAAAATTTAATCAAATCACCTTTTGTTTTTAGTTTATTTGTCAGACAGCAGGGGCTTTCCAATAAACTCTCGGCAGGGACTTTTAAGCTTTCGCCTTCCATGTCTACTCCCGAAATTATTAAACAACTGGCAGGCCAACCAAGTGAAGCGTGGGTGACTTTGATTGAGGGATGGAGGATAGAGGAAATGGCAGAAAAATTAGGCTCCGGTTTTTTGGAAGTGGCCAAAGAGGGATATATGTTTCCGGACACTTATTTATTTCCTAATGATGTGACTGTTGAGCAAATAGTCAAAATCATGAGGGATAATTTTGATAAAAAATATTCGCAGGATCTAAAAGCGAAAGTTAAAGCTAAAGGATTAACAGAGGACGAAGGAGTGATTTTGGCGTCAATAGTTGAGCGGGAAGCCAGATCTGATAAAGTTAGAACCGAAGTAGCCAGCATTTTACTAAAAAGATTTAAAATTGACATGGGTTTAAATGCTGATGCCACAATTCAATATGCGCTGGGTTATCAGTCAGGGGAAAAATCATGGTGGAAAAGACATCTAACTAAAGAAGATTTAAAAATAGATTCTCCATATAATACATATTTATATAGGGGTTTACCTCCTGCTCCAATTGCCAATCCCGGATTATCTTCTTTGCAGGCTGTGGCCAATGCCGATCCCAATACTCTGTATCTATATTATTATCATGATTCCAAAGGCAACTCTTTCTATGGTAGAACCTTGGAAGAACACAACCAAAATGTAGCCAATAATCCATGAATATGCTTCAGTGTTTGTCTTATAGATAATTTCGTGCTAAAATGCGAGCCTTATGATGCCAGATGGACCAGAAAGAAGAAGACCCTCTGGGTTTAGCGAAGCAGAAAGACAATCTTTAGTAGGAAGAGAAAAATCTATCGTGCTACGAGAGTTAAGTTTTTTGAGGCATTTGACATCAGGTGGACTCTTTCCTCTGGGTATTTTGACAACCGGTGATTGTCGGGTAGTGACTGGTTTGTACCCCCAAATTCTTGCTGGTATGCGGCAAGTCTATGAACAAGTTGAGCCACCGCAAATTCCGGAAGCCCCAGAATATTTCGTTGAGCGATATTTGCTTCAACAATTTGAAGCCGGACATCCAGTCTCCGATCAGGATGTCGATAGGCTGAGAGAAGATCTTCAAGCAGGAAAGTATTCTCGACAACTTGATTTGGTAAGACGGTCACTTGGAGAAGAACAGGGCAGTAAGATGGTTGTGGATATGGATTTATCTCCCAGTAAAGCCGCACAAGAAGGCGGCTTATCTTCAGGTCAATACCTGCCAGATCCTACTGGTGACGCGATTATAGACAATAAACGCCAAATCATGATGCATGTACAAGCAATGAGAGAAGATTTGAAAACTTTATACGGAGAAGTTAATATCCAAACTGCTCTGCTGACAGAATTGCTGCTTGACGCACCGTTTTTATCTGATCTGATTTCTAACAAACTGCTTGACGAACAGGCATTTAGACGGCACAGCGCGTATCTGCAGGAAGCCATTGATTTTGTGCAAAGTATTAGAGCGGAGCAACGGATAAAGGCTTTCGAAGACGCCACCCAAGAATTCGCAGTTAGTTGGGTTGCGACCTTTCCGCCGATGGCAATTACTCCGTTTGATAAGAATTATCTTGCTAAAATTTATGCAGTTGCCCAAAGAATGCTTGGTGGAGAAGTAAATCTTGACGAACTGCATAATTTACTGCGCGAAACAGTGCTGCGGCGAGGCAGGGTATTTAAGGCTGTTACAAAAAAGGATAATCATTTAGAACTGGTACCGGCAGAGCCGGAAAGTCTTTCCTGGGAAGATATCGGCGGTTACCAGGAAAATACACGGTTTCTGCAGATAATGCTTAAGAAAACAGCCAACAAAGATCCGCTTATTGGAGATCTAAATATTATTTTACTGGCCGGTAAACCGGGAACCGGTAAATCGCTGGCCGTCTCTGCCTTTCTAAATAATCTTCCTGGAAATGCCAGAGGGATTTTTGTAGATCGTCAAGACACACAAAGGACATATGTCGGGATAGTAGGTCTTGCCAAACTACACCCGAAACTGGAAATATTTGTGGTAATTGAAGATATTGATCGAGGAGCTCTCACAGGTACCTTATTAAACATTGATTCGGCGGATCCCGATGCACTGCCTGTAAATGTGCATCTAATCGCTACAACCAACAAGCCGGAGGTTATTGATCCAGCTGTCAAAAGGCCGGGAAGAACCTCTGAAATTTTAGTTTACGAAAGCCCCGATGAAGAATCAAGAAGAGAGATAGTGCGTATTCATATTCAGCGGTATGGGCTAGATTTGGATGAAAGTGTAGTTACTATGATGATAAGTATGACTGATGGTTTCACCCCGGACGAGATTAGGCATACTGTTTACTCTATGAAACTTGTTGATATTACCAAGCCAACGGAAGAAGATATTGGAAGATTTGTTGAGAAAATGAAGCTTAGACGCGGTGCCGTAGACACGAGTGAGGATAGGGCACAATTTGGTATTCAAGATTTATTATTCGGAGCACGTAAAGCATAATAGCCTGTAGTATCTATGATTAAACATTTTGCAGCTACGGCTTATATAGTTTCCAAAATAGACGGGGAAGTTAAGGTTCTTTTACATAAACACAAAAAGCTTGGGATTTGGATAGGGGTGGGTGGGCATGTTGAAAAAGAAGAAAATCCAAAGCAAGCGGTTATCAGGGAAGCTAAAGAAGAATACGGCTGGTTTTCTTTAAAAAACTTAAATAAAATGGATCTTCGGCCAGAAGCCAAGCGAGCAGCCCAAAATGCCATTAAAACATATACTTGACAAGTTGTCAAGATAATGGTACACTTATCTTATTATGTATCAGTTGACTGTGGGAGAGTTCAAGGCAAAATTTTCTGAAGTACTTTCTAAAGTGCTACTGGGCGACAGTATTGGTATTACCTATGGCAAGAACAAAAAAAAGGTGGCAGCGCTGGTTCCATATGGCGAGCTGATCAAACAAAAAAAATTTAAGCTAGGGCTTTTAGCCAGCAAAGGTTCTTTTAAAGTAGTGGGCGATTTTAAAATTAGCGGTGAGGAATTTTTGCAATCGTGAAACTTTTAGTTGACACCCATGTTTTTTTGTGGATTATATTTTCTCCCAAAAAAATTTCCAGCAGGGCAAAAGACTTACTGTTTGATCCGGAGATTGCAAAGTATATTAGTGCCATCACATTTTGGGAAGTCTCCCTTAAATACCAGCTTGGCAAACTTAAATTAACAGGAGTTTTACCGGACGAGCTACCTGTAGTGGCTCAAAAAGCCGGCTTTGAGATTCTAAATTTAGATGCAGGTACAGCCTCTACTTTCTATCAACTGCCTAAATTTAAAGACAAAGACCCATTTGATAGAATGTTGGCCTGGCAAGCTATCCGTCAGGATTGTCATCTGCTGACCAAAGATTTAAGTTTTGCCGACTACAGAAATTACGGCTTAAAAACAATTTGGTAAAATGGCAAAGGGGATTTATGCAAGCTGTTGTACAAACCGGTATTGGTGGAGTTAATAAATTAAGGCTTATCTCTTTAGATATTCCCAGTCCTAAAAAAGATGAAGTTTTGATAAAAGTTTTGTATTGTGGGATTAACCATTTGGATGTTTTAATCCGTTCGGGTAAAAGGCCAGGCCCAAAAAGCTTTCCCCATATTTTAGGCTCGGAAATTGTGGGGCAAACTCAAGATGGTAAAAAAGTTGTTGTTTACCCTTGGTTTAAAGATGGTGGAACCATTGGCAGGACTTGTTGGGGTGGTTATGCAGAATATGCGGCAGTCCCAAAAAGAAATCTGGTTTATATTCCCAGCGGTTTAAAACTGGAAGAAGTTTGCGCATTGGCTCTGGCCGGTACAACCGCCTACCATTTAATAAAGAGAGCAAAGATTAAAGATAAATCAAAAGTGTTAGTGACCGGTGCCACAGGTGGAGTTGGCACAGCTGTTTTACAAATATTAAAAAGTAAAAAGTGTCAGATTATTGCTGCCACCTCTCATAAAAATAAAATATCTCTTTTAAAAAAATTAGGCGCAGATAAAGTTATCTTAACCAAAAACATGGTTTCACAAAAAGGTTTGCCATATGCCATTGATTTGGTAGGAGGTGCTGTTTGGTCTAAAGTTTTAGAAACTTTGGGTAAAAACGGCACAATGGTTTTTTGCGCAACTTCAAAACAGGAAAAGGGACAGGTTGATATTGGCAGCGCATTTTCCAGAGAACTAAATATTTTAGGATCTTCCGGAGGAACAGTAGACGATTTAAAAGCGGTTTTGAAATTACTCGGAAGCCACGCATTAAAACCAGTGATTGATTCAATATATCTCTTAAAAGAGGCGGCAGTTGCCCATCAAAAAATGGAAAAGCAGCAAATCTTTGGTAAAATTCTGTTGCAAGTTTAAGTTGCTATTGACAAGGTACTATATCTTGTGGTAAATTAAGGACAATTAAATATTTTTTAAGAAGGCGTACGGATTGTATGCTTCTTTTTGTTGATCATAGTAATAAAAACCTGTCCGGTTTGGCCATCTACAAATGCCTGAAAATATAGTTGATAAAAAAGAAAATAACCGTAAATATTTTACCAAGCAATCTGCCTTTACCCCGCAGCTTAATTTAATTCAACTTCAACTTGACTCATACAACTGGTTTTTGCAAGAAGGCATAAAAGAAGTTTTAAGTGAGATTTCCCCTGTAGAAGATTTTACCGGAAAAAACTGGACTCTGGAGTTGGGGTCTTTTGCATTTGGAAAATCTAAATATACCCCGGAACAGGCCAAGGAAAAAGGTGTTACTTTTGATGCGCCCCTTAGGATTGAGGCGATATTAATTAATAAGCAAACAGGGCAGAGATTTAAACAGGAGGTTTTTTTAGGAGATATTCCCCAGATGACAACAAAAGGCACTTTTATTATCAATGGAGTTGAAAGAGTTATCATTAATCAATTGGTCCGCTCTCCAGGGATTTTCTTTTCTGCCATAGACGATCCTATTACCGGCAAAAGGTTATATCAGGCGGAGATTAGGCCTTATCGAGGTTCATGGCTGGAATTTTCCATATCCAGAACAGGAGTTTTAACTGCCAAAATTGACAGGAGAAGAAAATTTGCAGTTACCACCTTGCTCCGGGCTTTGGGTTTTTCTGATTCACAGCAAATTATAGATCAATTTAGCGATGTTGACACAGAGGAAGACAAGATTCTTGATACTACATTGCGCAAAGATCCGACTACTACAACAGAGGAGGCCTTGCTGGAAATTTTTAGAAAGATGAGGCCTGGAGACCCGGTGGTTTTGGAAAATGCCCGTGATCTTTTGGACGGGATGTTTTTTCAAGTCAGAAGATATAATTTAACTAAGGTCGGCAGGTTTAAGATTAATAAAAGACTGGGTTTGGATCTTGTCAATAGCGCCGAGAACTGGATTTTAACCAAGGCAGATATTATTGCAACTTTAAAATATCTGATTATGCTAAGCAAAGGACAGGGTAAGCTTGATGATATTGACCATTTGGCTAACAGAAGGGTTAGATGTGCGGGTGAGCTGGTTCAGCAAAATGCCCTCCGGATCGGTATATTAAGATTAGAGAGAATAATAAAAGAAAGGATGAGCTTAACAGCTGCGGATCAGGAAGTTACCCCCGGGGGTTTGATTAATGCTAAACCAGTTATTGCCGCTGTCAACGAGTTTTTCCGCTCCTCACAGCTCTCCAGTATTTTAGATCAGGTTAATCCCCTTTCCGAACTTGATCATTTAAGACGGCTTTCGGTTATGGGTGCAGGAGGGATTACCAGAGACAGAGCTTCGTTTTCAGTTAGAGACATTAATCATTCCCAATATGGTCGGATTGATCCGATCCGTTCTCCCGAAGGTCAAAATATTGGTTTAGTAACATATATGGCTCTTTTTTCCAGAATTAATGAATATGGATTTTTGGAAACTCCATATAGAAGAGTTATTCAACTGAAAGGTAAGACAAGAATTAGCGATGAAATCATTTATCTTTCCGGCGATGACGAGGAGGAGCATTTTATTACCGAGGCAACAGTGCAGGTTGACAGTGAAGGCTATATTTTAAACGAGCGAGTGCCTATCCGCCATCAGGGTAATTTTTTTGAAGGTAAAGTAAAAGATGTTACTTTGATTGACATATCTCCCCAGCAAGTTTTCGGCACATCTGCCTCGCTTATTCCTTTTCTGGCTAATGATGATGCCAATAGGGCTTTAATGGGTACACAGATGCAGTGTCAGGCAGTGCCTTTGCTTTTGCCTCAAGCGCCAATTGTGGGTACGGGGATGGAGCGGGTGGTGGCGGACAATATGGGTAGGGTAGTCAGGGCCCCTGATGACGGGACAGTGACTTATGTTGACGGGAGAAAAATAATTATAAAAACGAAAAAAGAAGAGATTAATTTTGAAGTTAATAAATTTATTCACTCACCACAAGGCACTTGTTATTCTCAGAAACCAGCGGTTTCCTTAAATCAGAAAATTAAAAAAGGAGATCTTTTAATAGACGGGATTGCCTGCTCAAACGGCGAACTGGCCTTGGGTCAAAATTTGCTGATTGCTTATATGAGTTTTGACGGTTTAGGTTACGAGGACGCTATTGTTGTTTCCGACCGTTTGGTTAAAGATGATGTTTTAACATCAATACATATTGAAGAATATGAGGTTGATGTAGTGGAAACCAAGCTTGGGCCGGAAGAGTTGACGCGCGATATACCCAATGTGTCGGAAGATGCTTTGGCTAATCTTGATGAACAGGGAATAATTAGAATTGGAGCAGAAGTAGGCCCTAATGATATTTTAGTGGGTAAGGTTCAGCCCAAAGGAGAAACAGAGTTGACAGCAGAAGAAAGATTGCTGAGGGCTATTTTTGGTGAAAAAGCAAAGGAAGTTAGAGATACATCCCTTCGTATTCCTCACGGCGAAAGAGGAACAGTTATCGGAATAGCAATTTTATCCCGTAGCGAGGGTGATGAGCTTGATACAGGAACCTTAATGAGAATTAAGGTAAAAGTAGCGCAAATAAGAAAAGTAACCGAAGGAGATAAATTGGCAGGCAGGCATGGCAATAAAGGTGTAATTTCCAGGATTTTGCCTATTGCCGACATGCCTCATCTGGAAGATGGGACTCCGGTTGATATTATCATTTCCCCCTTGTCCGTTTTATCCAGAATGAATTTGGGGCAGCTACTAGAAACTCACTGGGGATTTGCAGCTTTCAAATTAGGTTATAAAGTTGCAGCACCGGTTTTTGAGAAAATCCCGGAAGAAACTTTAATAGCAGAGTTGAAACTGGCAGGTTTGCCGGCAGATGGAAAAGTGAGACTTATTGACGGAAGGTCAGGACAAGCGTTTGATAACACTATTGTGGTTGGAAAAAACTACATTTTGAAATTAATTCATATGGTGGAAGAAAAAATTCATGCCCGTTCCACAGGACCTTATTCTTTGGTAACACAGCAGCCTTTGGGTGGAAAAGCCCAAATGGGTGGACAGAGACTTGGAGAAATGGAAGTTTGGGCTTTGGAAGCTTACGGCGCGGCCAATATTCTGCAGGAGATGCTGACTATTAAATCAGATGATGTGGTAGGCAGGGCAAAAGCTTTTGAGGCAATAGTGAAGGGAATTGATATTCCACAAGCTTTAATCCCGGAGTCTTTTAAGGTACTGGTTAAAGAATTGCAGGCGCTAGGACTCTCTGTTGAAACACTGGGAGCAAAAATTATTCAGTCGCAGGCAGTTGAAGAGAAACCGGAAATAGTTAAAGAGATAGCTGAAATGGAGCAGGTATTGGGAGCAAATGAAGTAGTTGAAACAGAGGGAATATGAACGACTTACTAGATTTTGAAAGCTTAAAATTAACTGTTGCCTCTCCTGAACAAGTGAGGTCGTGGTCTTTTGGTGAAGTGACAAAGCCGGAAACAATTAACTATAGAACTTTAAAAGCAGAAAAAGATGGGTTGTTTTCCGAAAATATTTTTGGTCCCACCAAAGATTACGAATGTTATTGCGGAAAATACAAAAGAATCCGTTTTAGAGGAGTAATTTGTGATAAATGTGGAGTTGAAGTAACACAGAGCAAGGTAAGAAGAGAAAGAATGGGGCACATAAATTTAGCTTCGCCTGTGGCTCATTCATGGTTTGTTAAAGGAGCTCCTTCAAAACTCTCACTTATTTTGGATATTTCACCCAAAAATCTGGAAGCAGTAGTCTATTTTGCCTCGTATCTGATTATCAGTATTGACCCGGAGCAAAAAACAAAGGCTCTAGAAACATTGGAAAAAGAACTGCAGAAAAAATTAGAAGAGTTTAAAGATAATCTGGGAAAAATAGTCAAGGGGTTGGAAGAAGATCTTAAGGAAAGCTTAACTAAATTAAAAAAAGACCTGGACAAAGAAAAATTTGATTTGGAAAGTCAGGAAATTGAGCTTAAAACACGGTATGAAATTCAAAAACTGCGCGATAATCTGGTAGTTGAACAAATGCAATTGGAAAATATTAATAAAGCTATTTCAGAACTTGTTAAAGGGGTGATACCGCTTAGACTTTTATCTGAAGAAGAATATTCAAAACTGCTGGAATATGGGGTGGCAGATTTTATCACTGTGGGCATGGGAGCAGAAGCACTTCTCCAGGTTTTGCAAAACTTAAATTTGGATAAATTGGCTGCAGTTCTGCGGGAAGAAGTGCGTAAATCAACAGGACAAAAACATATTAAAGCCACAAAAAGATTGAGAGTTGTTGAAGGTATGCGTCAGGCAGGTATTCAACCGTCGTGGTTGATTTTGCGGATATTGCCGGTTTTGCCCCCGGATCTTCGGCCCATGGTGCAGCTTCCTGGTGGAAGATTTGCTACCTCGGATTTAAACGATTTATACAGGCGGGTTATTAACAGAAATAACCGTTTAAACAGGTTAATTAATCTGGGTGCTCCAGAGATTATTTTGCGGAATGAAAAAAGAATGCTTCAGGAAGCGGTTGATAGTTTAATTGATACTTCTTCCCGTTCCACCAGGCGCGGAGGGGGTCCGGTGGTAGCCCATGCCTTGCGCTCGCTATCAGATATGTTAAGAGGTAAACAAGGTAGATTTAGACAAAACCTTTTGGGTAAGCGGGTAGATTATTCCGGACGGTCGGTTATTGTGGTGGGGCCGAAATTGAAGTTGGATCAGGTAGGATTGCCAAGAGAAATGGCTTTAGAAATGTTTAAACCTTTTGTCTTGCGTGAAATGATTGCCAGAGGTTTATCTGCCAATGTGAAAGGTGCAAAAAATGTTTTAGAGACAAAACCTGCCGAAGTCTGGGATATTTTGGAAGAAATTATCACAGGACACCCGATTCTGATAAACCGGGCACCAACACTGCACCGGCTTGGCATCCAAGCTTTTTATCCGGTTTTGGTAGACGGTAATGCTATTCAAGTGCATCCTTGTGTTTGTGCCGGTTTTAATGCTGATTTTGATGGTGATCAGATGGCTATTCATGTTCCACTTTCGCAAAAAGCGCAAACAGAAGCTAAAGAGTTGATGATGGCTAAGGAAAACATCTTTGGTCCTGCAAATGCTCAGCCAATAATCGTACCTAACAGAGAAATGGCTTTGGGTTGTTATTATCTGACTATGGTCAAAAATAATCTAGAGGGGGAAATCCGTTTTTTTACATCACAAGATGAAGCAGTATTATTCTATAATTTGGGTAAAATAAATGTACAGCAAAAAATTAAAGTAAGAGTTGATAAGGAAATAATTGAGACTTCTGTTGGCAGAATTCTTTTCAACCGTGCACTACCCGGGGAAATAGGATTTATCAACCAGGCTATAAAAGGGTTTACTATCAGAGATATCATTTTGCACGCCATGGAAATCATGGACCGGGATCGGGTTTCAGACTTGATTGACAGCATTAAGGGGGTGGGATTTTTAGGAGCAACCTTAGCTGGTATATCAATCTCCATTTTTGATGCTAAAGTTGTACCAGATAAACAAAAATATTTAGATGAGGCGGAACGGGAAATAGAAAAGATAGAAAGCAATCTTACTAAAGGTTTAATTACTTCTCAAGAAAAGTCGCAGCTTTCTCAAATGGTGTGGATTAAAACAACAGAAACTTTAGCCAATGCTACCTGGGAACATATGGGCGAGGATAATCCTATCAGGATGATGGTTGAAGCAGGGGCAAGAGGGTCGAGAGACCAGGCCAAACAGCTTTCAGCTATGCGGGGGTTGTCAACAGATCCGACAGGTAAAATAGTGGAGCTTCCTACCAAGTCCAATTACCGCCAAGGTTTATCTGTTTTTGAGTATTTTACTTCGGCCCGGGGAGCCAGAAAAGGAGTTGCTGATAAAGCCTTAAAAACTGCGGATGCAGGATATCTGACAAGAAGATTGGTGGATGTAGCCCATGATGTGATTATCCGGTCTATAGACTGCGGCAAAAGAGAAGGACTAGTCTTTGATATCAGAAAGAGCACTTTTACAGGCGCCAGAGAACAATTGTTGGGTAGAAAACTATTGGATAATGTAATTGATCCTCAAAACAGAAAGATATTAGCTAAGGCAGATGAAACTATAGTAGAAGAAATGATCCGGTTATTTCTTAAATCTGCAGTTACCCTGGTTAAAGTCAGGTCTCCGCTTACTTGTGAAGCTAAATACGGTATTTGCCAAACTTGTTACGGAGTAGATCTGACCACCAGAAAACCGGTTGATATTGGTACGCCTGTGGGAGTGGTGGCTGCTCAAGCCATTGGTGAACCGGGCACGCAGCTTACTATGAGAACTTTCCATACAGGAGGAATTGTGGGTTTGGATATTACTCAAGGACTTCCCCGGGTTGAAGAATTATTTGAGGCAAGAACTCCTAAAATAGTTGCTCCCATGTCCGAGATTGCCGGCAAAGTAAGCGTGATAGAAGGAGATTTGGGAGTAAGAGTCAGAGTGAGGACTACACAAAAACCTCATGATGAAAGGGAATATATTATTCCTGTTACCTCACAGCTATTAGTGGAAGAAGGGCAGTTGATTGAAGCGGGTATGGTTTTATCCTCCGGACACGGCGATGTCAAAGAGATCTTAAGAGTTCAGGGTTTGCGCAAGGCCCAGGCATATATTGTTGACGAGGTTAGACAGGTGTATGAATCTCAAGGAGTACCAATTAATTCCAAACATTTTGAGGTGATTGTTAGAAAAATGTCGGATAAAGTGAGAATTGAGTCGCAAGGCGACACCAATCTTTTACCGGGCGAGATTGTTGACAAACTGCGATTTGAGGACGAAAACTTAAGGGTTTTGGCCTCTGGCGGCGAGCCGTCTACGGCAGAAGTAATAATGTTGGGTATTACCAGAGCCAGTTTACAAACAGAAAGTTTCTTATCTGCCGCTTCTTTCCAAGAAACAACCAACATACTGTCTGATGCAGCCATCCAGGGTAAAGTAGATAAGCTAATTGGCCTTAAGGAAAATGTTATAATTGGCAGGCTCATTCCAACCAGTTTTGAGAGGGCAAGCATAGAAGGGTAAAAAAGATGCCAACTACAAACCAACTTGTTAGAAAAGGCAGGAAAAAGATTGTTAAAAAGATTAAATCCACGGTTTTGAGGCGTAATTTTAATGCCAGGGAAAGAAGGTATTCAATGGCTTTTAATCCGCAAAAACGGGGAGTGGTTACTTTGGTTAAAACTATGACTCCTAAAAAACCAAATTCGGCCTTGAGGAAAGTGGCGCGGGTAAGGCTGTCTAATAAAACAGAAGTAACAGCCTATATCCAAGGAGAAGGTCACAGCCTGGCTGAGCATGGAATAGTTTTGGTAAGAGGTGGAAGAGTAAGAGATTTGCCGGGTGTAAAATATCATATAATCAGAGGCAAACTGGATTTGGAAGGGGTGCAGGGCAGAAAACAGGGACGCTCTAAATACGGAACTAAAAGAAATAGTGCTGTTGCTGCAAAACCAGTGGCAGTTCCTGCAACATTATGAGAAGTAAAAAAGCAACCAGAAGAATATTAGCGCCGGATCCAATCTATAATTCAAGATTGGCTGCCCGGTTTATTAATAAATTGATGATTAGCGGCAAAAAAACCATAGCCCAAAAACATTTCTATTCTGCCATGGAGCAAATCAAAGAAGAGAGCAAACAGGAACCACTGTCTGTTTTTGAAAAAGCTTTAAATAATGTTTCTCCAAGAATGGAAGTTAGGCCCCGCAGAGTGGGAGGAGCTTCATATCAGGTGCCGGTGGAGGTAAGAGGAGATAGAAAAGAAGCTTTGGCTATCCGATGGATAATTGCAGGAGCAAAATCCAAACCAAATAAAGAATTTCATTCATTTGATAAAAAATTAGCAGTGGAACTTTTAGATGCTGCTAATGGAGCAGGTTTAGCTATTAAAAAGCGTGATGACATGCAAAAGGTAGCAAATGCCAACCGCGCCTTTGCCCACTTCAGATGGTAACCATAATTTTTGAAGCTCATGGGACAACTTTTGATAATGAGAAGAATTTATCATCTGGCCATTTTGATATAGAGTTATCTCCGCTGGGAATTAATCAAGCAAAAGAACTGGGAGAAAGATACAAGAATCAAAATTTTGATGCTATCTTTTGCTCTGATTTACAAAGATCATATAAAACTGCAGAAATTGCTTTTGGAAATGAGTTCCCTATCGTTAAAGATAAAAGACTTCGGGAATGTGATTATGGTGATTTAACCCAACATCCAACTGAAGAAATCAAGCCGATGAAGGTGGATTTTATTACTAAACCGTTTCCAAATGGTGAAAGTTATGAGGAGACTCTTGAAAGAATGAAAGAATTTTTAGATAATTTAAAGAAAAATTATGATAATAAAAGAGTGATGATTATTGGCCATCGGGCTACACAATACGGGCTGGAACATTGGATCAAGGGTGTATCCATGCAAGATGCAGTCACCGCGCCATTCAAATGGCAACCGGGTTGGAGTTATCAGTTATAATGGGAGGTGGAATACTGTCTTTTGTATTTTGGTGCTTAAGCGTATTTTTAGCAAAAAGGGGTAAGAAATGACTGATCCAAACGCTGTATTAATGCTCTTTTATGTATTCGGAGCCTTGATTTTTGTAGGTTTTTCCCTGCTATATTTTGCCTCCAAAAAAAGTAGAAGGTAGTTGGGTATATTTGACTTTTGAGGGCAAAGAAGTTAATATATTAAATAGTGGCCTCCCGTTAAGTTTGAGGGAGGTTTTTTAAATCATGGATATAAAATTAAAAGAAGAAAAATTGAAAATGTGGAAAGAGAATTTAAGTCAGCTTGAAGAGGATCTGAAAGTTATCATGGCTAAAAAAGGTGCCGCTGCCCAAGAAGGGGACTTGTCTGAAAATGCAGCCTACACCATGGCAATTGAAGACGCAGACACAACCAGAGTGAGAATTGAGGAAGTGAAAAAGATTATTAAGGATTTAGAAAGCAAATAATGGCTATACAAAAAACAAAACGGGATTTTCCCTTGGATCATATCAGAAACATCGGCATTATTGCCCACATTGATGCCGGTAAAACCACCACCACCGAGCGAATTTTATTTTATACAGGCAAAACCTATAAAATAGGCAATATTGATGAGGGAACAACAGTTACAGACTGGATGGAGCAGGAAAAAGAACGGGGCATTACCATTGTTTCCGCAGCCATTACCACTTTTTGGAAAGATTTTAGGATTAATATTATAGATACTCCCGGCCATGTTGATTTTACAGCAGAAGTGGAACGGTCCTTGCGGGTTTTAGACGGCGGGGTGATTGTGCTGGATGCCTCATCCGGAGTGCAGTCTCAAACCGAAACTGTCTGGAGACAGGCCAATAAATACAGCGTGCCTTTGATTGCTTTTGCCAACAAAATGGATGTGGTGGGAGCTGATTTTTTGGGAACTATTCAATCTGCCCGGGATAAATTGGGAGCCAATGCCATTGCTTATAATCTGCCAATTGGCAAAGAGAATGATTTTAAAGGAGTGGTGGATTTACTAACCCAAAAAGCCATAATTTGGGAGGGTGATGAAACCGGAGCCAAATTTCATGAAACTGAAATTTCTGCTGATATGGTAGATTTGGTGAAAATTCATAGAGAAAAACTGGTGGAGGAAATTTCCGGTACAGATGATGTGTTAATGGAAAAGTTTTTGGAAGGTCAGGAAATTAACGTGGAGGAGTTAAAAAAGGCTTTGCGGGTGGCTGTCATTGCCAATAAGATCGTTCCGGTTTTGGCAGGGTCCTCGCTTCGTAATAAAGGAGTTCAGCCCATGTTAGACTGCGTGGTGGAATATCTACCTTCCCCACAAGATGTCACAGCTTTATCAGGAATAGATCCTCTTCCCCAAAGTCCTCTTTCTGCTTTGGCTTTTAAAATTCAAGTTGATCCTCATGTAGGAAAACTTACTTATATTAGAGTTTATTCAGGTACGCTAAAATCCGGTTCTTATGTTTACAATTCCACAAAACAAATTAAAGAAAGAGTGGGCAGATTATTACTGATGCATGCCAATGATAGGGAAGAAATTGATGAGGCTTATGCAGGAGAAATCGTGGCTGCAGTTGGGCTTAAAGATACGAAAACAGGGGATACTTTGTGTGATGAAACTAACCCTATTATTTTGGAATCCATAAATTTTCCAGATCCGGTTATATCGCTTGCTATTGAACCTAAAACCAAATCTGATCAGGAAAGATTAGGATATGCTCTAAACAGGTTATCTGAAGAAGATCCTACTTTTAGGGTTAAGTCTGATCAAGAAACAGGACAAACTATTATAGCCGGTATGGGTGAGTTGCAACTTGAAGTTTTGGTAGACAGGATGAAAAGAGAGTTTAAAGTGGAGGCCAGTGTAGGTCAGCCACAAGTAGCTTACAAAGAAACTATTACCAAAGAGGCAGAAGGTGAGGGAAAATATATTCGTCAAACCGGAGGCCGGGGACAATACGGGCATTGTTTGCTGCGTATTGAACCGCTGCCTCGTGGTCAGGGTAGGGAGTTTGAATCTAAAGTGGTGGGTGGAGCCATTCCGCGGGAGTTTATTCCTCCAATTGAAAAAGGAGTTATTGAAAAAGAAGATACCGGTATTCTTGCAGGATACCCTGTAACTGATATTAAAGTAACGGTTTTTGACGGATCTTTTCATGATGTGGACTCAAGTGAAATTGCTTTTAAAATTGCCGGATCATTGGGTTTGTCAGAAGCTTGTAAAAAGGCTGACATGATACTTATTGAACCAATTATGAAAGTGGAGGTGACTACTCCGGAGGAGTTTTTGGGGGATATTATTGGGGATCTGTCTAGTAAAAGGGCCCAGATTTTGTCTTCGGAAGCAAGGGGAAATGCCAAGGTGGTGATAGCTTTGGTGCCTTTGGCAGAAATGCACGGTTATGCCACTAGTATCAGAAGTATGTCACAAGGCCGGGCCACTTATTACATGGAAGCTGATCACTATGAACCTGTTCCCCAAAATATAACTGCCAAAATAGTTGAAAGCTCGGGTTTCACCGGCCGAGTGGAACATTAAATTTCCTCGAGGCCGTTTTTGCTGAATTTGAGAACTTTTCCTTTTTTGAATTTAACTTTGATTAAAGCTGTCAAAAAATTCTCCATCAATGGGATAATTTCAGAGGTTGGTGTTTTGGGAAAATTAAATATGACTGCCTGTAACTTTTCAGTCTGATTTTTCAAAAAATCTTTGTCAAAAGTAAGAATAATCCTTTTTTCTTTCAATGCCAGATTGGCTACTGTTTTATCTGATGATCCCTGCAGATTTTTTTGTTGGATAGTTTTAACAGAAAATCCAAAGTCTCTGATTTTTGTAACCAAAGGTTTAGGGAAGTCCTCATCAGCGAGAAATTTGATTGGCATAAGAAACAATGGGTTCAGATTGTCTTAATTTTGCGTAAGAAGATTTTTGCTGAACTAAATCTTTGGCGTACGATATGGCAGCCTGGATTTGGAGAGTATTGAGGTGTGGGTAATCTTTTAAAATATCCTTAACGCTCATGCCAGAAGCCACTCTATCCAAAATTAGCTCCACGGAAATCCTAGTGCCGGCAATCACCGGCTTGCCATCTAAAATTTGCGGGTTGGAAATAATTAGTGCTTGTGGCATAAGAAGATTATATCATAAATCCTCCGGCTTCACCGGCCGGGTGGAACATTAAATCATTTTCAGGGTATTCTTAAGGAAGTTTGAAAAATCTTAATATTGGTTGAGTTAAACGACCTGCTTTCCACAAAGTAAATCCAACGACTGCCAATAAGGATGAAACATATCCAACAGATAATAATCGATGAGGTTGGGTAAGTGGATTATCGTAATCGATTTCGACTTTTCTCCATGATAACTCTTCACATGAAACTAGAGCTTGACTTCTCATGTCCGGATTTAATAGTCCATGCCTATTTTCGTACTGAGTAAGAAAGTCGTCACAAGTGAGTGTTATGTTAGTTTTATTTGTTGCTTCAATGCCATCTCTCCAGCCTTGAACTTCAGGTAAATATCTAAATCCGAGACCAGTCACTGCTAAACTAGCTCCAAATAATAACAAATCTTTAATTAGCTTACTTTCTGGACTCTTCATACTGCCATGGAGGATAGCACATTAATAATTAAGTTGTCAAGCTCAGTTTCTGTATTCAAAATTTCATTAATTCCACGGCCTGCGCTTCGCCAGCCTCGCGGCTAGGCGGGTCGATGGCTTGCACCACCGCCCCCGCTTCGCCAAGGCTACGCCGGGCGAGTAAAGCTTTTGCGACACGCGGTTGGCAAGGCGAGCCGTAGCATTATTGTTATTTGAGTTTTAAAAATTCTTCTTCGGTAGAATGAGCTTGTTTAATAATGCCCATAACTAACCCTCTTTTTATATCCTTAGTGTGAATTGGTACGGAAATAGTTATCTTTGTATTCGGATGGTACATAATGACATGACTGCCGGATTGTCTTTTCCGAATAAATCCGAATTTTTCAAGAACGGATATTATTTCTTTTGGTCTAAATGATGCCATTAAATGGAAATAAAAGGTGTATCTATGGCTACTCTGGTAACTACCACATCCTCTTTTTCCTCGGGGATATTTTCTCCGTCTTCTTTTAACACGGAAAGATATAATTTCATAGCATCTTTAATCATAAATACCGCTTCTTCAAATGTTTCTCCTTGGGTAGCACATCCGGGTAATGCAGGTACGGAAACAACATATCCGCCTTCTTCTGCAGGTTCAAAAATAGCAGTATATTTTAAAACTTTTCGAGCAATTTTTTTCATGTTGACATTATACCATAAATCCTCCGGCTTCACCGGCCACATTGAACATTAAATTTTCCCTCTGTCAGACGACAATAGAAATGTCACCCCCTCTTAACTGAGAACTTAAATGATCTCCATGGGTGGCCGGGAGGTGGTTTCCAGTTTAAAGGGTGGGTGGCGAGAATCACTGGTTGTCTGAATATTTTCTTTGGTTTTTCAGATAGGACAAAACATTTGAGATAGTGTTCTTTGAACCTAAAATGAATAGCTCCATCAAGATGTTCCTCAACTAAGATCCTCTCTTTTGGCCTGATAGTTGTAGGCTGAATTTCTTCCAGCTGATAGAACTGGTTTTTAAACTGGATAGTGTAATCTAAATTAACTCTTCTGGTAGATTGAATGGAGAAGATGCTTTTAAGGTTCATTTTCTCTCTTCGGGTAAGCTGTCTGTGAATATTTCCATCCTTTACCGGATGAACTGAAAACCTGCTGTTAAATTTAGGGATAAATCCTTTTAGGAATAAATTTGATTCGGTTATAGAGCTTAAATTATTTAGCCTTAACTCTTTAACCAACCTGTCCTGAAGGGTTCCAAAAAGCCTTTCCACCCTTCCTTTGGCCTGGGGAGAGTTGGCATTGATTACTTCAATACTTAAGGATTTCATAGCCCTTTGAAATTGTGTCATCAGCTCGGAATTATCAACTGCTGCTTTGTGGTTAATCTTGTAGGTAGAGAATTTATCCAGGTAAATATACCTAA
>Ga0209343_10002201_pt1 | contig 25349 bp, 28 predicted proteins | sample RifCSPlowO2_02_FD_184026 | JGI IMG/M metagenome (GOLD analysis project Ga0209343, IMG submission 184026) | Groundwater microbial communities from Rifle, Colorado - Rifle CSP2_plank lowO2_0.2 (SPAdes) (version 2) | ecosystem: Environmental > Aquatic > Deep subsurface > Groundwater | place... | reverse complement strand
TTGGATAATAAAATGCTTTATCTTTCTTGACAATTAGATAAAGATGCTCCGGCTTATCAAAACTGCCCATAGATAAACGAAGCATAACACCATCTTTTAACATGTAACTTCTCTCAAAATTGATAAATCCCCCGTCTATTTTTTCTATTTTTTTGTTAAGTTTTAAGATCTCATGACCTGAGAGCTTAACTTCAGAGAAATTAAAATCACCTTCTAAGGAGAGCTCAGGAGACTCTTCATCATTTATCATCGTTACATCATAAATGTTTTTCTCCATCTTTCTCCATCTATCTTCGTACTTGCTTATTATGGCTATATCTTTGTTTTTGTTAATATGAAGAGTGGTTTTGTTAAATGCTATAAATGTCTCGTAAGAGTAAGCATAATAGTTCTCACTGTCCGTTCTAAGTTCTAAAGTCCCGCCAACTTTTAAAATACGCCTAGCTTCTTGGATAAATGTAGTTGAAATAACTCTTCTGTGAGGTTTTTTATCCCAAGGAACGGGAAAATGTACATAAATTTTTTCAATTACATTTGATGGAACAAGCTCCATAAAAAGCCTTGCGTCATAGCTAAGCACAACTATATTGTCAATATTCTTAATTGTTATCTGTTTTAAAACCTGTTCAATAGAGGGTGTATGAATCTCTATTCCTATAAAAAGAGTCTCCGGATTATTTATAGCTTGATGAAGCAGATGGCGACCTGAACCAAAACCCACTTCAATGCGAATATTTTTGTTTTTTGGAAAATCTGTCGCAAAATAATTTATATCTTTTAGAGCCGTAACCTCTTGAAGATGCATGTTCTTTTGATTTTGCGGCACATTTGATGAAAGAACATCCATTTTTGAAAGCTTGGCATATGTAAGAAGTGCCTTGTGTACATTATATATTGAGGCAGGTCTTGTAAGCTTATCACTCTTTAGCAGCTTTTTTTTATCTTCATCAACAACCAGCAAAAAAAACTCATCTTCATCTACAGTAACTGAAATCAGCTTCTCTTCTTCATGATTTGCATTATCCGCTATAAAATTAAAAGAGACCCCATCTTCTTGTGATGGGAACTCTATCTCTTTAAACTCTGATATGTGTAAATGTGGCATTAATTCTCGTTTAGTTAAAATCTTGCATTGGTATTATTACTTCTTCAGCCGGCTCAATAACACTTTTAGTGCTTTTTTGCTCAACTTTTTTCTCTACCTTAGCTGGCTGAGTGTCAGTCGGTGCTTTTTTTTGCGTTTTATTGCCTACATTATCTTCGACTTTAAATTTAATATCCATACTTGGTTCTGATTTAATTCCATTGGCATCAATTGCAAATATTTTATAGTAGTATGTTTTTCCGCCAACGATTTCCGAATCAACAAATTCATTACCTTTTATGTTTTCAAAATCTTCAATAGTACTCTCTAAAAAACTTTTGCTATATGTTTTTTCTATGGTGTAACTCTTGGCTCTTGTATCTGAACTTATCCAAGATATCTTAACTTTTCCATTAACAAGTTTTGCTTCTACCAATGAAGGAGTGGCCGGTTTTACCAATGTTCTGCCAAGTGCAGTGTGGTTTGAATTTATGCTCTCTAACTTATCCGTATCAAATACGCTTATTCTGTAAAAATACTCTTTACCGTCTTCTTTAATAACATCAACAAATGAGTTGTTTTTTGTATCAGCAATTGATTCATAAGTTCCGTTTATGCTAGTAGATCTATATACTCTATATATTAAAAAATCTTTAGCATCGCTGCTTTTCCAGTTAATCTGTATTTTTTTTGGCAACTCTGTTGAAGCTACTACTTGCGTTATTTCTGCAGGCAGCTCTTTTGTTACAACTGTAACCTCTTGGCTAGGTTTTGAGATAATACCGTCATATGTCAATACACGAATACGATATATATATGTAAAATTATCTTTTAAATTTTTGTCAATAAATTCTGCATTTAATCGTCCATCTACCGTTGCAACATCACTCCAGATATCATTTTGAAGAGTTCTTCTTTGAATAATATATGCTTTTACTTTTTCATTTGCATGAGGTCGCCATATTATTTTTGCACTTCTTGGCATACTTTGTCTGCTATTAATCCATACTACAGACTCTAAAGGCAAAAGTGAAGTTATTGTAGTTGTTTGACTTTTTTGAGACTCGGCATTTGCGCTATAAGTTTTAAAGTAATAGCTGTATTTTGTGCCTGGCTCTATCTTTTTATCTAAATAGTGTGTAGAAAAACGGCTATTTACCGTATCGTAATAGTCACTTTTAGCGTCTTTGTTTTTACTCCCACCATCTTGTACAACTTTATAAATATAAACACCTTCTACTCTCTGGTCATCAATAGCTTCCCATTCAAGGGCAATTGTGTTTGTATCAATAATTGTCCCATTTTTAGTAAGTGAAACGATTGGTAAAGTGTTATCAACAACCGCTTCCTTTTTTGGTACCGGTACTTTCTCACTACAACCGCTAAGAATCAGTAGTGAAACTGTGCATAATGTAACTAGCGTCCATAATCTCATCTATTTGCTCCGTATTAAATTTTTTATTTATATAATCCATCATATCTGCACCAAGAGACGCAACAAATGAAAGCTCTTCTTTACTCTTTGGATGAATAAAGTATATCATATATGCATGAAGCAAAATTCGTTCCGATTTCTCTTGTTTTGGGCTTTGAGCATAAATATGGTCACCTACGATATGGCGGTTTAAACTCTCTAAATGAACGCGAATCTGGTGCGTTCTTCCGGTAAATAGCTTACAAGCAACAAGTTGATTTTTTTCATCATTTGACAGTGCTAATGTTTTAAAGATTGTTTTAGCATATTTACCGTGTTCCAAACATGCCATTTTAAGTCTATTGTGCGCACTTCTAGCTATTGAACACTCCACGGTAGTCAAATCATTTTTAAGCGGCGGGTTAACGATTGCTAAATAGTATCTTCCCATGCTTTTATCTTGAAGCTGGTTAGATAAAAATTCATGTGCTTCATTGTTTTTTGCAATAACCATAGCACCGCTCGTGCCTTTGTCCAGTCTGTGGACTATCCCGTGGCGTTCTTCCCCGCTTATCGTAGAGAGTCTAATGCCTTTATGTTTAAGCCAATCAACAAGAGTTGCCTCTTTTACGCTTGGAGCAGGATGAACAGTTAGCCCGCTTGGTTTGTTTATTACCAAAACATCATCATCTTCATAAAGCACTTCAACATTAAAATCGATGTCTAATGCCGGTTCTATCTCTGCATCAGGAAACTTTACTTTAACAACTTGTCCCTCTTTTAATTTAACTCCGGAACGAGAAACTACTTTTGAGTCTACATACACACACTCTTTTTTAATCAGCTGTGCAATTTGTGAACGGCTTTGCCCTATTTGCGATGTTAAAAATGTATCAAGACGCTCAGCGCTATCGCAAATATAACTTTGTGTTTCATTCATATTTATAACCTTTATGATACAATTTCTAAAATTTTATGGAGTTTCAAATTTGTGGAGAATTGATAAACGCATTTTAGCACAATTTGATTTTTTTTCCATTATCCTAATCATTCCTCTTGTTCTTACTTCAAATTGGCTAATCGGCGAAGCAGTACCTGCTCTTGCCCAAAAACAGACGGCATATGTCGGAGTTGCACTTTTAGCATTTCTAGCTGTCTTTTTGCTTCCTATCCGCAGAATGAGCTGGCTTATCCCCTTTATTTATTGGCTAAGTATAGGACTTCTTTTTGGAGTTGAATTTTTTGGACACGCAAGGCTTGGTGCACAGAGATGGATAGATATTCCATTTATAAATGCAACCATTCAGCCGTCTGAATTTGTAAAACCTGCTCTTATATTGATGCTTGCATACCTGATAAACAAAAGCCCCCCTCCGATGGATGGTTATAAAATAAAAGAGTTTCTAAAAATAAGTTTCTATATTCTTTTGCCATTTATCTTAATTGCCAAAGAACCGGATTTAGGCACAGCATTAGTTCTTCTGTTATTGGGTTTTGGAGTACTCTTTTATATCGGTGTATATTGGAAGATATGGGCTTTTCTGGTCGGTTTTATCTTGCTATTCTCTCCTCTTGCTTACAAGTTTTTACTTCATGATTATCAAAAGACAAGAATTTTGGATTTTATCAGTGAAAAACCATCATATCATGTTCAACAATCCATAATTGCCATTGGTTCAGGCGGATTAACCGGTAAATCAAAAGATGATGCAACGCAGACACAGATGAGATTTTTACCTATTGCCACAAGCGATTTCATCTTTGCATTTATTGTTGAAAGAAGCGGGTTTTTAGGCGCTTTAGGAATTATTTTGATATATGTTATGCTCATTTTACATCTAATGAGTTTAAGCATCTTTAATAGCGACTATCTTATCAAAGTTGTGACTATTTCAATAGCATTTATGATTTTTATCTATATGGGTGTAAATATCTCTATGACAATAGGATATGCCCCTGTTGTCGGGGTTCCACTCCCAATGTTTAGTTATGGCGGAAGCAGTTTTATAAATTTTATGATTCTTTTTGCAATTATGCAAAATCTTATAACCTTCAGGTATAAAGATATGTATGACGGACGCGGAACAAAAAGTTTTTTATAGGATTAGTTTGGGATTGTATTTAAAGGTAGTGGCGCGGTGGACGGGACTCGAACCCGCGACCCCCTGCGTGACAGGCAGGTATTCTAACCAACTGAACTACCACCGCGCATTGAATAAAAAATTTTTATTTGACAAAGCAAATTTTAACGAAGCGTAATCAAAAAATGGTGGGCATTACAAGACTCGAACTTGTGACATCTACCTTGTAAGGGTAGCGCTCTACCAACTGAGCTAAACGCCCATTTTTTAACTTATATAACACCAACTTTAATTGTGGCGACCCCTAAAGGATTTGAACCTCTGTCCCTACCATGAAGTGATAGTGTCCTTGGCCACTAGACGAAAGGGTCACTTTCATTAAACAAAAGGTTTAACATGAAACTCTGGTTTTTGATTTTAGATGTGCTAAGGTTTTGGTGAAGCGTACTAAAGTACGCGAGTCAAAAGCTTTGTGCATATAAAACAAAAATGGTGGGCATTACAAGACTCGAACTTGTGACATCTACCTTGTAAGGGTAGCGCTCTACCAACTGAGCTAAACGCCCTAAAATTATGCTTTTTAATTTACTCTTCGTTAGAACCTTTGTTACATTTCGTCACATAGATTTACTATGCTCCTCTTTCCACAAAGAACCTGCCTCGATTAAACTAAAAATCAAGAATTTTAAATCAACTAAAATGGCGCGGTGGACGGGACTCGAACCCGCGACCCCCTGCGTGACAGGCAGGTATTCTAACCAACTGAACTACCACCGCGCACATAAAAACTGGTGTCCTGTGATGGATTCGAACCATCGGCCACCTCATTAAAAGTGAGATGCTCTACCAGCTGAGCTAACAAGACATTTTCTCTAAACGTTAAGAGGTCGAAATTATAGGCAAATAGGTTTTAATTGTCAAGATAAAAACGGACAAATTTAGAAAAACATCTCTTTATCTATTAATAGCAACATTTTAATTGCAAAAAGCACACTTTGGTGCTGAATATAATTTCTATCCCCGCTTAAATTCAAGCGACTCTCTTTATGTTCGTTTTTGCTTCTAACCCCTACATATATGGTGCCTACAGGTTTGTATTGTGTTCCTCCGCCCTCGCCTGCGACACCGCTTATAGATATGGCATAGTCGGCATTGCTGACATTAATAACTCCTTCACTCATCTCTAAGACAACTTCACCGCTTACAGCGCCATGCTCTTGAAGCGTTTTACCGCTAACTCCAAGCCAATTCTCTTGCATGGTATTTGAGTAAGTGATAAGTGAGCCGTCTAATATTTTAGATGCATCATTATTTTTTGTAAAATAGTAGGTAAGAAGTCCTCCGGTGCAACTCTCGGCAAAAGCAAGTTTTTTGTTTTTTAGAGATAATTTTTCTATAATATAACTCATTATATTTGACGCTGTTATAAGTTTATTTGGCAACAGCTGCTTTGCAGAACCTATAAATTTCGATATATTGCCGTACTTTTTACTTCTAATGTCAATTATAAGCCATCCATCAATAAGAGTTACTACATCAATTTTCACATCATACATTTGCGCTATCGAAGTGAGCATAGCGATTGCACTCTCTCTATCCTCTTCAAACAGATGAATAGTTGCTTTGGAGTCTTCAAAGTTTAAGAGTATCTCCGGAAACTTCTGCATCTCATCCATATGAAGCACATTTGTAATTGAATCTTCATACTCCAGCAAGTAGCTTCCATCTTCAAAAACAGAACTGTTTGAGGGGATTAACATATCTTCTTTTAATATTTGATTATCTCCAGTAACCGTACATATAAGTTTTCCTACGGTTGAAAAGTGCTGTTTTGTGGTAACGATTATATGTCTTTTTGCTAAATGAAGCTCTTTGTCAAGATATAAAAATAGTGAATTATCACTCTCTTTAAAAAAAGTTATTGAGTGTATAAAATCAGTTTTTTGCTCTATTTTTCTTATTATATACTCTCGCAAAGGTAAGTTATATATAAATTTGTTTCCAATTAGGAGAAGATGTAGTTTCATATGGCAAACAGCCCCTTTGTCAAAAATATTTTTGCCTATTATAACACTGTTTTTACTTATTTAAAGTAGCTTTTAACCCTTAAAGGATACAATGCAAAAATTTTATACACTCTGGAATAAATATGGATTACAAAGATACGCTGCTGTTACCTACTACAAAATTTGAGATGAGAGGTAATCTCGTAAACAATGAGCCGATTAGATACGCTTCTTGGGATAACAAAAAAGTATACGAGAAGATGAAAGCAAACCGCAAAGATGCACAAAGTTTCACTCTTCATGACGGACCGCCATACGCAAACGGCCACACACACATCGGACATGCGCTTAACAAAATTTTAAAAGATATCATTATAAAACATAACTATTTTAGCGGTAAATCTGTCCGTTTTACTCCAGGTTGGGACTGCCACGGTCTGCCGATTGAGCAGCAAGTTGAGAAAAAACTTGGCGGAAAGCAGAAAAAAGAGCTTCTTGAAACTGCAAAAATCAGAGAGCTTTGCCGCGCTCATGCAGCTGAATTTGTAGATATTCAAAGAGAAGAGTTTAAAAAGCTAGGCGTTATCGCTGACTGGGAAAATCCTTATGTGACGATGGATTATAAATTTGAAGCAAACATCTACCGCACCCTTTGCAATGTTGCAAAAAAGGGACTTCTAATCGAGCGAAGCAAGCCCGTTTTTTGGTCATGGGCGGAGAGAACTGCACTTGCAGAAGCTGAAGTTGAGTATGAAGATAAAGAGGATTACTCGATTTTTATCGCATTTGAACTAAGCAGTGATGCAAAAGAGAAGCTAAACATCGTAAACAAGGCTGCTCTGGTTATCTGGACGACAACCCCATGGACGATTCCCGCAAATACCGGTATATCTCTAAACCCAGAAGAGGAGTATGTTCTTACAACAACGGGCTACATTGTTGCAAAAAAACTTCTTGACTCGCTAAATGAGAGCAAAATTTTAAGCGGTGAAGTCGCAAGAACTTTTAAAGCAAAAGAGTTTGAAAATCTTTTGGCTATAAACCCGTTAAACGGCAGAACTTCTCGCATAGTTTTAGGCGAGCATGTACTTGTTGAAAACGGAACAGGATGTGTCCATACTGCACCGGGACACGGTGAAGATGACTACCGCGTTGGGCTTGTATATGATTTGGAAGTGGTTATGCCTGTTGATGAAACTGGTTGTTATGATGAGACAATAGTCCGAGATGCTCTTATTCCAAACCCGCGAGATTTTGTAGGTCGCCACATCTTTAAATCTAACGAAGATTTGATTGCCCTTATGGGAGAGAGCGTTATACATGTTTCAAAATTTACCCACTCTTATCCTCACTGCTGGAGAAGCCACACGCCTCTGATTTTCAGAGCTACTAAACAGTGGTTTATAAGCGTCGATGAGAAACCAAAAGGGTGCGATGAAACGCTAAGAGAGATTGCCCTAAATGAAGTTGAAAAGACGCTCTTTTTTCCTGAAACCGGAAGAAACAGGCTAAAATCAATGGTTGCAAACAGACCTGACTGGTGTATCTCTCGTCAAAGAGACTGGGGAGTTCCTATCGCGTTTTTTAGAGTAAAAGCAAGCGGTGAAGTTCTGCTTGATGAGAAGGTTTTAAACTTTACGGCTATGGTTTTTGAGATGCACGGAAGCGATGCTTGGTACTCGATGCCAACGGAACAGCTGCTCTATCCGGGTGCGGGCTATAAGGCGGATGAGCTTGAAAAAGTAACGGACATACTCGATGTCTGGTTTGACAGCGGTTCTACTTGGTACTCGGTTCTTAAATCTCGCAACTATGACGCGGGAGAGTATCAGGCTGACCTTTATGTTGAGGGAAGCGACCAGCATCGCGGATGGTTCCAATCATCTATGTTTTTAAGTGCCGCGGTTGAGCACAAAGCGCCTTACAAAACAGTCCTTACTCACGGCTTCACGGTCGATGAGAAGGGCGAGAAAATGTCTAAGTCTAAAGGTAATGTTGTTGCACCGGAGTCTGTTTTAAAAGAGTACGGCAGTGAAATTCTTCGTCTTTGGGTAGCTTCAAGCGACTATCAAAGTGATCTCAAAATCTCTCAAAGTATCCTAAAACAGAGTGCTGAGAACTACCGTAAACTAAGAAACACTTTTAGAATTATGCTTGCAAATATCAATGATTTGAAATCACTCACGCCTTATAACGAAATGGGCGAGCTAGACAAGTGGATTTTAAGCGAAGCGAAAACTGTATTTGACAATGTTCACAAATCATTTAGCCACTATAACTTTGTTCACGGCATGAGTCTGCTAAATAATTTTGTCGTAAATGAGTTGAGCGGAATCTACATCGACATCACAAAAGACAGCCTATACTGCGATGCTATAAACGACCCAAGAAGAAACTCAAGCCAAAGCGCGATGGCTATTATGACTAAATCGCTTCTGACTCTTATCGCACCTATTTTAACTTATACGGCGGATGAAATCACAGAGCATCTTCCTGCGTTTTTAAAAGGCGACAAAGAGGATATTTTTGACTTTGTTTATGAGAGCATGGAGAGCGTTGATTCTACTTTTGACGCTGTATATATGAACAGTGCAAGAGAGAAGTTTTATGAGATAGTTGATGGGCTTAAAAAAGAAAAAATTATAAAAAACACTTTAGAGCTGGTAATAATCACAGAGTCTAAAAAAATATCTAAAATGGATAAAACTGCAGCCGAAGATTGGTTTGTAGTATCTGGAATCTCGCACAGTGAAGTTGTCGATGAACTTGGCAAATTTGAAGTTGATGGAAATATATTTGTTATCCAAAAAGCAACTGCTGCAAAATGCCCAAGATGCTGGAAGTACCAATCAGCAGATGAAGAGTCTACATGCAAAAGATGTTCAAAGGTGCTAAATGCCTAACCTTTCCGAGCCTGTATCTTTTACATTTATCGCGCTTACCGTAGCTGCGATATTTGTCATAATAGGTATCGGTGTAGCGTTTGTCAGACTAGGAAAGAAGTCTAGAAATTTAGAGAGTTAATAACTTTAACTATAAAACTATCTTCTTTGTTCTGCTTGTTTGTACACTTCCATATCTTCTCTTTTGCCAATCGTAATGACTTTAACTACTAGTAGGTTATCTATTATCTCATAGACGATTCTTACCTGTTTCTTAGCTACATAAACTTTTCGCAGTCCCGTTAGATTCATATTGTTCTTATTGCCAAGAAGCTGCCCAAGCTCAGGGGAAGTTTGAATTTTTTTCAATTTTTTAAAAACCTCTATGCGAACAGAATGGTTTAATTGTTCTAAATCTGCTTCAACAAGAGGATGATATTTTATTTCATACATAGATTAAATTTTTTCTATATCTATGTCAAATTTTTTTGCCAAATCTTGCATAGATAGATATTCGGACAAAGGCGTCTCTTTTCTTTGTTGGATTGCATTGTATATTTGAGTATGTTCAGCTAACTCGAACATCTCTTCAAGCTTCTTAAGTCTCTCATATTCATCAGTAGAAATTACAACAGCCTCAAGCTTATTGTTTTTAAGTATTCCGATTTTTTCAAGAGAGTGTTCTTTAATGCTGCTAACCGCACTACCAATCTGTTTTGTAAAATCAGTAATTGAAAAAAGTTCATTTTGTGCATACTTAACCATTTTATTTCCTTGTTAATTTACTATATAATTTATGTGTTAATATTGTACTATATTTAATATAAAACATAAGTTACACTCAAATATGAAAGTAACATGTACCCTGATATTTTAAAAATTTGAATCTATTTAGTTAAAAACTCTAGAAATCCAAAGGACTTATAACTTTACTCTTGTTCATCTCGCTTACTACATGAGTATATATCATAGTTGTTTCAACACTTTTGTGTCCTAAAAGTTCTTGAATTGAACGCAAGTCTATCCCCGCTTGAAGTAGATGCGTTGCATAGCTATGTCTAAATATATGCGAGGTAACTCTTTTAAAAATATTTGCTTTTTGAGTAGCAATTTTAATATTTCTACCTAATGTTTTAGCATGTATGTGATGCCTTCTTATTGTTTCACTTCTTGGATCTTTTGATACATTTGTCATTGGAAATAAAAATTGCCACTTTGTTTCACTTTTTGACTGTGGATATTTTTTTTCTAAAGCGTAAGGCATAAAAACAGTTCCATAACCATCAGCTAAGTCTTTTTTATGAATTTCACAGACAGTTTCGATTTGTGCAGTTAATCTCTGTTTCAATTTTAAAGGCAAAGGAACTGTTCTATCTTTAAGAGACTTACTATCCCAAATATACACTTTATCGAATCCAAAATCTATATCTTTAATTCTTAGACTTAAAACTTCACTCATGCGAAGCCCACAGCCATACATTAACAAAACAACAAGATTGTATATGCCACTTATATTTTCAATAACTTGCATAACTTCTTCCTTCGTCAAAACAACAGGGATATGCTTTCTTTCTTGTGCTCTTAACGCTTGGATGTTTTCATTGCTTAAATCAATACCCAAAACTTCTTTATACAAAAATAAAATAGCAGAAAAAGCTTGATTTTGCGTACTAGGTGAAACTTTTTTTTCAACTGCTAAAGAACTCAATTTCTAACTTTCCCATTTCGATTGGATGCTTTTTATTATGGAAAAAAATATAATGCTTTATCCAATGAACATAAGTCTTTTCAGTAGAAATACTATAATGTTTAAACCTGATTTTCTCACGAACAATGTCTAACAATTTCTTCTTAATCTCCATAATTCACACCTCTCGATTAAGGGACATTTTGTCCTTTTAATGGGTTATCTAACAAATAACGGAACACTTTGTCCAAATAACGGCTTTTTACATACCAAAAGAACATTATTTATTTAAGGATAGTAATACAAAAGATTAGAAAACATAAAAAGCATGACAGATTGTCATATAATTACTTGTAATTATACTTATGAGGGTACATTTTACATGTCCTTTAATAATTAGAATTCAGTATTTTTGTGCTAAAGTGTTCCTTGAATAAATAGTTAACCGTCAAGGGAAGTCATGAAGTTTCAACTAGAATCTCACAATCGAAATGTACCGGATCAGGATTTGATTGATGACCTGAAAAGAGTTGCTGACGAGTTGGGAAAAGATAAAGTTACGATCGATGAATACAATGATCGTGGTAAGTATCACAACTCAACCCTAAATCGTCGGTTTGGCTCTTGGTTCAAGGCTTTAGAGAAAGCTGGTCTAAAAAATACAAGAACTCTGAACATCACTAATGAAGAGCTATTTGAAAATCTAGTCGAAGTTTGGACGAGCCTTGGGCGTCAGCCCAAATATAGTGACTTAACGAAAGACGTATCAAAGTACTCTTCAGGTACTTATGAAAAAAGGTTTGGTGGTTGGCGAAAATCACTGGAAGCGTTTGTTGCGTGGGTAAACGAAGGTGAACTGCCAGAGCTAAATACTGAGCCACAACAATCAAGCCAAAAAAGAACGCCTCGAAACATCAATTGGCGGCTTAGGGCGATGGTTTTGATGAAAGATGGCGCGAAATGTAAGCTTTGCGGTGCTACACCGCAAGACGGTGCAAAGTTACATGTAGACCATATAGTTCCTTGGGCTAATGGTGGTGAAACAGTATTTGAAAACCTGCAAATACTCTGTGATAAGTGCAATATCGGCAAGAGTAATGTTGAAATCTAAAACGGCCAACAAGTCACTGCACTCGGAAATTTTACTCGCTTCGCTCCCAAAATTCCGGTGAGTGGAGCGTTATACTAAAAAAACAAATATGCTATAATACAAGAAAAATAAGGAAAGTACATGCCAGCAGTAAAACAAGAAGTACAAAATATGATTCAAAATCTTCCTGATAATTGTACTTATGAAGATATTCAGTATCACCTTTATGTTGTAGAAAAAATAAGAAATGGTATTCATCGTGCAGAAAATGGTGAGGTTTCGTCACATCAAGATGCAAAAGTAAGAATGGCTAAATGGCTATCAAATTAGAGTGGTCAGAGGAAGCTCTTGAAGATATAGAGTCTATCGCTACTTATATAGAAAAAGATTCCCCTACTTATGCAAAATCTGTTGTATCAAAGTTTTTTGAAAAAGCTGAAATTCTAAAAGAGTTTGCAGAGTTAGGTCGCAAAGTTCCTGAACTAAATGATGTTAATATTCGAGAAATATTTGTTTATAGCTATAGACTCATTTATAAAATCCATGGAAGCAGAGTTTTATTTGTAGCTGTAGTACATGGTAAAAGACTTCTTGAAAATCATGAAAAAGAAGTAAGTTACTAAATCTTTTTTATCTTCCAAAACCCCGCTAAAGAAAAAACAGACACATTTTGCTATAATACACCCCATAATTTATAAGATAGGAAAAGTAGTGATTACATTAAAAGAAGCGCTAAAATTAAGTAAAGAAGAACTAGAAAATTTTAAAAATGATTTAAAAACAAAGATAGAAGCAAATAAAGATTTAAACGCATACATAGATGTTCACAACATGGGCGACGGCGTGCCTATCGCCATCAAAGACAACATTCAAGTAAAAGATTGGTCAATCACATCAGGCTCAAACATACTTCAAGGATATATCGCTCCATACAATGCTACCGTTATAGAGAAGTTGCTAAAAGCTGGATTAAGCCCATATGGGCGAACAAATATGGATGAGTTTGCTATGGGAAGCACGACTGAGTCAAGCTTTTACGGCAAAACTCTAAATCCTCACAACAAAGATTGTGTTCCAGGTGGAAGTTCAGGCGGAAGTGCAGCGGCTGTTGCGGCAGGTCTTGCGATAGCGGCTCTTGGAAGCGACACGGGCGGAAGTATTCGTCAGCCTGCTTCATTTTGTGGAATAGTCGGGATGAAACCTACTTACGGGCGTGTTAGCCGTTACGGTTTGGGAGCTTATGCTTCAAGCCTTGATCAGATAGGACCAATGACGCAAAATGTCGAAGATGCGGCGATTTTGTATGACATTATCAGCGGGCATGATGAGAAAGATTCTACAAGCGCAAACAAAAATGACAAAGTAAGCGACAAGCTAAACGCTTCTAGAAAACTCAAAATTGCCGTACTTCCAAAACACATTGAGAATGCAAGTGATGATGTAAAAAAAGCTTATGAGCTGGCGATAACCGCACTTAAAAATGCAGGGCACGAGATAGTAGAAGCTGAGTTAATGGACGCAAAGTATGATATCTCAGCTTACTACATCACGGCAACGGCAGAAGCTACTACAAACCTAGCTCGTTATGACGGCATTCGCTATGGAAACAGAGTTGTCGGAAAAGACCTAAACGACACATTTATCCAGACAAGAAGTCAGGGTTTCGGCGATGAAGTAAAACGCCGTATTTTGCTTGGAAACTTTGTACTCTCTAGCGGATACTATGAGGCTTACTATGTAAAAGCGCAAAAAACAAGACACCTCATAAAAGACCAATACTCAAAAATATTTGAAAATGTGGATTTGATACTCTCGCCTGTTGCACCTACAACCGCAAACAAGTTCGGAGAGCTATCAACTCCGATGGAGATGTACTTAAGCGACCTTTACACCATCAGCGTAAACCTTGCAGGACTTCCCGCTATCTCTGTTCCTGTTTCAAAAAGCTCTGAGGGTATGCCAATAGGTCTTCAGCTAATAGCAAACGCTTATGAGGAGCAGACGCTATTTGACGGAGCTTTGAGTTTAGAAAAGCAGATTAACTACCAAAAATAAAACTCTAAAGGGCTTTTTGCCCTTTAGCTTCTTATATTCCTCAATAATTGATACTAAAATATGACAAATTGCAATATAATTTAAAATATAGTTTTCATTGTGTTAAAATCTTTATTAATTTAAATATTAGGAAAACATATGGACTATTTTAATCACAATACATTTGCTACTTATTATAAAACAGCAGAGTTTCTTTTTGAAAATGCTAAAAAAAGTGAAGAAGGGCAGTTTTACAACTTAATTTCATCTATATCATTTTGTGCTTTTAGTATAGAAGCATATATAAATCATCAAGGTTTAATTGAAGACAAACAGTGGAAAGAATGGGATAAAAATGAACACCCAACTCTTAAATCTAAAATAAAAAAGCTTACTGAAATTATTGGCTTTAACATAGACTTAAATGACGAAGTATTTTCAATAATCACTCCATTATTCCAATTTAGAGATATTATTGTTCATGGGCATACTGAACTTGTTGCAAAAAAAGTTAAAAATCCACAAAATAATTCAAATGGTGCTTTATTGAATTTATCATCAAATATAGAAAATTTTTGTTCTATTAAAAATGCAGAAAATATTTTGAACAAGACTAAAAAAATAATTTTAGAGATTAATAAACACAGTGCTTTTAAAATTGCTGAGAGTAGATTATTTAACCTTGGAAATGGCAGCTTTCAAGTAAAAAGAACTTAAAATAAATCACATATATTTAGTCTTTACATTAGCTATTTATTTACATGTAATTTTTTTAAGTATGATTTATTTCTCTCTCATTTTTAAAATCTATTTGCTTGATAGAATAGATACAAAAATTATGTTAAAATACAATGATTTTACTCCAATAATAAGAAGCTGGCATGAAAGACTTATTCCTTCTAAACACTTTAAAAACATTAAAACCTCTACTGCAAAAAGATGGCTTTATTATTGATGGGGTTTTTGGCTCTTACGCTAGAGATGAAAATACTCTCCAAAGCGATGTAGATATTTTATATCACTTGGATGATATTTTTTACTCCAAATATGTTGGTTTTACGGGCTTTAAAAAGCTTGACGAAATCAAAAAAACTATTTCTGATTCACTTGGCAAAAAAATAGATTTAGCGCCAAAAAACAACCTCTCAAAAACTGCACAAAAATATATTTTAAGTGAAGTAGTTTATGTCTAAACAATCTACAAAAGCAAAATTGGAATTTATCATAGAAATGATAGAAAATATTGAAGAAATTACAAAAAGACACAACGGTATAGTAAAAACATTAGAAGATTTTGAAGGTCAAATGGCAGTATTGATGGGAATTTCTCAAATTGGCGAAACACTTAAAAAGATAGACGAAGAGACTGTTATGCAACACAACTTAAAAGATGATAGGGATGGAGCTTATTATACAAGGAACTATATTGTTCATGATTACGAAGGAGTTGATTTAGGTTTAGTTGAAAATCTTATAAGAGTCTATTTGCCTCAACTAAAAATAAAGATGCTACAAATAAAAGCATCTCAATAGCCAAAAGCTTTATATCATGCGCCATAGGAAAAATAAGTCAAAATTAACAAGTAAAAAAGGCTATTTATGACATCTGTTGCCTCACCAAAAAAAACTTGTGTTATTTGCAAAAAATCTTTTCTTCCAAAAGATATTGTTTCAGGTGAATTAATAAGAAAAGAGATAGCAGCGGAAATAATTAAATCTTACCCGAGCTGGTCAACTGAAAATTTCATTTGCAAAAACGATTTAGCTGAATTTAGAGAAAACTATCTTCATTTTCTGCTCGAATCCGAAAGCGGTGAGCTATCTTCGCTCGCACAAGATGTAGTTCGCAGCCTTAAAGAACATGAACTTCTCTCTTTTGATATTGAATCAAAATTTGACCAAAAATGGACTTTTGGTGAACGAATGGCGGATAAAATCGCCGTATTCGGCGGCAGCTGGGCATTTCTAATCAGCTTTGCTCTTTTTCTCCTCATTTGGATTGGGGTAAATTCTTTTATGTTTATATCGCATCCGATTGATCCGTACCCTTTTATATTTCTAAACCTTATTCTTTCGTGCATTGCGGCAGTTCAAGCACCATTTATAATGATGAGTCAAAATCGCCAAGAAGCAAAAGATCGTATTCGATCACAGCATGATTATCAAATAAACCTCAAAGCAGAACTGGAAATCAGGCATCTGCATGAAAAAGTAGACCACCTTCTTTCAAACCAGTGGAACCGCCTTGTACAAATACAAGAACTCCAGCTTGAGCTGCTTTCAGAGCTAAATGCCAAAAAGTAACAGATTGAAATTGTTAAATTATTATTTTTAACTTTATAAAAGTTTACACAAAAACCCGCTTTACCTCTTTTTAACCACAAAAAAGCTATAATCCAGAGAATTTTATAGCAACATAAAAACTTTTAACCCCTAAAAGGATGACCATGAAAATTCGTAAACGCGCCCTGACATTTGAAGATGTACTGCTTGTACCGCAATATTCCGAAGTACTGCCAAAAGAGGTTTCTCTTAACACAAAACTTACTCGTAACATTTCACTAAATATTCCTATGGTTTCAGCTGCAATGGACACAGTTACCGAATATCAAGCCGCTATCGCTATGGCTAGACTTGGAGGGGTTGGAATTATCCATAAAAACATGGATATTGAAACTCAATGCAAACAGGTTAAAAAAGTTAAAAAAAGCGAAAGCGGAGTGATTATCGACCCAATCTATGTTCATCCTGATGCTACGCTTGCAGAAGCTAACGCACTTATGAATGAGTTTAAAATCTCCGGTGTTCCTGTTATTGACGCTCATAATAAGCTTTTGGGAATTCTTACAAATCGCGATATGAGATTTCAAAAAGATATGACAAAAAGAGCCGATGAAGTTATGACAAAGATGCCTCTAATCAGTGCAAAAAAAGGAATATCTTTAGATGATGCAGCTGATATTATGCATAAAAACAAGATAGAAAAACTGCCTATCATTGATGATGAGGGCTTCTTAAAAGGTCTTGTTACAATTAAGGATATCAAAAAACGCATAGAGTATCCAAACTCAAACAAAGATGCTTTTGGCAGGCTTATTGTGGGTGCAGCTATCGGTGTTGGACAGTTTGAGCGTGCAAAAGCTTTGGTTGATGCAGGTGTTGATGTTTTGGTTTTAGACTCTGCTCATGGTCACTCAAAAGGCATTTTAGATACTGTTAGAAAAATAAAAGAGACTATGGAAGTTGATGTAATCGCCGGAAATATTGCAACAGCCGAAGCGGTTGAAGCACTAATTCAAGCCGGAGCTGATGGCGTTAAAGTCGGAATCGGACCTGGCTCAATCTGTACAACACGCATCGTTGCAGGTGTTGGTGTACCTCAAATCTCTGCTATTGCCGAGTGTGCCGATGCAGCTAGAAAGCATGGCGTTCCAGTTATAGCTGATGGCGGGATTAAATACTCAGGCGACATTGCAAAAGCTTTAGCGGTAGGTGCAAGCTGCATCATGGCAGGCTCACTTTTAGCGGGAACAGAAGAGTCTCCCGGTGAGACTATCATGTTTCAAGGTCGTCAATACAAATCATACCGCGGTATGGGAAGTATAGGAGCTATGCAAAAAGGTTCAAACGACAGATATTTCCAAGAGGGAACGGCGGCAGATAAGCTTGTACCGGAAGGAATTGAAGGGCGTGTTCCGTTTCGTGGAAGTATCGCCGGAATAGTTCATCAGATGATGGGCGGACTTCGTGCGTCTATGGGGTACTGCGGAAGCAAAGATATAGAAGAGTTTTGGGAAAAAGCAGAGTTTGTTGAGATAACAAGTGCAGGACTAAAAGAGAGCCATGTACACGATGTTATCATTACTCAAGAAGCACCGAACTATCATATATAATTTTTTGCACATATAACTTTTTAGGTATGCAGATTTCGCATACCTAAAACAACTGCCCTCTAGTCGTCACGCCCGTTTTTATGTTTGTTTTTGTGCCTATTTTTGTGTTGACCTTTATGTTTTCCATTGTCGCTATGTTCACTGTAACCATCATCATCCCCTTGCACAATGACTTTTGCTCCTCCGCTAACTCTAGCTGACTCTTTTTCACTTCCAACAGCTGCTCCGATAGCACCGCCTGCACCGCCACCTATAATAGCGCCCTCTTTTCCGCCGACTACTGAGCCTATTGCAGAACCGGCCGCCGCACCAAGCGCACTGCCGACCACTGCATTGCCATCTATTTGACCTGCAAACATAACACTGCTTGTCGCCAAAGCAACAACAATTAAACGAATAGCTTTCATTATATCTCCTATGATTTTCTCTCAACATTATACTCCACAAAGCATCAACCAAAAATCTAATTTATTGCGCTAACCTCTACTTTAACTAGAAAACAGTATTATAAAAATATGTTTAAACTTAGTTATTAGGATTTTTATGAAAAATGATATTGTTTACGCCGGTTTTTGGATTCGCCTTGTCGCATCTATTTTGGATACTCTTTTTTTAGCTCTGCCGGTTGGAATTTTTATCTATTTTTTAAGTGACGGCAACTGGTTTGATTTTTCACAATATCAACAAAACATCTCTTACGCTATGAGTGGAAATGCACAAAAAGCTCTAGCCTCTCAGCCAAAAACTTCAACAGAATGGGAGCTTATTTTCCAGCTCTCTGTTTTATTGACTACATTGCTTTTTTGGAAGAGATGGCGCGGAGCGACTCCCGGTAAAAAAATAGTACATGTAAAAGTAGTTGATGCAAAAACATTTCAAGATATAAACAACAAACAGGCGATTATCCGCTCACTCGGTTATATAGCTTCAACGCTTACCTTTTTAGCAGGTTTTTTCATGGCTGCATTCAGAGAGGACAAAAGAGGACTCCATGACCTGATAGCGGGAACAGCGGTAATTTACGATTTAGAGCAAAATAGATAGCTCTACACCCTTAAATCCACCTCTTGGAGTGTCCCTGCTCCGCCATCTTCACTCAAATAGAGTGAACTCTCACGCATTTTTGCAACTTGATTATTTTGAGCATCTTCCAAATCAAAAGTTGTTGATGCAGAGTTAAGATAGAGCGCGCCTACATTTTTCTCTTTTAGCGTATATAACTCCTCATTTCCGTTTTCATCTTTTGTCCAGATTAACAGTTTTTCAAAGATTGCGTCACTCTCATCTATCCACGCGTTGCCATCTTCATCGTACGCCGCAAGCTCATCAAAACCGTTGCCCAGCGTAGGTCCAAAAAGCTCGCTTCCGTCGTTTATTTTGCCGTCGCCATTTTTATCAAGTGCTAAAAAGCCGCTTGTGCTTCCAACAAACGAAAATTCATCATCTTTGCCGTCAAGGTCAAGGTCAAATCTATGTTTTATGCTTCCCATGGTTACCGTATTTCCATCAAAATTGAGCACCAACGGGTCAATCAAAGCATCTCCCGCTTTAAAAGAGAGGCTCTCGTGCGTTGCCACGCTTCTGCTCATGCTGAATGCCAATTTAAAATCAATCTGAGTACCATCTTTAGTGCTTACGCTGCCGCTTGCAGAAAAACTAAGCTCCTCACTGCTGATTTCACTGCGGCTGTAACTATACTCCATTCCCCAGCCCAATCTCTGAGGTTGGGTATTTTGCTCAGAACCTTTTGAAGCCTCAACTTTTGCACTATCAAGCGTCTTCGAAGAGTCAGCGTGATGATACATCGAGAGGTTTATTTTTTTGCCTGTAAGAGCTTCAAGTGCCCGTATAATGGCCATCAGCTTTGGATCAAGCTCCACATCAAAAGCATAATTCTCAGAGTTAATCTGTTTTGCTTCATGCTCCATTTTTTTGAACTCTTTAGATAGCTCAAGACGGTCGCCACCACTTACGCGCTCAGGTGCTACCTCTTTATCTTTCCACATGTGTAAACTTTCAATCTCCTCAATCTTATGGTTTTTTTGATATGACGAGAAAAGTGAAACATTAGATTGTTCTATCTTCATATTTTTCTCCTTGATTATTGTGTTATAAATCGGTATATTTAAAATATTATTTAGCGACAATTGTCCATCTTGGCTATTATTAACTTTTTGCAATAAATATATTAGAATTTATGAAGATTATAATGTATAATAATATTAATAAAAGATGAGATTTACATTAGGGAATATAGAATGAAAAAAACGGTTTTTATGGATAAATATCCGATTTATAGCTTAGAGCTCCAAAAAAGAGAGATGAAACTCTCAAGCGCAAAAGAGGTAGCTGATTATTTTAAAGAGAAGATTCAAAAGCATCCGATTGCAAAACTTATAGCTCTTTTTGACCACTATTCACACACAAAAGAGTTGAATGGACAGATTATGGATGGGCTGATAGATGCTCAAAACATAGTTTTTTGTTTTGGACAAGCAATTCCAAATACAAAGATGTTGGCTCTTAGACCAAGAAGCATCGGCATCTGCGAATTTGAAGATAAAATAGTTATAGATTTTTTAGAAGCCCCAAAAGAAGAGATTCATCAACTGATGCAAGAGTGGACAAAAGAGCTGGCGAAATAAATAACACCCATTTAAAACTTACATTAATCCATTTTAGATAAAATAGCGACAATTATTTTTATTTTGGGGGAGTATCAGATGGATTTACAGACTAAAGCACTGCATGCGGGTTATGAAAAGGGTACGGAGGGAGCTATGGCAGTTCCTATTTATCAAACAACGGCTTATGAGTTTAGAGATGCGCAGCACGCTGCAAATCTGTTTTCACTTAAAGAGTTAGGATATATCTATACTCGCCTAAACAATCCTACAACGGATGTTTTTGAGAAAAGATTTGCCGAGCTTGAGGGCGGAGAGGCTGCACTTGCAACATCAAGCGGAATGAGCGCAATCTTTTTTGCTATTGCAAATGCGGCTGAGGCCGGAGACAACATTGTTTGTGCTAGACAACTCTACGGCGGGACACTTACGCAAACTGCTCATACACTAAAAAGATTTGGAATTGAAGCTAGATTTTTTGATGTTCATGACACCGATGCTATGAAAGCTCTAATAGACGACAAAACTAAAGTTATCTTTTTTGAATCTTTAACAAACCCGAGCATCGATGTAGCAGACATTGAAGCAATCACTAAAATCGCAAACGAATATGGGATTTTAACGGTAGTTGATAACACTGTTGCGACTCCTGTTTTATGCCGCCCGTTTGAGAATGGTGCTGATATTACAGTTCATAGCGCTAGCAAATATACAACCGGTCAAGGTCTTGCAATCGGCGGTATTTTAGTAGAGAGAAAAGGTTTGGTTGAGAAATTAAAAGCAAACCCTCGTTATGCTCACTTCAACGAGCCAGACCAATCTTACCACGGTCTAGTTTATGTGGAAGTACCGCTTCCTCCGTTTACGCTTCGTGCTCGTCTTTCGCTTCTTCGCGATTTAGGCGCTGTCGTATCTCCTTTTAACTCGTGGCTTTTTATTCAAGGGATTGAAACGCTATCTCTTCGCATGAGAGAACACTCTAAAAATGCACTCGCATTAGCAGAATATTTAGAGTCGCATCCAAAAGTTAAAAAAGTAAATTATCCGGGATTAAAAAGCAACGCCAACTATAAAAATGCTCAAAAATATTTTGAAAATGGCGCGTGCAGCGGACTTCTAAGTTTTGAAGTAAACTCTCTTGAAGAGGCTGTAAAAGTTGTAGACGCAACTAAACTCTACTCGTTGGTTGTAAATATCGGAGATTCAAAATCTATTATTACACATCCTGCTTCAACAACTCATCAGCAGTTAAATGAAAAAGAGCTGGCAGCTTGTGGGGTTCCATCTGGGCTTATTAGAATCTCTTGCGGGCTAGAGAGCATTACGGACTTAATAGCAGACATCAAACAGGCACTAGAGGCATAATTTGTCACTAAACCTAAAAACGCACACTGAACATTTTACCAATCCGCTCTACCTTGAGAGTGGGCGTATTTTAGAGCCGTATGATATTACTTACGAAACTTATGGTGAATTAAACAGCGACAAAAGCAATGTCGTTGTCATTTGTCATGCGCTTACCGGTTCGCACCACTGCGCCGGAACATATGAGGGCGACAAAAAACCGGGCTGGTGGGACAATCTTGTCGGTTCCGGCAAAGCTGTTGATACGGACAAATATTTTGTAATTTGTACAAATGTAATCGGAAGCTGTTTTGGCTCGACAGGACCTATGAGTCCGCAACACCCGCATCACAACCCATACCGTTATAAGTTTCCGGTTGTCACAATAAAAGATATGGTAAAAGCCCAAAGAATTCTTTTTGACAAGCTGGGCATTCACAGCGTACATGCGATTATAGGCGGTTCAATGGGCGGTATGCAGGCGCTTCTGTTTGCAATCCACTATCCTAATTTTGCATCAAAAATCATATCAATGGCAACAACTTATGCAACTCAACCTTGGGCTATTGCATTTAACAAGGTAGCTCAAGAATCAATTCTAAAAGACCCTGAATTTAAAGGGGGATACTATGACAGCCAGACAATTAAAGAGAATGGATTATCCGGTATGGCAGTGGGGCGAATGGCAGGATATATAAGCTTTTTATCTTATGAATCAATGCAGAGTAAATTTGGCAGAGATTACAAAAGCACTGATGGACTTTATGAGCTTTTTGGCAAGTTTCAAGTTGAGATGTTTTTAGAGTACAACGGTTACAATTTTACAAAATTGTTTGACCCACTCTCTTACCTCTACATAACCAAAGCTATAAATATTTATGACCTCTCTCGCGGATTTGACTCGCTGAACGAGGCTTTGAGAAAGGTTAGCAGTGAGCTGCACCTTATAAGTTTTAGCAACGACCAGCTCTTTAAAAACTTTGAGATGAAAGAGATAAGTGACACACTTACTAAAATTGGAAATACAAATCACACCTATGTAGATATTGAGAGCGACTACGGGCATGATGCCTTTTTGGTTGAAGTTGAAAAATTTGAAGAGTATGTAAAGGATATTTTAAATGGCTAAAAAAACCGAAGGCTTTACTAAAAAAACCGAAGGCTTTACTGAAGAAGCCGAAGGCTTTACTGAAGAAAGCGGAGCTTTTACTAAAGAAGCCGAAGGCTTTGAATCAAAATTAGAGAGTGCAAAAAAAGTTTTAGAGACGCTTATGAATCCAGAAATAACGCTTCAAGACAGTTTAAGAGCGTATGAAAAAGGAATGAGCGAACTCTCTCAGGCGCAAAAAATATTAGAAGAGGCGCAGATAAAAATTACCGAGATAAAAGAGAAGTAATGAGAGCGGCTGTACTTCAACTAAGTGCTCAAGGCATGAGCTCTACTAAACTCTACAACTATATCCGCATCGCCAACAAGCAGGGTGTCAAGGTTTTGCTTCTGGGCGAATATATACTAAATCCTTTCTTCAAAGAGCTTAAAACTCTTCCTCTCAGTATGATAAAAGAACAGGCTCTGCACCAGATAAAAGTCCTCAAAGAGCTGGCATTTACATATAAAATCACTATTATTGCACCTCTTATTATTGTAAAAAAAGAGAAGGTATATAAAACTATTGCCAAATTTGCTCCTACTTCTTGCTCATACTATCAACAGCAAATTCTTATAAACTACCCTCACTGGAATGAGGAGAAATTTTTTGCTAATGAGACAAAAGCTATCCAAACACCTCTTATGTTTAAAGTTGAGGGATTTAAATTTGCCGTTATGAGCGGTTTTGAACTTCATTTTGATGAGATGTTCCAACACCTCTCTTCTAAAAATATTGATTGTATTTTAGTTCCAAGCGTATCAACTTTTGACTCTTACGAGAGATGGAAAGCACTTATTCTCTCTCGCGCATTTACCCACAACTGCTATATTTTAAGAGCAAATAGAATCGGCGAATATAGAGATAAAAATCAGAGTTGGAACTTTTATGGCGATTCACTTTTAGCTTCGCCAAACGGCGAGCTTTTAGAACATCTCGGAAACAAAGAGGAGCTGATGATTGTAGATATGAACCACTCTGATGCAGTTCAATCCAGAAAAACTTGGGGATTTAAAGAAGTTATGCACAAAAGAGCTCTGCTATGATGAAATATTTTCACAGACAAGTTCAGCTTTGGGGTGAAGAGACTCAAACTCTGCTTCAAAATAAAAAAATAGCCATTGTAGGTGCCGGCGGTCTTGGGAGTTCATTGGCTTTTGCTTTGGGTGCCAGCGGAATCGGCGAGATTCACATAATTGATTTTGATGAAGTCTCTACACACAATATTCATCGCCAAATTGCTTTTAAAATCGGCGACGAGGGGAAAAACAAAGCCACCATAAACGCAATGCTCATCGAGCAGAGATGCCCGTTTGTAAAAGCCGTTGCGCATGAGTGCAACTTTGAGGAGTGGTGTAAAAAAAATATAGCCGTTGATTTGATAATAGACGCAACCGACAACCTCCCTACCCGCGGTGAGATTGACAGCTATGCAAAAAGCAAAAACTTACCTTGGATTTATGGAAGCGTCGAGGCATTTCACGGGCAGGTCTGTTTTTTTGAAAATTCATCTTTTAGAGACGCTTTTAAAATAATATCAAAAGCTCCAGCGGGAATCGCCGCTCCGATAGTCATGCATATAGCTTCGCTTCAGGCAAATCTGGCACTTAGATATTTGGCAGAACTAAGCGTTAAAAAAGATTGGCTTTACTACCTGTTTTTTAATCACGACGGAGAGTTGATAACGCAGAAATTCGCTCTTCCAAAAGCATAAGGAGTTTACTTTGAAATTTTTATCTATCCTTTTTTTACTCGTTTTTAATCTTTTAGGCGCAGAGGTTATTTCTGCTTCGCAAAAACCAAAAAGCGACCTTGAGTCGATATCAAAACATGCCATAGTATTTGGCACCGGCAATGCAAGCGATGTTTATGTTTTTGTAGATCCTTTGTGCAAATATTCTCGCGAGCTTATAAAAAAAATAGACGACAACAAGATGCTGCAACTCTCAAACAGATACTACATTTTTTTATACAGACTGCCTCGTCTTGACTCTGAAAAAACTATGCAGTATATTTTGGAATCAACCGACCCAAAAGCAACTCTTATTGAGATAATGATTGA
>Ga0209343_10002198_pt1 | contig 25359 bp, 33 predicted proteins | sample RifCSPlowO2_02_FD_184026 | JGI IMG/M metagenome (GOLD analysis project Ga0209343, IMG submission 184026) | Groundwater microbial communities from Rifle, Colorado - Rifle CSP2_plank lowO2_0.2 (SPAdes) (version 2) | ecosystem: Environmental > Aquatic > Deep subsurface > Groundwater | place... | reverse complement strand
ATATAATAAAACTTAATTAAATATATAAAGTAAATAAGAATTTTTTAAATATGGATAATCGAGCCTATGTTCAATATCAATTAAAATTTCTTGGAATTAGTCTATTAACAAAAGAACAAAAAGAAGAAATTGCAACGAGAAGAGATAAATATTTTGAAAAATCAGACCAAACAAATAAAAAAATTAGAGGTTTAAGAGATGAAATATCTAAACTTGAATCTGAATTAATTGATTCTGTTCCTTCTATTAACGGAGCCCAGTTTCAACATTTTGGATATCGTGGTTGTGTATTAAAAACAGTTTATAGGATTGGACATGATAATGAAGTTGGAGATCCAGTTTATTATTGTGCTTATTGTGATAGAGATTTTCAAATAACTGAATCAAATAATATAGGATAATTTAATTTTAATATAAGATCTGAATTAGAAGTTCTGAAAATAATTTACAATTTAATTTAAACTTACATTTTGAAGATTAAATTAATAAGTATTATATCTCGCATCTTGAATTTATTGCTCCAATTGGGTTAATACCCCGTAGCTTGCTACGATATTTTTCGTTCCCAATTGGAGGCTTAAAAAATACTCCACAGCTTGCTGTGATTGGGATTTTTTATTTCTTTTTAAATTTTTTTCCATGTCTTATTTTTCCACCTTTAATTTGTCCCCAATGTTCTTCAAGATAACTAACCATAAAATTACTAGTATTTATTTTCATTAAATAACATAATTGTTCAAACAAATTTCTTCTCATTAACCTTCTTTCATTATAATAATTTTTTAAACTAGAATAACTAAGGTTGAATCCAAATTGCAAAATATCTTTTAAAGAAACACAATTTAAGTTTCTTATAACTATCTCTAAAAATTTCCTTTGTTCCCCTTTTTTGAATTTTACTCTTAGAGAACTTTGAATAATTGACATTTCCGAAGGAAATCTAGCAAAGTCTTCAACTTCTGTGAAGTTGAATGAATCAGAAATTTTCAATTTCTGAGTTCTTCTTAGAGAATTTTGTTTTTCAGAGTTTTTCAAAATTCTCCTTATATTTTCATTTGTCATATTCTGCTGCGACACCTAAATACACAAAACTTTAAAAACTCTTCTTTTCTTGGTTTTTTACAAATAAAATTTATAAAATGAAACTCCCAAAAAAAACAAATAGATTTTGTCCTTTTTGTAAAAAAAAGACAGAACAAAAAATAGATGTAGTAAGCACTGGTTTTAAAAGAGGAACATTAAGTTATGGTTCATTATCCAGAGCTAAAGCTCGAGGTAAAGCGCGAGGAATGGGGAATTGGGGAAGATATTCTAAAAAAGCTGTTAAATCATGGAAAAGAAAAACAAAATCCACAACAAGAAAAGTCTTAATCTATACTTGTCAAGAATGTAAAAAATCTAAACATGCCAATCATTCAAGAAGAGTTTCGAAAATAATAATCGGAGAGAAATAAAATGGAAGATTTAGAAAAAAAATCAGAAGGAATAGAGAATGTTTTATCAAGATCATTAAATTTATCTATTTATTTTATTTCTAAATGGTTAGAAAATTATCAAAAACTTTCTTTAGATGATAACCTAGAAGATTTAACCGAAATTGGATATACTGGTTTTTATGAAGATTCTATAATTGCTGGATTAGATGGCTTAAGGAGTTTATTACCTGAAGTCGAACATATTTTAAACGCAAATCAATTAGAACAATTAAAAGATCAGTATGAAAAATTAAATCAAAGATATGAACAAACATCAAGAATAATCGCCAATAGATTAAAACATTAACATGCCAAAACAATGTAAATCAAAGATTTCCAAGTTTTACCATTTTCTTGGAATAGAGAGCAACAAATGGTAAAACAAACAAAAGTCATAACAAGAAGAAGAAAATTTTTAGAAGTAGAAATTCCTCTGCTCAATCAAAAAATAGAACTTATAGGAGAAAATCCCGACGAACTTAAGGACAGAACAATAAAATTAGATTTAACTAGACATCTAAAAGGAAAAAGTGTAGAAGGAATATTCAGATTAAAGATTGACAATAAAAAAATTATAGCAGGATTATACAAATTAAAGCTTATGTCTTATTTTATAAGAAGAATGATAAGAAAAAGAGTAAGTTATGTCGAGGATTCTTTTCAAACACCATCTCAAGAAAATATGATCTTTGTAAAACCATTCTTGATAACTAGAATGAGGGTTTCCAGAGTAGTAAGAAAAACATTGAGAAATAAAGCAAGAAACTGGATTGAAGATTATATAGCAGAAAGAAAAAATGATGATATTTTCACTGAAATTCTTTCCAATAAATTGCAAAAACAGCTTTCATTGGTATTAAAGAAAACTTATCCTCTATCACTATGCGAAATAAGAATACTGGAAATTAAAAGACCTTTGAACAAAGATGAAATTCCAAAAAAGAAAGCTGTAGAGAAAACAGAAGAGTTAGAAGAAAGCATAAAAAAACAGGAAGAAGAAAAAATTGAGGAAGCGGTCAAAGAGATTAAGAAAGTTCAGAAAAAAGCAGCACAAAAAGAAAAGGAAATAGAAGAAAAGCAAGAGGATACAAAGTCATTAGAGGAAAAAACAAAAGAGGATAAAAAGAAAACTACAAAAAATATAACTGCGAAAAAGGAAAAATTGAAAGAAAGTGTTAAAAAGAAAGAGGAAACAATAAATTATCCTGATAAAAAATGATAGATAAACAAAAAGTAAATTTAGGTCATTTTGAGGAAGGGTGACTTGCGAAAACTTGGACTTTGGCAAAATGAATAAAAAACAAAGTCAAATTTTGAGTTTAGGGAAAACCTTAGGTTTCCATACGAGAATGGAAACGAATAAACATAAATTGAAAATCACTCTTAGGAAGGGTGACTTGTTAGGGAAACCTTAGGTTTCCATACGAGAATGATACAACAAACATTAGTTTTAATAAAGCCAGATGGTGTGAAACGAGGGTTAATTGGAGAAATAATAAAAAGATTTGAGCAAAGAGGATTAAAAATTGTTGGGATAAAAATGGTTAAACCAACAAAAAGTATTTCTGAAAAACATTACACAGAATCTATAGCTGAAAAACACGGAAAACATGTAAGAGATAGTCTTTTAAAATATATTTCTTCAAGCCCTGTAATTGCAATAGTAATCCAAGGAATAGATGCAATAAAAATAGTAAGAAAAATTGTAGGGAATACCTATCCAGGAGAAGCTGAAATTGGCTCAATAAGGGGAGATTTTGCACATGCAAGCAAAGATTACGTAAAAACTAAAAATCTAGGGCATAATTTAGTGCATGCTTCTGAAAACGAAGAAGATGCAAAAAGAGAGTTAGCATTATGGTTTTCAATAAATGAGATATTTGATTATAAAAGAACTGATGAAGAGCATTTTTTTGTTTGATTACAAAAAAATGTATGGTGTTCTGTCTTCTAACCGAAGTCACACGCACATCTTTAAATAAATTAAATTAAAAAGTTTAAAAACAAGGTTTTTAAACTATACTTTTCTCGAATAATCATGCCTGCGTAGCTCAGTTGTTAGAGCGGCGGTTTTGTAAACCGTAGGTCGGGGGTTAGAATCCCTCCGCAGGCTTTTTCCTTTTGTAATAATATTTTAAAATATCTCATTCGTTATTTTAGTACGCCTGTATAGCTCAGTCGGTAGAGCGATTGTTTCGTAAACAATAGGTCCTGGGTTCAATTCCCAGTACAGGCTTAAAATTTAAATATATCAAAAACCAATTATTATAATGGATTTTAAAGAGGTAATAATCTGGATAATAGTCATTTTATTATTATTAGTGGCTGCTTATTTTGTTCCAGTAGAATGTAGTCAAGAAATTATTGAAAATGCGGGTTTAACAGAAACACAAAAAGTCTGTAGAACACTATTCGATATAATTTTCAAATAAGACTCTTTAAACACATAAATAATTATAAAACTCAAATTCTCTCATAACTTATGAGATTAGATGAACTTTCATTAGCTTCAACAATTGAATTTCCTAAACCATTAACATTAAATGAAACCAGAGATCTATTAGATTATCTTGCTATTAGTCTTCCAGCAGAAATAAGAACTACAATTGAGTATCTTGAAGATAGATATTATTTTCCAGATGAAAAAGGGTTAAGAAAATCAAGAGGCAATTTAAGAATAAGTGGTAGTATAAAAAATGTGAATAAGTTTACTTTTGACAGCTTTGTATCAAGAAGCTTAAGAATGTATGGATCTTCAAGGATAGACGCAATTAATTTTCAAACAATTCCAGGATATTCTTTAGAAGAACATGGAGAAGATGTAAGGCAATTATGGGATGATATAAGAAATATTGTTAATGAATATTTTGCTGAAAGAAAATAAGTAAAGATATTAACTTAGGTAATTAGTGCAATTACTTAGGATTTGATTGTGGCCTAAAGCATAAAATGTTTATAATATCAAAGTTAAGCTACTATTTACATCAAATAATTTGATAATCATATTATGGTCTCCAATTGATATAATTTCCATTTTTATCATAAAGCTCTGGATAATTAAACCAATCTTCATTATAATTAGGAGTTTCCCATCTTTTTAATTTCACACAAACTTCTTTACGATCTGTAACGGTTCGAGATTTTTGTTCATCTTTATATTTTGTTACTGTTCGAGATTTTTTGCATTCACAACTATCACAAGAACCTAATCCTAACCATGCCCAATGTAAACAAGTACAACCTGAAATTTTATCACATTTTAGAGCATTAGAAGTTTCTGTAAATGTTTCTATATCTAGGTAGGGTACTTTTTCCCAATATGTTTCAATTTTATTATATATTTGATCTTTGCAAGCTAATTTATTTGTCATATCACTTAAATCACCAATAACGTTCCCAGTAAGACTACCATCGCTGAAAACAACATCCAAAATAATTAATAAAAGTACTGCTATGGATAATCCAATAATTAATAAAAACAAATTTTTTATAAAACCATTTAATGCCATCTTTCCATAACCTATTTATTACATAGAAAAATCTATGCATTACTTATATATAAATGCATCGGTTTTTCAGCATGATATTTTCAATTAAAATTGTTAAATGTCTGTACAGCTTATTGATTATGTTAAATAGAAAAAACGAGAATTACGCCTCATTATACAAAGATATTAAACTAAGTCATGAAACTCTACAAACTGCTTTAAAATTTCTTTTAGAGAAAAATATGATAAAAAAAGAAGGGTTAGGACATAAAAAAAGTCATTATAAGATAACTGAAAAAGGTAAAAAGTATTTGAGTATCTTGAATCAATTGAAAAGTTTTGAATAAGATATATTATCAGTAGGAAATAAACTAACTTTCATCATTTTCGATTTTATTACTGAATTTTCTTGGATCAATATTCTCTACTTCGTCAATATCATTATAAATAGAATCTGTACTTACTAATTTCTCATTAATTTTTATTGCTGTAGCCGCATGGATTGAATCAAAAATTCCCAAATTTGAATGTTTTTCCAATAATAACTGACTCTTCTCGAGTATTAAAGTATCAATAGGAATTATCTCAACTTTTAATTTTTGATAAAGATTCTAATGCCTTTTTTCTTGAATATTCTCTTAATAGGACTAAACGTACTTCTATTATGGTGATAGCAGAAGTTTTAGCTGGCTTAAATTCTGATAGTTTCACATAATCTTTTAACCAATCATCTTCTTTTATTAATGCGAGAACAATATCCGTGTCAAGATACATGTGCTCTTTTACCTCTTAATACACCTTCTTTTATTTCTTCATAAGCATAATCTTCTGTTCTAACATGAATTCTTCTTGACATCATCACAACTAATCGTGCTCCAAATTTCAAAGCTTCACTCCTGCTCATGAATTCTCCTTCCTTAACTAACTTGTCAAGTTCTAATACAAGCCCCTCTGGAAGCGCCACAGGAATTATTTTTCTTATTTTCATATTATAATATAGTATATGAATAGTATATAAGTTTTTCTGTGATGAAGACCATTACTATTATTGGGAAACCTTTAGATGGACTTTATACTACAGATGAAAAAAGTTAAATCTTGCAGTTATTTCATTAAGTTCTTTATTATATTCATTCTTGAAAAGAATTATTTAATGTAATCTATAAAAGTTCTTATTTTATTCTCAATAAGAACGGCATCACTACTAAAGTAGATATGCCGCATCGTTATATTCAATTGGTGATGGCAGAAAATTATTTATAGTAGCCAATCAATAATTTATATTATGGGTTTCAAAGATAAATCAATTACAATAAAAGGAGGAATAATTGGAGCAATAATCTTGCCTTTGTTGTATATCATCCTCTTACTCATTACTCAAGATCCAGATTTCATTATATTTACATTAGGACCATTTGGAATTATTGTGTGGTTAGTCCAATGGATTTCGTTCTTAATAGGGGGATGGATATTAGCGATTATTGCCACAATACTTTTCTTTATTCTAATAGGCTTCCCGTTAGGATTATTGATTGGCTTAATTGTGAAAAAAATTGTTGCAAAGAAACAATAGTCTTTCTGCCATCACCAACTCAAAGATTTTCCTTCGGAACGTTGCACTAAATTTTAGCCCTTCGGGGAATATAACAAAGGATATGAGGTTACGAAGTCTTGCAGACTTCTTCACCCAAATTGCTCCCGTTGGTCGCAACTTCTCATATCCTTAAACGTTATATTCAATTTGAGTCGTAATCAGAAAGGAAAACTTTTAAACTTTTTAATTCTTTTAACTTAATATGGTAAATATAACTTTTATTACTGGTAATCAGAACAAAGCAAATTATCTATCTAAATATCTTGGTCATCCAGTAGATCATATCAAACTAGATTTAGATGAAATTCAATCTACTGATTTGAAAGAAATTGTGGAACACAAAGTACGCCAGGCTTATGAAAAAATAAAGAAGCCTGTTATTGTTGAAGATGTTTCCTTGGAATTTGAAGCATTAGGTGGTTTACCAGGACCTTTCATAAAATTTTTTGTAGAGAAAGTGCCGTTTGAGATAATTTGTTCAATGATTAAGAGTGGAATGACAAGAAAGGCAACAGCAAAATGTGTGTTTGGTTATTTTGATGGGAAAATTTTGAGGTTATTTGAAGGAAGTTTAGAAGGAGAAATTGCAGAGATTCCTGCAGGAAGTAATGGTTATGGTTGGGATAAAATTTTTATTCCACAAGGATACTCGGTTACGAGAGCTTTACTTAGTGAAGAAGATGACCAAAAAACATATTTACAGATTAAGCCATTTGCAAAGTTGAAAGAATTTCTAGAAACAAAATAGATTGACATAAAAGTTTTGTGACTAATACGAGCGCCACGACTCAAACTCCTAAATTTCCCTTCGCAGGCTGTGTTACAATCCCAAAAATAAAATCAACTTCCAAAAACAAAAATATTTTTCTCATATTGATATTTCTTTTTCATCCTTAATCCTCCACACTCTCTGCTTTTTTGTCAATAACTAAAATATTCGCGATTTCTTCTTGAATGTTGACAAGATCTCCTTTTTTAAAAGGTCCTATAGTATTCCCGTCTAAATCTAAAAATTCTTCTGTATCTTCAATAAAAACAATCATTTTCTGTTTCTTTCTCTCTTCTTCATCAGCCCCTTTTAACAACTCGGCTATTTTTTTGTCTTCTTTCTCTAAATATTTCATAATACCATCAAAACATTCTTTTTCAATTTGTAACATATTCTCAAAGTCTCTCTTGCTTATTCCTGTTTCTGCAGCTACAAATGCTAATTCTAAAATTTTCTTTTTTCTTCTTAGCATTAATTCTTTAAAAATAGCAATGGAATTCTCAAATTGTTTCTTTGTCTTTAGAATAGTTTCTGAAAAATCATCATCTTTTTTTTCAGCTATTTCTTTTTTGTCTTTTAAATAAGCTGCTACCTCTTTAATAAAATTCTTTGGAATTGGTTGCAACTGCTCGCTATATCTTTCTTTTCTTAATGCTTCATATAATTCATTATAGGTTATCATTCTCGTATGGAAACCTAAGGTTTCCCCCAACTCAAAATTTGAATGTGATTATTTCTCATATATTGCCCCATTCAAATTTCTCGCAAGTCACCCTTCCTAAGAATGACTTAAAATTTATTTTGTTTTTATTTATCATTTTAAATACTCTGGAATAGGATATTTATCAAATTCCATAAATAATTTTTTTCCGTAAACGATTCGTGAAAAGCACTCTGCAGTTAGCTTGACATCTTCTAAAGCATTATGATGCTTTCTATTATCAACTAATCCGCAAAATTTAAGAGTATTCCCAAGATTCATTTTACTTTTATTATCCTCAATTAAAAATTTTCCATTTATCTGGTAATACTTAAATGAAGCAATGCTATGTAAATCAAATGCCCTATGTGGAATCGAAAATTCTAAACCGCTAGGAAATTTATATTTTCTTGTTTTAGATATCAGGAAAGCAAGATCAAATTGAGGATTCTGACAAATAAAATTTTTTATCTTAATTTTATTAATCCAACGTAAAAAATTATTCAAAAGTTCTTTTTGAGATTGTTTATTTTTTTCTCTTAATTCTTCTTCATTTTTTCCTGTGATGTCCAAAGCTTTCGTTTCAATAATATCATCTTCATCAATCTTAGCTTCTTCAAAAAAAACATTTTCAGGAGCTTCAAATTCCATAGCAGCTATTTGCCAAATCCCACACTTACTATAATCTAAGCCGCTTGTTTCTATATCAACTACAATCATTTTCTACCTCTTTTGTAGATGAAACAAAAATTTTCAATTTTTGGATCTACAACTACCATTTTACCTCCTTTTTGTTGGAGAGGCAAAAGTTTTCAATTTTTGGATCTAAAACTATCATACATTAAGCATAATAAATTTCTTTATAAGATTTGTTATACTAAAAATCATTTTTTGCAACTTTCCATATCTCTTTAAAGAAATTTTTATACTTCCCTGCAACAGCTAACGAATTAATTGCAAAAGCTGTGGGAATGGGCGTCCAAAGAGTAGTTATTACTCTGTTTTTGGTTATATTAATACTAGCTGGCAAAACAAAATCAGTATATCTAATATCATAATTTCTTTGAGTTTCATAATATTTTTTAAAAAAATCTCTTTGTGATTTTAATGCTATCAATTTCACCTTAATCCCCTTTTCAATTCTCTTGAGATGATGTTTGAAAAAGAAATCGTTCAGTTCAGAACTCTTTAAATATTCTGTTCCAGGAGCAAGCACAAAATAATCCTCTCCTTTCTTCCATTCTTCCAAGGTAATCTCAAAGATGGTGTTTACTCCTTCTTTTCCTTCATAAACTTCTGCTGATGGTTTATCTTCAAAAAGTTTCTGTTTCTCAATAATTCTAGGGATAATTTTTCTAATTTCATCTTCTTGTTCACTTAGTCTTTCTTTTTTAATATGTATATAGCTAATTAGTTTATGGGGGTCTGTTATCTGATAATATCGAATATTATTTCTAATGATATAAGAGACTAATCCCTTCTGGATCAATCTTTCAAGAATTGGATAAACCTTAGAATTATGAACTCCAGATCTCTTGCTTATCTCACCTGTTTTTGATTTTCCTAATTCTAACAAAGCCTCATAAACACTAACCTCTCCCTGACTAAATCCTATTTCCCTTAATTGATTAAGCTCCATAACTTAAAAATATTCTTGATTATATAAATCTTATTATTACTGCCCCCTTAGGGAGAGGCAGTATTTAAAAAACTAAATTAATTAAAAAGGAAATGAAAGTCCACTTAACTGATAATGAAAGAAAATTATACTATAAAGAAAAAAATAAATTCCTTACACAATCTTTCCATAATTTAAATCCAAAACCAGATGAATTATTCTCAAAAGAATCTCTTTTTTACATTGATCACATAATAGAGATATCTAATCGTTATTTAACATATTCCATGTGCAATTTATTTAATATTGTTTTTTTAAACCATATAGGAATAAAAACACCCTCTCTTCAAGAATTAACTTCTATTAGTGATAATGATATAGATATACATTATAATATAGACATTCCAGCAGTCTTAATTGGAGGATTAGAAAGATATTATCCAAATAGACATATTGCAAAAGAACTCGCCCATTCTCTTGATATAAAAGAATTTGATTATCCTATAATTGTAGAAGGATTAGAATTAATAGTAGGAGGAAAATTTTCTAATTTTGGTTACTATGGAGGATTATCATTCAGAAAAAATGAAAACTCAAAAATCTTCAGAGCTCCTGATTTTAACACCAATAATTACTTAAGAAAATTCTCTAAAATAAACCCTGATTATTCTATTGAATGGGATGAAGAAGGAGATAAAACCTTTTCAATGATTGGAAATAGAGATTTATCTGGAATTGAAGTAAATTTAAGGGATGGAATAATTTATGCTGATAAAGTTTCACTCCACTGTCCCATACCACCCTATCACTCCTATGTCCCGTTCCATCAAACAATTTAACATGACAAACTTAACAATAAATCAACCAAGATTAGAAGAATTTTCTGAATTAGACAGAAAGATATATCAATTATTTCTAAAAAAATATTTTGGGATACAAAGACATTCATTTGGTCCTAAACAACCAACATCTTATAATAAAGAATATCTTTACAAGCAAACTCAAAAAGAAATAGAAAGTCTCCTTAATGAAAGAGAACAATTAAACATATTGCATTTTGATGGTTCTTCATCTGCAGAAACTCAGTTATGTTATGCTAAAGATTTATTTGGAGATTCTATAAGGACCATAATGTGTAGTAATTATATGCCTATAGAAAACAAATACACTAAGAAGATAGATGATTGGATTGTTTCAACGATGGAATTTCTTCCATTAGAGTTAACTAACAACATTGATGTAATAACTCTTCTCGGAACACAATTTAGAATCCCTTATGACCCCTTAAAAGTTATTTCAGAAATCTCAAGAGTTTTAAGACCTGGAAGTAAAACTAAAACAGATGGATATTATGATGGAAAATTATTTTTCTTATTGCAAGATCACTGTCAAGAATTAGAAAAAATATTGATTGAAAACAATCTTGATAATCCTAACTATAGAAACAGAATGTTTTATGGCCTTGGAGAATCTCCTTCATTAAGGTTTTTTGACAGAAAAATATTTGAATTCCATGACAATTTTCCTGAAAATAAAAAAGAAATTGAAAAAAGATATAATGTTGAAATAAAGTTCTCAACAATTGAAACAACAGAATTAGGCTATTCAAAATCTCAGCTTTATGAGAAACTTGTTGATAATATCTATATAAGAAAACCCTAGATTATTTTCTCAATCCTGTAACTCTCATAAAATCTTTTCCATATATTTTCCCTAAACTGCCTTTTCTAGCCTCGCTTTCAGTAAACCTTGAACAATTATCTCTACCCTCCCCATAAACTAACACAGGAACAGGATCTGCACTATGGCCTTTATTTTTACAAGGAGTTGCATGATCACATGTTACAACTATTTTAATAGGGTGTTTTCTGCTAAATGATTTCAAAAAACCAAAAAAATTTTTATCAATAATTTCAATCATTTTCTTCTTGTCATAAGGCTTATTATCATGCCCAGGATCATCAGTTTCTTTAAAATGAATGTAACACCCAGAAAATCCTGCATAATGTTTTTGTAAGGCTTTTATAGCATAACTTATTTCGCTATCAAGAATTTGATAAAGATGTTCATACACATCAATTGAGCTCATTTCAGGTATTTCATATGAAAAATTTTTCATGCCTAAAATTTTAGCAAAACCTACTTCTAACGGCATTGCATTTATAGACATCCATAAGTTATATTTTTTTAATTTAGTAATTTTATCTCCAGCTCCTCTTAGAAAAATCATATTTGCAGGAAAGAATCCTTTTTTTACTCTTTCTTTATTAATAATATGATTGTTTAAAATAAAAAAGGCCTGGTTAACAAAATCATTAACGATATTAGCAGTGTTTTGAGATTCTTCACTTTTGTCTAAAGGAAAAGAAAAACTAAATTTATCATATTTTTCTCCTGGTTTAAGCCATTCATTATCTATGTTGGTTATATTACTTGACAACTTATTATTTCTTAATACTAAAACTCCACGATGCTGAACAGTATTCTTAAATATAAAATTGCATTTTAATTTTATTTTTTCATTAAGAACAGAGGCCAGTTCATTTGCTTCTTTTGTTGTTATATTCCTTCCGGCTCTTCTATCAACAACATTTCTATTTTTTAGATTATCTATTGTAACAAAATTAGTTCTAAAAGCAACATCTCCCTTATTCAGTTTAATTCCCGCACCAATTGCCTCTATAATACCTCTTTTAATTTCACTATCACTACCAAAAATACACGCGAGTGCATTATCACTTCCAGGAATTGTTTTTTCATCTAAAGCATACATGTATCCTAGCTTACCTTCACGAGCAAAAAAATCCAAGTTAGGAGTGTACGCAGATTCAAATGCAGTTTTTCCATTAAAAACATCTAATGGAAGATCTGCTGCACCATCAAAAATAATTAATATTTTTTTCATGTTGAAATGCTTGACATTTTTAGATTAAAGGGATTGTACAAATAATCTCCCAATTAAACATAAATCTCCATCATAATCAATGTAACTCATATTATATCCAGAAGAATTTTTAATAATAAAAGCTTTTCGTGTTGGATTGCAGCTTGTTGATTGATCACTACAATCTCCCTTTTCGACACATAAATCTCCGCTTGCATTAATGAAAGAAACATGGTTATCTGTCGCATTTGCAATAATAAAACTATTATTTCCTGGATTATTGCATGTTCCTCCTGAAAAACAGCTTCCTTTTAAGACAATGTTTCCTTGATTACCCAACCAGGCGACAACATTGTTTGATCCATTACGAATATAAAATTTGTATGTGTTATTTGGGACGGTGACTGAGCTAACATTAACACTTCCATCAAATTTATGAGCCAAATTATTCAAAGTATCGTTTACCCAACAACTAAAGCTCCATATTCCTAACTCTGTTAATTGAATATCCACATAAAAAGTATTATTAAATAATAAGGTGGTTGAGTAATTTTCATTTGAAGAGAGTGGCTTATCAGCTTCTATTAAAAAAGTATCAACATTGATTTCAAGATCTACAGCAGTACAATTTACTCTTACATATTCATTCAAACTCGCATTTGTTATATTAGACTCAACAGAAGTTATATTCGGAGGATTTATATCTAAACTAACATTAACAGTCCAATTAGTACTTTCCCAATCGCTACGAGAATTATTATCATAAGTAAGACAATTCCATAGATAAATCCCATCAGAAACATTTTGAATAACAAATGTTGTTGTGTTATAAGTTCCAGAAATATTTTGTGTCATATTTTTTGTCCAGGATCCATTAATATTTGTATAAAGGGTTATATTCTTTAATTGGACATCATCTTCAGAATAACAAACAAAAACAAGTTCAGCATCTCTATCTTTTGTTCCATTCTGAGGAAAAAGTAAAGTAACTTTAGGCGATAAATCACAAGAATAAGTACATCCAACAGTTCCATCATCATTCCAATTATTTGGTTTGTCACACCTGTTGCCAACTCCACCATTTCCCGTTGAAGAAAAAACATCAAAATCATTATTTGTATTAGAAGGACAAAAGGTATTATTATTTATTTGATTATTATCAGAATTATCTAAACGAATCCCAAAATAATTATTAAAAATATTACTATCGACAACTTTATGATTACCAACATTATTATGCCCTTTAAAAAGAATTCCTTCAAAGTTTACTGCCCCATCAGAAAAATTACTTCTTAAAAATTGATTTTCAATTCCATAATCAATCCAAACGAGTTCAGCAGCCCCACTTTTCTTTATGATGCTATCTTCCATTTTATTAAAAGAAACTATACTTGCAGACCATGCATAACCATCATAACGAACCGCGTTATCTCCTGTTGTCTCAAAAACACTAAGATTATTTATTCTAACATCAAATGTATCATCCTTTAACAACAACCCTATAACATCACTATTATTTATAACAACATTAATAATGTCCGCGTGACTAGAATTATCAACAAAAATTCCCCAGCTATAAGAGTCAAATAAACATCCTTTAATGATAAATCCATCGGTACCGCGACGTAAATAGATTCCAGTATCACTAGATCCAGAACCACTAATAATAGCCCCATTATTACAATTAAGAATTCCACTTGTTGTTGAATTCATAAAAAGCTCTTCATTATAAGTTCTGCTATCATTAACAATTATTTTATCATTAACATCAGAAATATCGATAGCTCCTTGAATAGTTGTAGAATTGCACCCCGAAGCGCAAACCGTTATTTCTACTGAAGACCCTCCTCCAGACTCACAAGCAGAGTCATATTCACATTTACTAGACTCAGCACATTGAGGAGGATCAACGGTTCTTGTATATTCTCTTTTCGGAGATGTACAACTTCCCCCTCCACAACTTCCAGCAACCCATTCTCCAACATGACACAAACTATTAACAGCCTCTAAAACATCAATTCTTTTAAAAGTAAGATTAGTGCATTCCAGACCAACGTCGCAGGTATCAAAATAATCTTGAATTGGTTTTCCAGAATTATACAATATGTCTCTTATTTGAGTGGGAGTTAGGGTAGGATCTACCTCAAGCAATAACGCGGCTGCGCCAGCTACGTGAGGGGCTGCCATTGAGGTACCAGTAAAAGTTATATGTCCAACTCCGATATGAGAAGCAGAATTTATTCTTACTCCTGGAGCCAATAAATCAAGAATACCTTTAGCTCTATTAGTGAAGCAAGAAACTCTATCAGGAGTAGCATCAAAATCATCACAGTATTCTACACAATTACCTGCAGGATTTCTTTGCACGCAAAAGGTTAAATTACCAATCTCATCATGAACTGCTCCTACAGATGTGACATTACCTCTGCATGAAGGCCAAGAAATTCCTCCAAGATAACCATTATTTCCTGAAGAAATGATTACTGAAATGTTTTTTGAATGGGCATCGTTTATTTCATCTCTAAGAGCAAGAGGGCAAGTTGTATCGTTATTTGACACATTATTCCCTATACTAATGCTAATAATAGAAATATTATAAATAGTTCTATTATTTATACACCAGGTTATAGCTTTTTCGATGGGGGTATTTGGACAATCTCTACCAGTAGAGTCACAAGCCTTCATTGCTATAAGCTTAGCATAAGGAGCAGTTCCATTAAAAGTCCCATTTGCTGCTGCAATCCCAGCAACATGAGTACCATGTCCATTATCATCCATAGAATTATTATCGTTATTGTAGTAATCATAACCTCCTAATACCTTACAACCTGAACTAAAACATCCACCCAAATCAGAATGAGACCAATTAATTCCTGTATCAATCACACAAATTGTTTGACCCTTTCCCATATAACCTTTCTCCCAAACTTCTGTTGCATTAATAAATGGTAGGCTATCAATCGTAGTAACACTAGCCACTCTATTCAAATAAATTAACCTAACTTCAGAATTGTTCAGTAATTTATTTAACCCTTCTCTAGTTAGATTTCCAGAAAATCCATCTTCTCTCAGAAGTCTCTCCTTTAATCTAAATTCAGAACCTAATAAACTCGAAATAACAGAATCTCTTATTATTTCGTTACGATCATGTAGCTTTATAGTTACCGAAACCCACTCAGAATTTTCCAAAGCATTTATAACATCATCCTCAACTTCCACACCACTAATAAAAGTTGACTGAGCAAAAATTATGTTAATTTGAGCGACACTAATTAAGACTATTGCTGACATTAGTATCATTAGTATTTTCATTCCCATTCTCATCTCATTTCACCCCTTTTCATAATTCCATTTGAAACTATTAACAGCTTCTAAAACATTAATTCTCTTAAAAGTAAGATTAGTGCATTGAATTCCTACCTGACAACCATCAAAAATATCCTGAACTGGTTTTCCTTTATCTTGTAAAATAGTTTTAATCTGATTCGGAGTTAAAGTAGGATCTGCCTCAAGCAATAACGCGGCTGCGCCAGCGACGTGAGGAGCTGCCATTGAGGTACCTGAATCCTTAAAATAAGCTCCATCAATATAAGTAGAATTTATAACTGATCCAGGAGCAAGCAAATCAAGATTTAAACCTCTGTTTGTAAAACAAGACATTTTATCAGTATATGTCGTGATATCACTACAAAACTTAATACAATTTCCCGACCCATTTACCTGAGTACAAAAAGATTTTGCACCAACCTCACTATCGTAAACTGACCCAACAGATGTTACGTTAGAAGCACATGCTGGAAGAGTCATATGAGTTAAATTAGCATTATTACCCGAAGACGCGTCAATAAAAATGCCGTTATTATACGCTTCATTTGCTGATATGCCAACCAGGGTAGTATCACAAATTGTCGCATTATTATATAAATCAAAAGTCCCTAAACTAATAGTTATAACTGAAATGTTATAGCGATTTTTGTTGTCATTACACCAATCTATACCTTCTGCAAGATCTAGGCCATTCCAATTACCTTGATTATTTGTAACTTTAACTGCAACTATTTTAGAATATGGAGCAGTACCATTTAAAGTTCCATTTGCAGCCACTATGCCTGCTACATGCGTTCCATGGCTGTAATCATCATAAGGATCCGCATCAGTGTTATAGAAATCATACCCCCCAATGACCTTATTACATACACCATCACTAATATTATTTGTTCGAATACAATTTCCTAAGTTAGGATGTGTATAATTTATTCCACTATCAATTACACAAATTGTTTGTCCTTTTCCAGTATAACTTAAATTCCAAACCTTTGTTGCATTAATTAACGGAAGACTTTGTTGAAGAGAAGTCCCTCCAAAAATAGGAAGATATACCCTTAAGACATTTGGATTGTTTTTTAATTTCTTAATTCCTTCTAAAGTTATATTCCCAGAAAAACCTCTCCCTCTTAAAGAAGTATAGCTCAATCTAAATTCTTTATCAGTAAGACTAGAAAGAATATCTGATTGAAGTCCGAGATTTAAACTTTTGTTTCCTAAACTGTTTAATGTTACCTCAACCGTCACCCATTTACTATGATTAAATTGATCCAACACCTCCGGATCTATAATAGGTTCTGCAAAAATTGAGTTTATTATACTAAAAAATACCAAAAAAAATATCATATAAAATAGAATCTGTTTTTTCATCTTAAGCTCTCACTCTCCCTATATAAAACTCTGTTCCATTTTCTGAAGAGTATGATTTAAAAGTAAGTTTAATATTGTTAAAGATAGGATCATCATAATATTCACCAACAGCGATATAATCTTTAGAAGGATCTTGCATAGCCATTCGTACTTCTATTTGAGAAACACCATAAGAGGTATTGCTAATAGAAATATAAGTTCCGGTTATGATATCATCATTTACTTTTACAGGTTGATTATTTTCAAGTATTAATTCTCTATCAGAATCCTGTCTTTTCAAAATAATTTTATTATTAGTGGACCCTTCTCGAACTTTGTAAGATTCCTTAAATATTTTTAAAGGTTCTGCAATAGAAAGATGCATAGAAGAAAAATCAATATTTTTAGAAAAAATTACTTTATAGTAAAATAAATAATTATTAGGATTTGTTCCAGCCTTATACACTGTTTGCTCAGAACTATCAATAATAATTTTCTCGACATTTCCTCCTAAACCAAATATTTCTGTAGATTTAATTAATGTACTTTCTCCATCATAAAATTCATAATCTTCTAACAAATTCTGAAGCTCTTTTTTTGTTTTAAAGCCTCCGGTTCTTATCTTAATATAATCAACAGGCATTATTATACCTACCCAAAAATCTATAGCATCTTCATTCAATTCTCCAAGATTGTTTATACAAGTTGCATTAATAAAATAATGTCCTCCATCTATTAAACTCTCTAATAAATAGGTATGAACTTTCCCATCAATAGAATTCATTTTTCCAAAAAGAGAGTTATTTTTAATATTAAACAAATAAACATCTGATGAAAAGTTACAAGAGGCATTTTCATTTGTAACTAATTTTAATTGAGTAAAGCTTGTTTTAATAACTTTTTCATAAGGCTCAGTAATATTTATAGCCAATATGAGATTAGTAACGTTTTCAATAATTTCCTCTTTATAAGGAACATCGCAAATCTCAAAAATTTCTAAACAAGAATATATTTTTCCAGCTGCTAAAAGGTCAGATTTATTCCATTTTTCTTGAGAAAGACTTTTGCATATATCAACAAAACCAGTTTTGTTACAAATCCACTTCGGTTCATTAATTAACTTACAAACATTGTTAACACATTTTGGATCTGCATAACAAATTTCAGAAGTATCTTTAACAGCAATACAACCAATACCTTTACACCAAAAATTTTGTAATTCACTCCAATCTTCATTATATCTCTTATTTATTGCCACATTTGCACATCCACAGCATCCTGAACGAACCTTGACACAATCATTATCCTTATCACAATAATGTAATTTATCCTCTGAAACAAGAACGTAATCTGAAGTTATCCTTTCAAGTCTAATTTTTTCAATGAAAGATAAATTAAGAAGTTCATTAAAATCCCAAGGATTTCCCATTAAAAATCTTATGTAAGAACCATAATAATTTTGAATACTTCCATAAGTTTTGAGAACGTTTTCTTTCTCAGAAATATTTTCTTCTTCTCTAATTTGTAATTCTAAATGAAAAGTGCCGTTACAGGTTTTATCAAAAATACATTTAATATACGGACGACTTATATTATAAGTTTGATTATATTGAGCAATCCAGCTATAAAACTTAGGACTTAATTTGTTTTCTTCTTTTGATTTATCTTTTTTTATTTCTTTTTCTGTGACTGGTTTTTGTTTTTCAGAATAAATTAAAAAAAGTAAATTTCCAATTATAAAGAAAATAACAATAATGATAAGTATCACAAGAGAGGATTTTATCATCAACATTTCCCTCCGATTTTTATATCTGCAGTTTTATCAGTATTCATAATTTCAAAAGAAAGCTCTAATCTATTGAAGATAAACTCAGTTAATTTTTCTTTCTCTTTTATCTTCATATTTTCTCTTTTATTAATGAAAAAATCTATGAGAGTAACTTTTCCGTCATCATCTTTTTGAATATTAACTAAACTAACATCAAGATTTTTAACCTTCTCTCCATTTTCCAATCGTACTTTCTTGTTGTCTAATATAAGTTCTATAACTAAATTACTGGAATTCTTGCTGATAATATATTCATCTCCTAAAATTCGTAATGATTGTCCTTGCATTTCTAGATCAGAAAAATCAATAGGATTAGAAAATATTAATCGGTACACATAAACAGGATAATCTTTTTTTGATTCTATAAAATATTCTAAATTCTCTTCTTTAATCCTATTATCTCCAATAATAATGACTGGACTATAATAATATTCTATTAATTTTCCATCAATTATCTTAAAAAGCTTTCCATCAGAAAGTAGATAAGGGAGATCTCTTCTCGTAAGAACTCGTTTAGCAATATTTAATTCATTTCCAACTTTTAATGTTCGAACATTATTAGAAAGACTAACTTTCTCACAAAAATCTATATTCTCTCTAGGTAGGCACTTACTCTCAATGCATTCAAAATTCTCATTACAATGAGAATTTTTTAAACATTCTACATTTGCCTTAACCTTTAAATTCTCTAAAGTTTGTTCACTAAAATAATTCTGATTAATAGTAAAACCAATAATATTTTTTTGTAGTAAAAAATAAGCTAAGATAAAAATTGAGAACAATATTAATATCATGATTATTATTTTCTTTCTCATCTTAACACCAAGCATAACTAAAATCTTTCTTACACAACTCTTCTTCTATTTATCATTTTTTGAAATTAACAAAAAGCATAAAGAGGATTTACCTTACATAATTCAGTTTTCAATAATGCATTTTCTTCTTTTAATTCATTAATTGATAAAATAATATCTACATCATCAATAGGATTTTCTACAAATTTTATTACTTCGGTATTTATTATTTCAGTTTCATTCATCTCTCTTTGAGGGCTACTTAATAAAACTTTTTCTGTAACTTTATCTGGATATATTAATTCTATATCTTGAGCAACAAATCCATAATAAGTTTTATTGTCTGATAACATTTGATAACTTTTAATTAATTCAGAAAGAGTTAAAATTTTTTGAAGTGAATTAAGTTTTTCTTGTTCTGTTAAATTTCTTATATTCTTTTTCAATTTCCTATCAGAAGAACATGATTGAGTTATTGCCGTTGCCCCTGCTCCAATATCACAAGTATGTGAACTATCTCGAATACGTAGAACAGCAGAAGCAGTTGTATTTTTAATTTCTAAATCTAAACCTGGAGTTGTAGTTTTAACTCCAACATTTCCAGCATTGGTTATTCTAACTCTCTCTACACTATTTACTCCAATTCTTATGTGAGAATTTTCATAATTCCAAATAAATCCATCTTCATTTGCTGCACCAAGGATAAACTGGAATCCATCTATATCGGTTGAACCTGAATCATCATTTGAAAGTTGTATTCTACTTCCCTCACCGCCACCAATTGTGTGAAGATGTAATTTCCAATTAGGTATAGCTGTCCCTATACCAATATTAGGTGAAGAACCATTATTAAACAAAGTAACAGCGCCTGATGAATTACTTATATTTAATCCTCCTACTACTTCTAACTTTGATGTAGGAGATGATACTCCTATACCAACATTTCCATCACTTGTTACTCTTAATACTTCTGTATTTGCTACACCAATTCTTACATCTCCATTTGTTTCATAATTCCAAATATCAAATAATGAACTTGTAGAAGAATCTAATCCGATAAAGGTTCCGTCAGTTGCTAAATCACCTGTTGCATCATTAGTAAATCCAATTTGAGCAAAGCGTGAACTTTCTATTGTTTTATCTGCAATATGTAATTTATAGTTTGGTCTTGTTGTTCCTATTCCAACAAAACCATTACTTCCATTCGCACTAATTAATGAACTATTCGTGGAATTTATAATTTCAAAAATTTCTGAATTAGATAGATTAATTAATCCATCTCCTCTTAACTCAAGTGTTCTCGAAGGATTACTATTTCCAATACCAACCCTATCATTTACAGAATCAACATAAAGAACCCCTGATGAATTTAAATCATCGCTGATTTCAACATCTCCTTCTTTAATGATAACATCACCTGCAAGCACTGCTGTTAAAATAATTAAACCAATAACCAAAAAAAAAGATAGAAGATTATATCGTAATAAAATCTTCCAACCTCTTTTTCCTTTCATTGTTAATACAGTTTAATTGATTTTTTAAGCTTTTCGTTTTGTTTTTCATAATTTTTTTACTCATAGTCAAACAACTAATTTCTTCGGTTTTTTGATTGTTGTTTGACTTATTAGGAAACCAATTTACCATCAAATATAAATTGGTTTACTATATTTTTATCTCCTTTGTTTTATTACCCCTCGTGAAACTTGATTAAACTTATCAATTGCTCCATCAATATCTGATAAAAATCTTGCATCTTCCTTTGCATTATATTCCTCTTTCCAATTTCCAATAAAAACTTTTAATTTAACATTAAAAAACCGATTTCCCTCATTATTTATCAAAACTCTTTCAACAATTAACTTCAAGCCTTTTTCAGGGCTTTGTCCTTCAAGCTTTTCTAAAAATTTCTTATTTTTTTCATTAAGATATTTATTCTCAATATTTCTTATTGCTCCTCCAGAGGTCTGATAGGACACATATCTTTTTTCAGCACTGAACCATTTCTCATTGTCCTTTGACCAGCTCCAGCCGATGACAGTTTCTTCACCAACTGGATTAATGTAAGACTGCTTGTCGTATCTTAAATAAATATTAGCTTCTCTGCCATCAATATAATATACAATAAGTTCAGGATTTTCTAAAAAAAATTCTTCTTCCCATTTAGCAGTATGCTCGCTTTTTTTAAAATCAGGAAGTAAATCCCTTAGTGTTCCAGGTATGTTAGCAAAAAAAACAATGTAAAGAAATCCTATGATAATTAACACTCCTAAAATTATGCCAAGAATATTGCTCCAAAAACCACTGTCTGCCATCTTATCTTTTTACTCTATTTTTTATTTAACCTCCTAACAACCAATCTTTAATAAGCTCAAAAGCCCCTCCTCCTTTTCCAATTAAAATATAAATAACACCAACACCAACAACTAATAAAATAATGGCTATAATAACCTTGACAAGCCATTCAGGAACTATTGCTGCTTTTATATTCTTTATTTTAGCCATCTTTTTATTAATGTAACGCATTTTGATATAATCCTTCTGTTAAATACAAAATCCTTGTATTTCAATTCCTGGATTTTCTGAAACAACTAGATTATGCAAATAAGGCCTGTATTGTTCATCTACTAAAACGAACTGAGTAGAAAACAAAATACGCTCAGTATACCAAAAAATAATAATCGCCTCTTTTTTCATGTTTAATTTAATGAAAATATCATTAAAAAGCTTTCTAAAAATTTTTTGATTCTTAAAGTCTTAAGAGGGTTATAAGAATAACAATTAAAAATAATATTATGCAAAAAATAAGAACTACAATAAATATATTGTCGATTAAATTGTTTCCAAAACCTTGTATAATAACTTCTGAACTTTCTAAATTTTTCTTTGATTCGCCAAGCCTTATCTCTTTCGAATTTAACAAAACATTACTTTCAGGATAAGAAAATTCATTTTTATTTTTTACTTCTTTAATTTGAAACTGATTATCATATAACACCCCACTAGAATCAAAAGAAGAACTACTCGAAGATTTTCTTTTAATAGTCAACTCTCTAATCTCTGAAATCCCTTTATTTCCATCTTCATCTACACATTCAATTCTCCAGTCATAATTCCCTCTATCTAGATCTACTGAAAACTTAGATTCTGTATTCTTTTTTATATTAGACGTCGTTTCTTCTATCTCTCCATTAATAATTAGGTTACATTCATTTATGTCTGATTCATTGCCGACTTTAAATTCAAAATCTATTTCATAAGGAGGTTTACTAATTCTTTTTATATAACTTTCTTCAGGGTAAATAAGTTCAATTACCGGAGGCGATAAAGCGGTATCCAAATCGCTGGGATATTTTTCTAAATAAGATTCTATCAATGACAGAGGAAGTTCTATAAAAGAATCATAATAATAAACAATAACATAAATTAAATTATCTTCATGTTTCCAAACTATTATCTTAGCCTTGCTTTCAGTAAAATTTCCTCGAGCAAAAGTGTCGTATACATAAACATCTTTATCGATAAGTTCAACTAAAGAAGCATTTGATCTAATCTCGCTTAGAGCTTGGTTTAAAGAATCAGTCTCCATAACAGAAACCATAACTGCATAAATATGTTCATCATCACTTTTATCATAATAAGCTAAATAACTCGAAAGTACTTCCTCATCAAATATTTCTGGATTAATTGAGGAAGACATCTTATACTTATAATTCCCTATATTTTCTCTAAGTAAAAAAATATTGACTTCTGATAAATCAACATCAAAAAGGATTTCTTTAAAACCCTCTACTCCTTGTTTATCTATACAGATAACCACTATTCTATAAGAAAATTCTTCTAGATCTGTAATGGTTTGTAAATGATTTAATTCTCCAGTAAGTGACATTTCAGAAGAAGTGATTATTGAAAGTGATTCTGTGTTATAAGAAACTATTTTATCTAAACTGTACTTACACGTTGCATCTCTATTGGTTTCAACAATTAAAAAAGTAAAATCACCTTTAACTGGAGATGTAGGAGCATTAATGACAATTCCTAAAGGGGTTACTCCTTCAATATAAACCGGTATTACAATCTCTTGAGATTCCTCATTTTTTGGTTTAAATTCAATAACAAGAAGATATTCTCCTGTTACCATATTATCGTTAAGCTCTAAAGAAAAATCTTGGAGATAATTATGTCCTTCAGCAAGATTAAAAACATTAGTCGAGTTTACAGGCACCGGCTTCGTTCCTCCTTCAATAAAAACTTTAATCCTTGTCTCTTCAATATTGCTATTGCTAGTATATCCCATCTCTATATTCACTGTTTCGCCTGCAACGAGAGTAATATTCTCCTCTTCTGTTACACTAACATTATTAATCTTAACCTCTGAAACTGATATTAATCCAATGGCATACACAGAACTAACTAAAGCTATGAAAATCAAAAGAAAAGTTACACATAATGTAAATATTTTTACTGCATGCATTTTACTATTTATTTTATCAGAACTCTTCTTCCCATTTAGGGCATAACAAAATATATATTAAATTAAAGGTTTAAAAATATTCCTGTTTTTAAAAATAATGTTTTTTTATTTTTTCAATCTGCTTTTTTAATTTAGGAAGATCTTTTTTTATTATGTCCCAAACAATATTTAAATCAACACCAAAATAATGATGAATCATCTTATCTCTAGTACCAACAATATCTTTCCATTCAATTTCTTTATGTTTATTTTTTATATTTTCAGATATATTTTTAACAGCTTCTCCTATTATTTCTATTTCTCTGATAATAGCGCTCTGTTTTAGTCTATTAGAAGTTAGTTCTTCTCTGTTAAGATTCATTGAAAAATTTTCAATTGCATTTATGCTATCTAAGATATGTTCAATGAATACAGAATCATTTTTTATCGTCATATTATCCTTACCTCTTGGCTCAAAATTTTATCTTTTAAATAAGGGCTTACTCCATTATAACTCACTAAATCAATCTTTTTCTTTAATACCTTTGATAAATGTATCTCTAATCCAGCAAATTTAAAGCCCATATTTTTTGCTGGTTTTATAATAATATCAATGTCGCTATTCTTTTTTGCTTCTCCTCTAGCATAACTCCCAAATATGCCTGCTTTTTTTATATTATACTTTCTTAAAATTTTTATTATTTTAGGTTTTATTTTCTCGAGCATCTCTTTTTTCTTATCATTAATTATTAAATTAAATTTATTATCTGCCTTTTTCTCTTTTAAAGAACATTCTTCTTTTGACAAGTTTACTCCTAGATATATCCTTTTTTTAGAAATTTTTTTACCATTTCTTATTGAAAGAACTCTATAATAATATTTGTTCCCATTTCTTTCCTTAATTTCAGTGTAAACCATATGCAAAATTATCAGACTTTAATTTAATTTTGAACAGACAGAAAATTAGTCTAAATAATTTTCTGTATAGAGAACTCCTATGAGAATTCTTAAACCATAAAGCTTATCTATTATTTAAGCTTTATTATTTTGAAACATACGACAAACTCCTATTCGTGGTCAAGGCC
>Ga0209343_10002197_pt1 | contig 25367 bp, 20 predicted proteins | sample RifCSPlowO2_02_FD_184026 | JGI IMG/M metagenome (GOLD analysis project Ga0209343, IMG submission 184026) | Groundwater microbial communities from Rifle, Colorado - Rifle CSP2_plank lowO2_0.2 (SPAdes) (version 2) | ecosystem: Environmental > Aquatic > Deep subsurface > Groundwater | place... | reverse complement strand
TGGGCGGCACTCAATCTTCCGACACTCCTCATAACTAACTAATAACGCACAAGTATTGCGATACATGGAAAAAGATCAGTCATCAGGAATCACCAGCGCGCACAAAAGCCAAGAACTCAAGAAACGTTTATTAGAATGCATCGATAAAGAAGCCAAGCATTTTTCTGAGAGCACACGCGCGTATTTTGAAAAAGAGGAATTATCTCTTGAAGACAAAACAGGATTACTGCAAGCGGTCGTTGCGGCAGTGGATCATGTGTTGAAAGCGGGAGATTGGGACAGCTCTTTGTTCTTACGCAATCTGGTTAAGCCGCTGATCGCTATCAAAACAGAAGCGCAGATGGAACTTGATCGTCAGCACGTGAAAACTGACGTGTTACACATTCCGGTGATAGCGCCTCCTGCCAACGACGAACTTCAAGTTTATATTTCGTTATTCCAAAGCGACGGTTACAATATGTTGAAGTGGGCAATGCAGTTGCGATCACTCAGTCGTTACGTCATCGGGCGGCCAGTGTATCAAAACGAAGCGGACGTGGAAAAATGGATGCGTTTGCGAGCCGGTTTGCCGACAGAAGCCTATGTGGCGGTGATCGTTAAAAAATCGGATATTCAGGTTGATCCTATGAAGCCTGCATTGAAAGATCGTTATGATCATCCTTTGCTAGAATTGCAAGAAACAGCATTGCAACGCGGCCGCATCGTGAGTTTTGTGCATCAAAATATTCGATATTATTTTGCTAACGAGCAGTTGGTAAAGCAGGGATAGCATAACATGGCGTTTAATGCAGGGCAGCAAAATCAACAAGCCGACCAAACCGCCAATTTTTTTTGGTTAATCGTTCTTATTATCGGCAGTTTTTTGGTTCTCTGGTGGCTGGATAAAAAATTTGTTGTGATGCCCATTTTTTGGTTTCGATATTACGAAATCGATTTTTTGCAATGGCTGGCAACAACCGTGTGGATTCCCGCCGCGACTTTTTTGCATTTACCTTTGCCTTTGCCTGATTTACACGCATTGTCATCGCTGAAAAATTTTATCGGCACCACTGATCCCGCGCATGCTACTTGGAAAAATTTTGCAACGATCAATGTATTGATCGGTCATTGGACGCGTTATCTCGTGATGTCGATTTTACTGATTTTGTCTGCGGCGAGTTATTTTCGTTCGGGCGCGCATTTTCATCACACATACAGCATGAAAACATTGCGCGTGGTGAATGAAGAAATGTGGCCGCAAATTAGGCCCATCGCAGACATCAACTTAATGAAAGAAGACATCGATGAAGGTGTATGGGCAATGGCTAGAACACCGCTACTATTTTGCAAAGAACACAATTTATTATCGGTGACGACCACTGCCGGAAAAAAAGTGTGGGTGGTTAATCAAAAAGCATCCTATCGCTTGATTACGTTACAAGTGGGATCGTTGTGGACAGGATTGGATGCGCTGCCCATTCACGTGAAAGCCATCGCGCTGATTTTTTTAGCGCGCGCCATGAGCCAGCGTCCGTTGTCTAATCGAATCATTGTGCAATTAGCAGCTTCTGCTAGTAGCGGTCAACTTGATTTTTCCACCATATCAGACGAATTAAAAAAATTTTACAAAACACCCGTGATTACTTTTTTAGAAAAACGCCATGCTTACGTGCTCACTTTCATGGCATCGTTATTAGAAATTGCGCGAGGGGATGGCGTGTTGGGATGTGCTGAATTTTTATGGTTGAAAGCCGTGGATCGTCGTTTGTGGTATATGCTGAGTAACGTGGGTCGTCCTGCATCGTTTGTGGAAGTTGCTGGCGCCTATTCACATTGGCAAGCGGAAAAGAAAATAGGGCGCGCTTTAAAAACACCGATCGTGAAAGGCGCTGTCGATGCATTGACGGAATCATTGCAAAACATTTTATACGTGGATGAAGGTGAGCAATGGCGTACCACCAGCGCGGGTTAGATTCAGCGCAAGAACAAGATCAATCGCGCATTATTCGAGATACGCGCACGCTCGGCATGCGTATTGCCGACACACTCAAAAATCCAATTCAATTAGCGATTATTTTGTTTGTGTTGATGCTGACGACTTTTGTCGTGGGCTACATTAGCGAATTAATTTTGCTGATGGGTGTCGGATGTTTTTTGTATGGTTATTTTCGTCATCACATGTTGCCGTTTCGTTTGCCTTTATTTACGCATCAAAAAGATTATAACGATTTAATTCCGGGCACTATCAAGCCACGCATGGCTCGCGGCATTTATTATTTTGGTAATGAAATTAAAACATCCGATGAATTGTGGTTTAGCAACGAAGACATGCGAACGCACGTGTTAATTTTCGGATCCACCGGCTCTGGTAAAACGGAAGCGTTATTATCACTCGCCTACAATGCATTGTTGCAAGCATCAGGTTTTATTTATGTCGATGGTAAAGGTGACAATAATGTTTATGTGAAAATATTTTCAATGGTGCGCAGTATGGGTCGCGACGATGATTTATTGCTGATTAATTTCATGACCGGCGCGCGCGATGTCATTGGTCCGCAAGAAGCGCGTTTATCTAACACACTCAATCCATTTGGTTCAGGTTCATCGAGCATGTTGTCTAACTTAGTGGTGAGCTTGATGGGGGAAGCTTCAGCATCGTCCGATGGTGATATGTGGAAAGGTCGTGCGATTGGTTTTGTGGAAGCGTTGATGAAAGTATTGGTGGCGATGCGTGATGCAGGATGTATTTTGTTGGATGCCAATACGGTGCGTAATTATTTTCATTTACCCAAATTAGAATCGATTGTGCTCGATAAAGTATTTCCGCGTGATGGCATGGAATCGGTGAGTCTTGAAAATTTTCCGCCGGTTGTGTTTGAAGCGTTGGTTAACTACGTCATCACATTGCCCGGTTACAAAAAAGAAAACAAAGGGAAGCAAGTATCGCAAGTATTTGAGCAGCATGGTTACATCACCATGCAATTGGTGCGCGTGTTTACGTCACTCGCCGATACTTATGGTCACATTTTAAGAACGCGTTTGCCCGAAGTGGATTTGTCAGACATTGTGCTAAATCGCCGTATTTTATGCGTATTATTGCCTGCATTGGAAAAATCACCAGATGAATTATCTAACTTAGGAAAAATTATTATTGCCACATTGAAATCCATGATGGCCGCAGGGTTGGGCGACACAGTTGAAGGTACTTACAAAGATTTAGTTGAGAAAAAACCAACGAATGCAGAGACACCTTTTTTATGCGTGCTTGATGAATACGGTTATTACGCCGTGAAAGGTTTTGCCGTTGTGCCAGCGCAAGCGCGATCACTTGGTTTTTCCGTGGTATTCGCGGGGCAAGATTTACCCGCGTTTCAAAAAGCATCCAAAGAAGAAGCGGCATCCATCGGCGCTAACACGAATATTAAAGTGTGTATGAAATTAGAAGATCCGACAGAAACGTGGGATTTTTTCATGAAAACTGCGGGCGAAGCGTATGTGACACACGTTGAGAGTTTTCAAGTAGATCAGGGTAGTGTGCTCGGCACTTACGCAGATGCCAAGGGTGCGCGTTTGGAAAAAAGAGCGCGTGTGGATTTGCTCGATTTAAAAGAGCAGCGTGAAGGCGAAGCACATTTCTTTTTTAAATCGAAAGTGGTGCGCGGAAAATTTTTCTACGCGAATCCCGCGCCAGTGAAGCGCATGCATCTGAATAATTTGTTGATGGTCGATCCACCAACGGATGATGTCGCGAAACAAATTCTCAAATCATTCGAGAACGTTGATCACTTGAGTGCCACGATGACAGAATCTTTGGTAGCACCGGAAAGCGAGGAAATCGAACGGGTTGCGGTGTTAATGCAAACGTATGCTGATTTGCCGCCTATTGAGCGCGCGATTCAAGTGTTGCAGCATTTTGAAAAAAAACACGAAGCAGTTTCTGCTGCGGGTGATGATATTCCCGAAGATTTTTTCCATGAAGTTAGTCAAATTACACCAGAATTAAGTTCAGCGCCGTCCGGTATGTTGAATATTTTCATGCCGCTGCGTTACACCGATCATTTAAAACAATTGCAAGTTCCGCAAGATGTTGCTTTTACCGCAGCGATTTTAAATCGCAAAGTGACTTCAGATCAAATCGAATATATTCAGCGTTTGTGCGGGCAGTCGGGTAAACAGGCGAGCAAAGTCGCGATTGAGTTGGTGAGCGACATGGATCGTGGCACAGAATACCCGCCCAAGCTTGGCGATGCTGTGCTGACAGCGCCGCAAGTCACGCAAAAAGTGAAAGATATTATTGCGGGTGTTGTGTTGAAAAAGAAAGAAAAGAGTACTTAGGGTTTGTTTACATAGAGAGATTTAGTAACAGATCAAGGCTCCCATGCCTGAATTACTAAAACGCTCAATTTTGAGGTGATTTTTTACGAAAAATCGATGAGAAAGCGGAGCATACACGTCAGTATGTGAGCATTTCGAAGAGAAAAAGCACCCGAAAGTGAGCGTTTTTATGGGGGGCTGAGCTGTTACGAGATTTATTTTTTCTCATCAATCACGCGAATATAAAGACGCCCATCCTTACCTGGCTCAAGCCCGTGAATTTCAATTTCAAATCCTGGGCACTGCTTGCCAATCATCTCTAATAATTTTAGATATTCTAAAATTACTTTCGTTTCCGGTGTCACTGATTCACCCGGCATAATTAAAGGAATGCCGGGTGGATACGGCAACACCATCACAGCAGAGATTTCGTTTAAGAGATCATCGAGCGGAATGATTTTAATTTTATTTCGCACAAGTCGCTGATACGCTTGGTGTGGCGTCATCACAAACTTAGGCAGTTGATCAAACGCGTGATACAACAAATCAGGAAGATTGTATTGGCGCATCAGTACATGTTGTTTTTGCGCTAATGTTTGAATGCACATATCTGCGTAAAATATAGGGTCTTGCGCATAAATGGTTGGTAAGACTTCTTTTACAGTGGCATTTTCATCATACAACGTTTTGAATTTATTCAATACGGCAATGAGCCTCATGGATTTTGCACGTGTTACGCCCAAACTAAATAAAAATAACATGACATACGGCCCCGTTTTTTCAACGACAATGCCATGATCTTCTAAAAATGCAGATACAACGCTTGCGGGTATACCAGTTTCTTCCATCTCGCCGTTTTTCATGCCGGGTAGCAATATCGTCACTTTGATAGGATCTAAATACAGATGATTTTTATCAACGTTTGAGAAACCGTGCCATTGATCATTTGGATTCAGTGGCCACGCTTCTACTTTTTTAATGTCGCTGGGTTGCCATACTTGATAAAACCAAGAGTCGCATTCTTTATGTAATTTTGTAATTTCATTTCTAAAATCAATCGCGCACGAAATTGTATCGTTAATCACGTGGTAACCAACTCTGCCGCGCATCATGGCAGCAGATACTTCACAAGCAGCAACAATCGGATAGAAAGGTGATGTGGTTGTGTGCATCATGAAGGATTCATTCAATCGTGTTTCATCAAACTTCCCTTTAATATGTATCATTGATGCTTGACTAAAAGCAGCGAGCAATTTATGCGTCGATTGTGTTTCATAAATTGTTTTTTCCGGCGTTGCATCACCACACATACCATATTTTCCTTTATAAATAGGATGAAAGTTGGTGTAAGGTACCCATGCGCTATCGAAGTGAATATGCTTCACGTCTAATGTGCTTTTGATCTGATCGACATTGTAAAAAATCCCATCATAGGTGGAATTGGTAATCACCGCATACACAGGCCAACTTTTTGTAGTCGGATGTGTATCTAGTTTTTTTTGGATGATATCACGTGAAAATTCTGAGGCAGGAATGCCGCCGATAATACCGTATGCATTACGCGTTGGCTTCATATAAATAGGATGTGCATCAACCATCATCATCAAGTGTGTTAATGATTTATGGCAATTACGATCAACTAAAATCGTATCACCATCTGAAACAAGGTACATGCCCACAATTTTATTTGCCGTCGACGTTCCGTTTGTCACCATTAACGAGCGATCTGCGTTAAAAGTATCAGCAATATATTCCTCCGCTTCTTTGTGCGGCCCAGAATGTTCTAACAAGCTGCCCATTTCTGGCATTGAAATAGAAATGTCGGAGCGAAAAATATTTGGGCCATAAAAATCATAAAAATAAGTGCCGACGGGCGTTTTCTGAAATCCTAAACCGGCCTGATGTCCTGGCGTGCAAAATGCATAATCATTTTTTTTGACAAACTCCATGAGTTGTCTCGTAAACGGTGGTAAAATATTTTTTTTGTAATCGTCGATGTGCTGCTTGATGCGATATAAACCCTGATCTGATAACGCAATATCAAACTGTAAAAAATCTAGGTTGAGCGAAAACTCTTTTAAATCTAAATCGACATCTTTATGACGCGTACTGATCGCGATGATGGGAAGATTTGGTTTATAGTCAGCAAATTTTTCTAAAATTTCTAGCGGGCAGTGTTCCCAATCAAAGATCACACAAACAATGCGCGTGTTCACAATCACGGTATCAATTACATTATGATAATTATGCTCTACTAGTACTTCAAATTTATTTTTAATTAATTTCTCTTGTAGCTCGTGAAAATAAGTTAGTTGATCCGCATGAATATTTTCTGGATAAATAAAAATAATATTATGCATTCTATTTTCCTTTATGATTCATACGTTCCATATACATATTTTTTTCAAATGCGCTGCGATCTTTTTTAACATAAAAAATCATTGCGATTAATGCGATAATCATGGCGGAAATTAAAGCGTAATGTTGAGCACCCACATAAGCCGAAAAACAAAACAGCATCGCTACTAAGGTGGCTAACAAAGCAAATGCATTTTTGACGGGATGTTCTGCCACATCAATCATATTCAATGCAGAATAAAAATACGGCAAAATCGTCATTAAAACGGCAATGGTAATAATTTCTTGAAACATTTGGTTCGCAGTTGTAGTTTTAAACATCATCAGTATCATGAGCAACGACATCATGCCTGCTAGTATTATCAAACCTGCTGTAGGAATATCTTTTTTATTTTTCTTCGCAAATATTTTTGGCAGTGTGCCGTCGTTACCGGCTCGCACTCCCGCTTGTGCAAGCAACATCATCCATGAGCTCAATGACACCAAACAAGCGAGTGCAATGATGACTGAAACAATCGGCGCTGCCCATGAACCTATTAACTTGCCTACCACTAATGAAAAAGGCGCACTGGAATTTGCTACTATGGTATTTGGGTATATTCCAGAAATGGCGGTGCAAGACAAGATATAAACAAGGGCTGCAACTGCAACACCAATTACAGTGGCCCTAGGAATATTTTTTTTTGGGTTACGCACAAGCCCTGCATTTACCGCAGCACTTTCCACGCCAATAAAACTCCACATACATAACAAAGTGCCGCTAAAAATCGCGTGCCAATTTCCTTGCGCGGTGACATTCCAATTTGTCAAAAATAAAGAGGGTTTAAACCAAAACCATCCGGCAACACCCGTAAAAATAATCGGAATTAAAAGTAATGTAACCGTGATTGTCACAAGACGACCAATCCATTTCGCACCAAATAAATTTATACCTGTAAATATCCAAATGACTGCAATCGTTGCAATACCGGCAGGTACAGACTGTTTTAATACAGGAAAAAATAATGAGAGATAAGCAACACTGGTGATCGCGATCGCGAGATTGCCGATCCAGTTGGCATTAAAATACAGCACGCCGGTTTGATAGCCCAGAATTGGAGATACTTCACCCGCATACGCGACAGGGCCACCTTGTTCCGGGTCCGTCATGGCGAGTTTGGCGTATACAAATGCCAATGCCAAAGCGCCCAACGAAGCCAAAATCCAGCTGATGATCGTGACAGAGCCGAGTGCTGCTAAATTAGCAGGAAGCAGGGCGATGCCAGAGCCCATCATATTTCCAGCAACAATGGCAGTACAGGCAATTAACCCTATTTGACCATCCTGTTGGCCGTCACTATTTTTCATGGTGCTTCACTCCTTGAATCACGCAAATTCTTTTAATATTAGCAGCCTAACTTGAAATTAGCATCATTTGGAAAATTAAGAATTTGATAAGGAAGCAACTGTATGATGTACAAATTAGCGGAGGGTTATGAATAAGTGCGTGAAGAAGATAAGAATAAATTAAAGGAAATCGTGCGCGCAACGGCTTACCGAATGTACAAACCGATAGTCTCTCTATCATCCAGCCAGGTTACATCCTTAGGTTATCGTTTATTCACTGTGCCTGATATTTTCGGGCATATGTTGAGCTTTTTAGATAGTGATTCTATTAGCAACGCTGTTACTGCGCTGGCACACGCAAAAACATTTCGTCTTCCAGAAAATGTATCGAGCAATGACCGGGAAACTTTACCAATTGGATATGCACATTCTAAAAACATGCTGCTTGATCTGGTAATTGATTATAATTTGCCAGTAGCTGCTAATTTATTTAATAACCTGAAAACATTGCCCACAATCCCTAACCTAACCAGAGAAAAAGCTGACTTAATATTTGCAACGCTTTTTGAGAATTTACCAGCAGAAAGCAAACTCATACTGAGCAAGAAATTATTACGGTGGATATTAGAACAAACTTCAGGAACGCGGTTTAGGCATGAGTATGCGCTGCATTATCTTCTAGATAAAATTGCGCCACATTTACCTGAATCCGATGTCACGAACTTCGCATCGGAATTATTAAAAAAAGCCGAATCATTAAATAGCCTCAATCGCTATGCTAGATCTCTGTTATATTTTACTGTTGCGCTTTGGGTGCACGGTGAAAACGCGCGTCAACTCTATACATGGATGATAAGTAATTTAAAATCATCAGCAATAAAAATCGACCTGTGGTCTCGATTTTCTCCTGCGCAAATCACCCTGTTTTTTGACATTATAAAAAATATGGATGATTCAAAAAACATAATGTTACTCACTTTAACAGCGCATATGCCAAAAAGTGATGAGATCAACGAGAAAATAGCACGCTTTTTAGGTGCCACTCTAAAAAATTTAGAGGTCGATCTCGCAACAACCTATGCAGAAATCCACGCGTTAATTCCTGGTTTATCCAACGATCAAATAAATATTGTTTTTGATAGTTTGTTGTTAAAATTACCCCAGAAACAATATTATAGAGCTGAGGAAAAAATTTGCGAAATTATTTCAGATATAATTCCGCGCTTATCTTCTGATCAACTCAACCGCGCCATGATTCAAATGGTTTCATTGATCCATCGTGAAAATCGTGTTACATGGCACACTACACCAAGAGAAGTGTGCGAAGAAATAATTGTGGCAAATCCTTTGCTGGCACCTGAATTGCTTCGCAGAATGTATATCACTGCTGCGGATGACGACCATACACGACTCGTTACCACTGCGCGTCAATTGCAATATTCTATTCCTGTAATACCGGTTATAGCGTGTTCACAAAATCAATTCTTAGGTGACGATATCAGAAATAAAAAAGAAACTGATCTGCAAGCAGCGATTATTAATTTGAACATTCTTGCGATTCAATATCATCGCAACCTAGAAAAGAATCAAGATTTAAAAGAAAAAATAAAAGACGCATTAATCAAGGTAATTACAATTGCTTGCCGTGAAAGAAATACATTTTCATTACCGTTCTTCCAAGCCAAAAAACCTGCGGCATCCTACTCTGCGTATACGCATAGCGCGCAACAGTTAGTTCGTTTCTTTTGGGAAGCCGCACAACAACAACCCAATGGAATGGGTGTGCTGCGCGAAATTATGCGTGACGCATTAGCGGGTGATGAATATATACCGAAACGACCCGATCTTCAGCTGATGGCGCTGATGCACAAGGTGATCACTCCTCTCAATCATCCTAAGACTAAAAGCTTGCCATCTCAAAAAATGTAATCTGACTTCCATTCACTTATTTTTTATTTCACAATACCGAAATCGCCGAAAAATAACATATAATGAAGATCACTGACATGAGAAATATTCATGAATAAAAAAAATATTATCATTATCGCACTAGCCATTATTATGACTGCAATTATTTCTGTCAGCGCTCATGTGTTAATTCTCCAATATTTTCAGCCGCCGCAGCTTCATATACCATCGCATTTTAATTTGATTATTGGCTTGTTCATACGATTTGGAATGGTCGTTGCCGCACTGTTTATTTATATTTGTTCAAGAAATTATTGGGTAAAAATTCATCCTGCTTACAGAATAATTTTATTTGCAATATTGCTTATGGCATTAACAGAACAACTATTGCGTGATTCAATTATGCAAATAATTGTTGGCACTCCATGGAAATATCAAATAGTTTCGAGCATTCCATTATATTTAACTTATTTTATTATCTCACTCACAACTTGTTTGTTTTTCGAAAAAATAATAATGATAAGACACTTGAGATTTTTAGTATATTTAATATATGCCATCATAGTGACGGCGTTACTTATTTTTTTCATGAATGTTGCCAAAAATATGATAACGCCAATACTCAATCATTTGCTTCAACCAGCACAAAGCGGCCTTCATCCGCCATACGGCATGCATGTTTTAATTCCAGCTTATATCACGTTTTTAGAGCCAACGATTGCAACATTCATCATATTCGGCCTGATTAATAAAAAGCTTTCTTTTTTTAACACGCTACTAAAAGGCCTCATTATGGCTGGCATCATTATTGTTATCCACGCGGGCATATATTCAATAATTCAAATAATTTATTCAGAAGGAAATATATTTTATCGCACGTTTTACTATGGGCAATTTCTCTGGGAATATTTAGCGCTGGGATTACTAACAGCTTATTCGTTTACTCACCTTTCGGCGAGTAAATTTTATCTTATGAGATTTTGTGAATAAAATTTTGCCGATGATCCGAATCTTCCGTTCGACCTACTGATGACGAACCAGGTTGGTCGAATTAAGTTTATATATAAATCAACAGGCTGCGATAAAGCATATTCAAGAAAAATAATTTGATTTAATCGCAATGGGCAGAACTTTTATTGCCAATCCTGATTTAATTAATCGTTTAAAAACAAACGAAACTATCCGGTCATATACCCCTGAGCAGCCGCACAACTTGCAGCGGCAGTAACTGAACCACAAACACGGATATAATTGCGTTAGCGTACGCAGTATAATTCGTCCGATCTCAAACGATCGGAATTCTAAATGAATAAAAATATCAAAAATACTGCTTACGCAAATTTGCTGAGTACCATCAAAGCCAGAATTAGTAGTGCACAATATGAGGCGTTAAAAGTAGTCAACAAAGAATTGATCAAACTTTATTGGGATATTGGTCAGACTATTACTCAACGTCAAAAATCTGAAGGCTGGGGAAAAAATATAGTAGAGCAATTGGCGCGAGATTTACAGATTGCATATCCCGCGTTGCGCGGCTTTTCAGCATCCAACTTGTGGAGAATGCGGTTATTTTATGAGCTTTATAGTAAAAATCCAAAACTCGCACCAATGGTGCGAGAAATCGCCTGGTCACATAATATATTGATTATCGAAAAATGCAAAAATGATTTAGAACGAGAATTTTATATTCGCATGACCCGAAAACAGGGATGGACAAAGAGTGTATTAATCCATCAAATTGAAAGTCAATCATATGAAAAAACTTTATTAAATCAAACCAATTTTGACAAAACACTACCTGATACGGTGTTGCAGCAAGCAAAACTCGCGGTGAAAGACGAGTATATTTTTGATTTCCTGGGATTAAACGAAGAACATAGCGAACAGCAATTAGAAAAAGCGATATTATTAAAAATGGAACATTTTTTGCGAGAAATGGGCGGTCTTTTTACATTTGTTGGCAGTCAATATCGCCTAGAAGTAGACGGTAGAGAATTTTTTATCGACATCTTGTTGTATCACCGGCATATGAAATGCTTAATTGCGATCGAATTAAAAATTGGAGAATTTGAACCGGAGCACGTTGGTAAAATGCAATTTTATTTGCGAGCGCTCGATGAAACGGTACGCCTTAGAGCCTGTTTAAAATCTCCTGGCTCGCTGCAAATGACGCTATTCGGTGTAAATAAATAAAAATTTTCGGTCAAGATTAAAGAATATTGACCTTAAATTTTTATTTATTTCCACTCGAATATCATCATTTTCGCTTGAGCCCGGAGATCTTAAACAGGCTCTTAAAAAGGAAAATCATTCAATCGGCATTATTCTTTGCAAAAATAAACGCAAAACAATTGTCGAATACACATTGCACGATAGCAAAAAGCCCATCGGTGTTTCTGAATATAAATTATTTAGTCAGCTGTCGACGGAGTTACAAAAACAATTACCAGCGCCGGAACAAATTGCAGCGTTGTTGGATGAAATATAAAATGGGTAATTAGGCGCAGATGTCTTGCACCATCACAATAAACACGCCATCATGAATCAGAAGCTGTTTGGTTAAACTACTATCATGGCCATAATGCGCTGATTTTTTGCGCTCCGATGCTCATTTACTGAAATGTAAACTGCGCTTCGGTGCTCAAAAATCAACGCATTCCGGCGCATGCTAGCGTTTAACCAAACAGCTTCTCAGTTCCAAATTAATGGGGTGTTTTTATGACCGGTCGCACATTTATCGATGCACTAAAAGAATTTTCCGTTGTCATCGCACTTATTATTTTGCTGCCAATGACTGTTCATTACGGAGCGACACTCATTCACCCGTATCCTCAGGGTTCGTCCGCTGTGGTTTTGCAAGGCAAATATTTGTCTGAAGAACTGCTTCAAGAAAAAATAACGGACAAGCAGTATGCATCACCGGCTGCTTTGAAGAATTTGCAATCTAAACTTCAAACAGTGAAAGCGTTTAAACAGGATGTGAAGCAATATTATCGCGCTTTGTTTTACACTTGCCTGATATTTGGCATTCTCTTTATTTTAACGGGGCTACTTATTTCAGTGCGTTTGATTGACACGGGATTTATTATCGGCGGTGCTTTTATGATTATCGATGGTTATCTCAATTATTGGTCAAGATTGGAAAACTGGATGCAGTTCTTGTCGCTGCTCGTCGCGGTAGTGTTGGTTGTGGTGACTGCTTATTTTAAATTAGTGCGCAGGCGAGCGTGACATCCATAGCAAACGGTATTTTTTACCACGAGCGGTAGCGACTGAACCACAATTTTGATAGATTATGACTTTGGGTCGAACAGGGATCGCGCGGACTGCGCATTCGATGCTATGGAAGTAACCAAAATATTAAAAATCATCATCCTGTCTGCTGTGATCGCAGCGGGCATCAGTGCTTGCGCCAGCACTTGCGAAGACCTATTGAAAAAACCTGTCGTCCTGATACAAGAACCGTTAGTTCACCCATCCAAACCCATTCCGATCATTCAACGTCGCCGTTACGATCTTTGTGTGTTGCATCATGAAGGGATAGAGATCGTGCAGTTGGGGCAAACCTGGAAACTGGTGTTGCCAAGCGATGATGTGTTTGTGAATGAAACGGCTGAGTTGCAAGATGCTGCAAAACCCGTGCTTGATGTCGTTGCTGATTTTCTGCAAACTTATTCAAAAATCTCAATTCAAGTCGCTGCATTTTCCAACAAATCCGTTGTTGAAGAAAAAACAAAATTTGGCAGCGTCATCGATCAGCTGACGGAAGAGCAAGCAGCGGAAGTCACCAAATATTTAACATCGAGAAACACGAATGCGCGATTAATTTATGCCGTTGGTCGCGGCAATCGAGAAGAGATTGCGTGGCCTGGCAGCGAAATTGGACGAAAACTCAATCGACGTGTTGAAATATATTTTCGTTATTATCATGAAAACAAAGCGTGGTATTAAAACACATGGCCGAAGAAAAAAATACCAATTCCAGTAATGATGCGCAAGAAGTGACGTTGCACGTCAATAAATTTTATCGCGACAGTTATCGTCGATTGATGAGTATTTTATTGTTTTTGGTGGTGATTGGCGTTGCGTTATCGCTGATTTTAATGTGGATGTCATTTGATCGCGCGCAACCAAAATATTATGCATCGGTGATTTCGGGTCAAGTGACGCAATTACATGCTTTGTCAGAGCCTGTGGTCAGCAATCCATTTATTCTGCAATGGTCTGCGTTAACAGCACGCGCGCTTTATACTATAGATTTCGCAAATTACTCAACTGAATTAAATCAAGTGAAATATCGATTTTCAGATGAAGGATGGATTAAGATGATGAATGCGTTGCAATCATCTGGATTCCTGTCGGAGCTGGTGAGTAGTCGATTGGTAGTGACTTCCGTGGTGGTGGGGCCGCCCGTGATTTTGGCGCGCATGATTGTGCATGGTCGATACACGTGGCTTGTGCAAATGCAATTGTTGGTAACGTATGTGAGTGCGAGCGTACCCTCAACGCCGCGCACACTGACGGTGACCATGCGCATTCAACGCGTGCCGACATTGGATGCGCCGCAAGGTATTCAAGTAGTGGACTTTACAACTTAGGAATGTATGGCAGAGCCAGCGGAAAAAAATAGCGGATTGGGTTTAGTGCTCATGCGTAACGCCTTTTACCGCGATCATTATCGTCATGCGGTATTAGCGGTGTTGTTAGCGCTAGCAATCGATGTGATTTTGTTGATTGGTGTCATGGATCGTTATTTGAATCCACCTGAGCCGCAATATTTTGCAGCAAATAATCAACTGCAATTCATGAATTGGCATCCATTGACTGACCCCGTTTTATCAGAAAACGCTGTGTTACAATGGACAGTCAACGCGGTCAGTCAAGTGTTTAATTTGGATTACATACATTGGAAGCAGCAATTACAAGTGGCACAAAATAATTTTACATCCGACGGTTGGCGTTTTTTGTTAGCGTCGTTTAAAACGAATTTATCGTCGTTGGTGCAGTTGAATATGGTGACGAAGGTTACCATGACTGGATCGCCCTCCGTTCAATATAAGGGTGTGGTGGGTGGAAGATATGTATGGAAAATAAAATTGCCCATGATGATCACATACTACCCCTCCTCGGGGAATGTTAATCATCAATTCATGAAAGTAGCGGTGATTGTGGAGCGTGTGCCAGTGCAAGACAATCCAGAACAAATTGCGATTAATAACTTTTTACCAGAAAAGCAGAGCGAATGATGATAGCGAAGAAAATAGTTGTGTTGATTGGCGGTAGTTTGTTGTCGGCGATGGTGATCGCCGCGGACCTGCCGTTGCCCATGCAGCCAACTTCAGTGCCACCGACGCCGGTTGCGCAACCCGCACCTGTTGCACCCGTTGAAAATTCTACCGCATCCACTCAAAATTCTTCTAATGCGTTTGGCAGTACCGGCATCGGCAGAACTGCTTTTATTCAAATGGTGCGTAATATCATGCCGCTTAATCCCACGCAGATCGGAACGTTGCGCTCAATGTTTGATGAAACGCAGCGCGCGGTAACGCAATTTCCAGGCGTGCCACCGAAACCAACATCCAGTTCCATCTTGGTGAATATGTCGCCGGGTTCTGTGCCGCCCGTGATTCGATTGCGCGCGGGTTACGTGACGTCACTCGTTTTTTTAGATTCAACCGGTCAGCCGTGGCCTGTGACGGGATACGATTTGGGAAATCCTGAAGCGTTTAATATTCAGCCGTCAACACCCGATGGCAAATCAGACATGCTGCTTGTGCAAGCGCGTGATCGTTATCAGCAAGGCAATTTGGCTGTGATGTTGCAAGGCGAAAATACACCGGTCATGTTGACGCTGATGCCGGGGCAACATGCAGTAGATTATCGTGTGGATTTACGGATGCCGGGTATTGGGCCCAACGGATTAGTGACAACCAGTGGTTTGCCGCAGCCCGAAAGCCCAGTTCTGTTAAACTTTTTGGACGGCGTTCCGCCCGATGGCGCGAAAAGTGTTGATATTGAAGGTGCACCTGCGCAAGCATGGGTATACCAGGGGCAATTATTTTTGCGAACACGCGTGACGGTGTTGTCGCCAGGTTGGATAGCGAGTATGAATAGCCCCGATGGCACACACGTTTACGAATTGGTAAAAACGCCGGTAATACTGGCGTCAGAACGTGGTGAGATGATTCAATTATCGGTAAAGGGATTGTGAAATCATGACGGATGAGACACCGAAAACATCGCTGGGATTGTTGCAAAATGCCAAAGTGCGCGTGATTTTGGCGATTGTGTTGATCGTCGTTGTCGCTGTTGCCATCGGCGTTGTCATTCATTGGCGATCGAATGTCGCAGCAGAACACGCGACAGCGACTGTAGCTGCAGCGCCTGACATTGCATCAATCGCGGGCGCGGGCAATCCTTCTGCAGAATATGAAAAGGCGCAAGAGGAAGCTAACGTGCAAGGTGAAATTGCCGCACGCAAACAACTCACTTCTTTTGTTCCCACCATTACGCGCGCAGGTTTTATCGGCGATGTGAATCAGTTTGGTACACCGATTGCAGGCGCACAATGTCAAGCCAGTAAAACCGTGGTGATGTATAAACCTAATCCGAAAAATTGCACACCGGAAAATTTGAAATTGGCGCGTGACAGTGGTGTTACCGCTGAAGAATTAATATGCCAAGGTTGTGCTTGCCCCGCTTTAAAGATGGCGGGTTATACGATTGGTGATTTGAAACGCATTGGTTTGTCAGCATCCGATTTGCATACTTGCGGTTTTGCTTTACAAGATTTAGTGAGTGCGGGTTTCACAGCAGCAGATTTAAAAGAAGCGGGTTTTACTGCCGCGGATTTGCGCCAAGCTGGCGTGGGTGTCGCTGCGTTAAAAGCCGCAGGATTTAGCGCTGCCGAATTAAAAGAAGGCGGATTCAGTAACGCACAATTGGCGAGTGCGGGTTTTAGTGCGGCAGAAATTCACAAAGCAGATCGCGAAGCGTTATTGTGTAACGCTACTAAACTAACGCAAGAACATGCGTCCGGTGTTTCAGCCGCGCAATTGAAAGATGAGGGATGTGGTGTTGCTGCATTAAAAGCAGCAGGATATTCCGCGCAAGAATTAAAAACTGCGGGATTTAATGCAGAAGCATTGCGAGAAGGTGGGTATTCAGCCGCAGCGTTAAAAGATGCCGGATTTAATGCGACACAATTGCGTGAGGCGGGATTTAGCAACAACGCATTGCAAAGTGCGGGCTTCACTCCTTCTGAAATCAAAACAGCAGATCAGGTGGCCGCGTTGTGCAATCCACAACGGTTAGCGCAAGAACGCGCAGCGGGAGTTTCCGCAACCACACTTAAAGATCAAGGTTGTGGTGCAACTGCATTGCATGCCGCAGGATTTAGCGCCGCAGAATTAAAAACTGCGGGATTTTCTGTCGATGCGTTGAGACGCGCAGGATTTGATGCTACTGCACTCAAAGAAGCTGGATTCAGTGATGCTGCATTGAAGAGCGCTGGTTTTGATGCCACACAAATTCAAAAAGCGGATCAAGTAGCGACATTATGCAGCGCCACCAAATTAGCGCAACAGCGTGCATCCGGTGTTTCAGCCGCGCAATTAAAAGACGAAGGATGTGGTGTTGCTGCATTGAAAGCCGCGGGATTTAACGCTACAGAATTAAGAGATGCAGGATTTAGTGCAGATGCGTTGAAGACGGCCGGTTTTTCTGCAGCACAATTAAAAAAAGCAGGATATTCTGCAGACCAACTGGTTGCTGCAGGTTATGATGCGCAGGAATTGCATAACGCGGGTTACACAGCGGCTGAATTGCACGAAGCTGGAATGACGGCCGCAGAATTACATCAAGCTGGGTTTGGCCCGAATGCATTGAAAGCTGCAGGATTTACGAAAGGGGATCTCATGCGCGCTGGTTTTACGCCGAGCGAAGCAGGGTATGTAACTACTGCTTCCGCCGCCGCGTCATCTGCGCCCGAATCTCCCATATCATCAACCTCTGCATCGTTTTCGGCGTTGCCTGCTTTTGGCGAAAGTTCAACGCAGTTGAAGCTTGCACAATTTGAAAAAGAACAACAAGCAGCGATGAATGCGCAAGAGCGTCAAAATCAGATTCAACAATTACAAGCGTTTATGGCTGATCAAGCGCAAAAATTTTTAGTGGGTTGGGGAAAACCCTCGCAGCAAAACTTACAATTGGCGCCTCAGCCTGTGAACACGAGCGGCTCAGGTTCTGGTGGTACTTCAGGTGGTGCATCAGGTTCTGCTGCAGCGGAATCGGGACCGATTATCAAAGCGGGAACCATTTTATTTGGTGTGATTGACACCTCCATTAACAGCGACGAACCAACACCCATCATGGCCAGCATTGTTGCTGGTGCATTAAACGGTAGTAAATTGATCGGTAAATTCAAACTTGTACACAAAAAATTATTGATTCAATTTACTTTGGTGAATGATCCGCATTATCCCACAACATTTTCAATCGTTGCAGTGGCGATTGATCCAGATACCGCAAGAACAGCCATCGCAGGACAAGTCAATAATCATTACTTATTGCGTTATGGCACATTGTTCGCCTCATCATTTTTATCCGGTATTTCCAGCGCCATCGTCAACCAAGGAGTGAGCACGGATTGTGCCGGCGGGGGCGGATTGTTTTGTATTGTGAAAACATCACCACTCAATACCCAACAACAAATCGCAGTGGGTTTAGGTAACGTAGGTCAGGCGTATTCGCAACGCATGGGCGCTAATTTCAGTCGCGCACCGACGGTTCGGATACCGGCGGGCACAGGTATTGGCATTTTGGTGACGAAAGATTTGAAATTGCCCAAACATCAATCACAAAACTAGGGTGTGAGTTATGGTAGACAATCCTAAAAGCACTTCTGATGAAGAATATCAATTTCCGCATGAGGAATATTTGGGAGCGAGTGCGACAAAGCCCGCAGCAGAATCTGCTGCGTCAGACGTGTCGCCAGAATCAGCGCCCATGGGCGATCATGGTAATTTTCCACGATGGATGCAGGGTTTTTCTAATCTGTCGCCGAAAGTAAGGCGCATTATTTTGGCGTTGGTGGCCGTCATCATATTGGTTATTGTGTTTCATTTTATATCTGAAAAGCCAGCACCCGTGATTGAGCAACCTGTGGTGCAATCCGCACCATCCAACACGGATAATTTGCAGACGTTGAATTCATTGGATGCGTTGCGTTTGCATTCGACACAAACAGAATCGCAACTCAGTAAATTGAAAAACGATGTGTCGGATTTGCGAGACACCCTCAACGAATCTCAAGCGCAAAATCAAAAACTGCAAGAGCAAGTGTCGGCATTGGCTGATCAAGTAAAAATATTGACGAACGACATGGACAAGGTACTTGAAAAATTAACCCCCAAGAAAGTAGAAAAAATTGTGTACCACCTGCGAGCGGTTTTGCCTGATCGTGCTTGGATTATGTCATCGAGCGGTAATGAAGAATCAGTCACTATGGGTGATCATGTTTCTGGTTATGGCACCATCAAATCCATTGATGCAAAAACAGGAGTGCTAACGACCAGTAGTGGGCGAAAAATTGTTTTTGGGCCCAATGATTATTAATGGTATTTTTAACCTCGCTTTAAGGAAACTACTCTATACTTGATATAACTTGGGCAAAACTTTGAGTAGGTCATTATGGATGTTACTGAATTAGTACAAAACCTCGGAATTCTCGGTCAGATTTTGAATATGGTCGCGATTGCCATGGGTGTTGGTTTGTTATTTGCAGGTCTTTTTCAATTGAAACGATATGGTGAAATGCGCACCATGATGTCGGCGCAATTGTCGATTGCCGCCCCGTTGATGACCATTCTTGCTTCAGCGATGTTACTGTCGTTACCCACTTTTTTAGACACCGTATTAATGTCTACCATGGGTTATACAAGTCCAATGGCGTATAACACTTCTGGTTCTGGGTATTCTCAGGTGGTTGAACCCATTCTGATTTTTGTTCGTGTGATCGGCGTGGGGTCTTTCATTCGAGGCATTATTTTACTTTCACGGTCGGGTGATCATCAACGTTCACAGCCTGGGATGCTTGGAAAAGCGTTTACTTTCATGATCGGGGGCGTGTTATGTATTCACGTCCAAGGAACGTTGCATTTGTTGGAAAGCATTTTGGGACTGGTTTAACATATTCATTGTAAATCGTGTGATATGTTATTACGATATGAGTACATTACGGTTTTTAAACTAAGGGAGCTTTTAGTCATGGCGTTAAAATATAACATTCGGTTCACAACGGGAATTATTTTGAAAATAATCGTGTCGCTGGTGGGCGTTTTTTGTGTCACACAAGCGCTAGCTGGCGTTGGCCCGACATTGGGGGACATTCAAAAATCTGTTCAAACAGGGATTGGTAGCGTTGCGGCGATTTTGCAAGATGTGGCGTTGATTGCCGGCATTGGTTTTGTGTTTGCCTCCTTTTTCAAATTCCATCAACACAAAATGAATCCACAGCAAATTCCATTAAGCCAAGGGGTTACTTTATTGGTTATTGGTGCAGCGCTTGCGGTTTTCCCCCACCTCTTGAACACAGCGTCACAAGGCGTGTTTGGTACAGGTATTTCTCAGGCAACTGGCGGCGCAATTAAAACCATCATCGGCGTACCCTCCTGAAAAACAACATGGCACAGTATGACATCACATTAACAGCCGCTCCGAATAATTGGCGGCTGTTTATGTTGAGACGCTCGGATGCGGCTTTTTTAAAGTTTCAAGAAAAGGTGCATGCACGCGATCAACATGTGTGTCAGTACTGCGGTTTTCAAGCGAAAGAATGCATGGAGACTGTCAATCTCAATGGTAATTATTTAGAAAATAAACTCAGCAATATGGCAACCGCATGTGGTTTATGTGCACAATGTTTTTTTCTGGATGCGGTGGGTAAAAGTGATTTTGGCGGCGGTGTTTTAATTTATTTGCCTGAAATGCGCCAAACCGAATTGAACGCACTTTGTCATGTGCTTTTTGCATCGCAGGCATATAACTTGGAAACAGCCAAGCATGCCAAAGCTGTTTACCGAAGTTTAAAGCTACGTGCGCAATTAGTGGAAGAAAAAATGGGCGAGGGGTTGAGTAATCCCACGCAATTAGGGCAAATGATGGTGGATGCCGATGTGGCAAAACAAAAATCATTACGAGATATGCTAAATCGCGCGTTTCGATTATTGCCTAATGTCGCGCGATTTTCAGATGAAATTGTGACGTGGTCGAAATCGGGATGGTTGTTTGCGGCGTAAGAACAGCTTCTTAGGGAAGTGATATGCGATTGGTTTCGGGTGTCTCCGATTTTTTTGACACACTCTTGTCATGGATGAGCACGTCTCTCAAGCAGACAACAGCGTCATATTGTGATTTACAAACCGCAGATAGCCCCACGGTTTTAGTCAATAATGACGGCACATTGTTGTCGGTAATTCAAATCGATGGCGTTAAATCGCTTATTGGTCGCGAAGAATTCGATTACATCCAAACGAGTTTGCGCCAAACGTTTCAAACAACGATGTCGCAGTCTGGGCACGAAATTCAAGTGTATTTTTCTTATAATCGCGACGAAGTGAAAAAAGAACTCAGTGAAATTTTGTCGCCCGCCGTGGCGACTGCTGAGCGTTTGTCATTGCAGTTGGATGATTTGTTTGAAGAGCGCATGACGCATTTATCGCGCTATTGCGCGCACGAAGATGTGTTTGTGGTGTTGTATACAAATTTAAAATCGCTCACGGGCGAGCAATTAAAACGCGCGAATAAAGACAAACAATCTGTCGTTAAAAATAATAAAATCCCACCGTTTCGGTACACACAAAATATTTTGGCAGCCGTTCCCGATTTACGTGAGAGTCACGATTCGTTTGTGCGTTCTGTGGTGAATGATTTTCGTCAATGCGGGTTGGTGGCGTCGCTCATGGAAGTGCACGATGCGTTATATGCGATTCGAAATAGTGTAGATCCTGATTTTACCGATCAAAAGTGGCGGCCCGTGCTGCCGGGTGACAAAACTACAATTCAAGAAATTAAAAAATCTAAAGGCGATATTTCTGATTTGCTGTGGCCGTCGCTTGCAAGACAAGTGATTCCGCGCGATGCAATCAATTTGGATTTGCGTACGGTGCGTGTGGGTGATCGTGATTATGCAACGGTATTTATCGATTTGTTTCCGCAAGACATCCAGATGTTTGTGCGTCTATTTTCTCGCACGCTGCAAACGCAAATTCCGTGGCGCATTTCATTCTCAATTGAAAGTCATGGGCTCGGTTATTCCGCAATGCGCGCGGTACTCGCTTCTGTTTTGAGTGTTACTTCAGCGCAAAATCGGTTGATCACCGATTCATTAAAGTTACTGCAATATATTAATTTAAATACAGACGATGCGGTGGTGCGTTTGCGAGTGGCAGCATCCACTTGGTCTCCCATCAACGACATGCGGTTGTTACGTGCGCGTGCCTCGATGCTGGCTAAGGCAATTCAAGGTTGGGGGACTTGCGATACGTCAGAAATTTCAGGTGATGCGTTTGAAGGTGTGGTGTCAACGATGCTGGGGGTTTCTCGGTCGAGCACCGCGACTCCTTCCATCGCGCCATTGTCCAACGTGCTTTACATGCTGCCCTTGTTTCGCCCCGCATCTCCTTGGAAAACGGGTGCGATTTTACTTCGCTCGCCCGATGGGAAACCGTGGCCGTATCATCCGGGTTCTAGTCAACAGACGACGTGGATCGATTTATTTTATGCGCGCCCGGGTTCTGGTAAATCTGTTTTATCTAACGCGATTAATTTGGCGGTGTGTTTGTCGCCGGGTATTGTGCGCCTGCCGCGCATTTCAATTATTGACATTGGTCCATCCAGCAGCGGTTTGATCACGCTGTTGAAAGATGCGTTGCCGAACAAGCAAAAACATCTGGTGGCCCATCATCGCTTGCGTATGACGAAAGAATACGCGATCAATCCATTCGACACACAATTGGGCTGTCGTTTCCCAACACCCACTGAGCGCGCTTTTCTGGTAAATTTCCTGGCGTTATTAGCGACTCCGGTTGGCGCTGAGAAAGCATATGACGGTGCGCCTGATATGGCAGGCTTGGTCGTGGATGAATTGTATAAAGCATTTTCGGATGAAGGCAAGCCTAACGTCTATGCAGCGGGGATGTCAGATCAAGTCGATGGCATTTTGGAAGAAATCGGTTTTATGCGAGATGTGCAAACCACGTGGTGGGAAGTGACTGACGCTCTTTTTATGGCGGGTTTCTCACACGAGGCGATGTTGGCACAACGTTTTGCAATACCAGTGCTCGCTGATGTGGCTGCGATTTGCCGTATTCCCGCCGTGCAAGATTTGTATGGCAAAATCACGACACCGACCAATGAAGATTTGATTCACGCTTTTGCGCGCATGATTTCCAGCGCTGTCAGGGAATATCCCATTATCGCTCAGGCAACGCAATTTGATTTGGGTGAAGCCAAGGTCGTGGCGCTGGATTTAGATGAGGTGGCAAAGAGTGGTGGCGATGCGGCGAATCGTCAGACAGCTGTCATGTATATGATGGCGCGCTACGTACTGGCGCGTCACTATTACCTGACGGATGAGAATGTGTCGGATATGCCAGAAGCATATCGGCATTTTCATCAAGCGCGCATTTCTGAAATTCGCGAAGATCCTAAGCGTATTGTGTTTGACGAATTTCATCGCACATCAAAAGCGCAGGCGGTGCGTGACCAGGTGTTACAAGACATGCGTGAGGGCCGCAAGTGGAAAGTGCAGATTGCGCTATTGTCACAATCACTCGATGACTTTGATGAAACCATGGTGGAATTTGCAACATCTATTTTTATTATGGAAGCCGGTCCAGAACAAGCCGTACAAAAAACAGCGAAAGTATTCGGCTTGACGAACACTGCGCGCAATTCATTAAAGTCGAGAGTGCATGGCCCCAATGAATCCGGTGCCACGTTCTTAGCGCAGTTTGCAACGAAGGATGGGCAGAACACACAACTGCTTACATCGACGTTAGGCCCGATAGAGTTGTGGGCCTTGAATACTTCCGCAGAAGATGTTTATATTAGAAACAATTTGTATCAGAAGATTGGCGCACGCGTTGCGAGAAAATTGTTGGCAAGACGTTTTCCGAATGGAACGGCCACCAAAGCGCTAGAAGATATGTATGCAAATTTTAAACAAGATTCAGGATTTATGGATGACGCAGGGAAAGAAAGTGTGATGAAACAATTATTGGATGAGCTCTTGGAAGAGAATAGAAAAAATACTTCTTAATCAAGGTATTATTTTCAATACATTATCCCGTTTGTGATCTGGTTGTGTTTTGGTTGAACAACCAGCGGTTTTTGACGTCATAAATATTTTCATATAAATAAATAAGTTGCAGAACTTTTCTGAAGTTGCTTCTATGGTAGTGTATAATTATTGTGCAGAATACACGAAAACAGGAAAATGATCTTTGCAGGATCCAAGCTGGTGTTTTATGGAGGAATTATGATAACGCAACATGAGTTAAATCAAATCATCGCCGACGCGTCGTCTCGTTATCAAGTTCCCGAAGATGTTTTAGCGGACGATCGTTTATCAACGGAGCAAAAAGTTGTGGTGCTGAAACAATGGGCATACGATGCCAAAGAATTAGAAACTGCAGAGCAAGAAAATATGCGCGGCAGTTCACATCCCACCATGTTGCATCGCATTCTGTTGGCAATACGTTCAATAAAATCTGAACCGCGCGCATAAGGCAAGCGGGTAAATATCACATGATTCAACATTACTTCCGTCTATTGCGCCCTGCCGATTGGATTAAAAATATTTTTGTGTTCGCCCCTTTATTTTTTGCACACGAATTTTTTAACGCAAACAAATTTCTGATTGTTTTTTATGGCGCGGTCCTATTTTCTATTATTGCGTCGAGCATTTATGCATTAAACGATTATAAAGATTTGGTTGCCGATCGCATGCATCCCACTAAATGCAAGCGCCCAGTGGCTTCAGGTGATATCACACCCAAGGCCGCGGTCACTGTATTTGTGGTATTGGCAGCTATTGGATTGTTAGCCGCTTTGAATTTATCAACAGATTTTTTTGTGGTGACCGCATTTTATTTTTTGATTAATATCGCTTACTGCTTTTATCTGAAAAACATTGCCATCATCGACGTGTATTGCATTGCCGCAGGATTTATTTTGCGCGTGATCGGTGGCGCTGTGTTGTTGTCGATTGAGCCGACGTTGTGGATTATTTTGTGTGTTGGATTGCTCGCGTTATTTTTAGGACTAGCGAAAAGACGCGATGATTTTGTGTGCGCCATGAATGAGCATCATCGAAAAAGCATGTGCGGATACAATCGAAATTTTATCGATGTGGCTATTGGTATTGTGCTCGGCGCTTTATTTGTTTTTTATGTGATTTATACAACACAGCCGGCCAACGT
>Ga0209343_10002194_pt1 | contig 25391 bp, 25 predicted proteins | sample RifCSPlowO2_02_FD_184026 | JGI IMG/M metagenome (GOLD analysis project Ga0209343, IMG submission 184026) | Groundwater microbial communities from Rifle, Colorado - Rifle CSP2_plank lowO2_0.2 (SPAdes) (version 2) | ecosystem: Environmental > Aquatic > Deep subsurface > Groundwater | place... | reverse complement strand
GCCACGCGCAGCGGCGCGAGCCACTTCCTGGCCGACGAAATGATCGCGGGCGGCGAAATTCGCGCCCGCCTGCCGGATATGGACTGCGTGTTTCTGTGCCTGCCGCTGACCGATGACACGCGCAATCTGATCGATGCTGATGTTCTCGATTCGATGAAATCCGACGCGGTGATCGTCAATGTCGGACGCGGCGCATTGATCGACCAGTTCGCATTGGCCAGGGCCCTGCGCGAGGGGCAGATCGGGGGCGCCGCCGTCGATGTCACGGCGCCCGAGCCGCTTCCGGCCGATCATCCGCTCTGGGACGCACCCAATGTCATCGTCTCGCCGCATGTGGCGGGCGCGGCCGGCGCACTCGGAGCCAGGCGGCAGGCGGAAGCGGCGACGGAAAACATTCGTCGTTTCCAGAGGGACGAAACGCTCAATAATCTGATCGTCTTGTAACGACAGGGAGGGTCTTCATGCGCATCGTCAAACTCGAAACGTTACACGCCGACGGCGGCTGGCGCGTCTTTTCCTTTCTCAAGATCACGACCGATGAAGGCCTCGCCGGGTGGGCCGAATATGCCGAAGGTTTCGGCGCCGGAGGCCTGAGCGAACTGTTGCACAAATTCGCCGGTGTCGTGATCGGCATGGACCCGCGCGCCATCGGCAAGATATCGGCGTCCCTGCAGGCGTTCACGCGGCTGGCGGCTGGCGGTCTGAATGCGCAGGCGATCGCCGCGATCGAGAACGCCTGCCTCGACATCAAGGCCAAGGCGCTTGGCATTCCTGTCTATGCCCTGTTCGGCGGTCCCTATCGCGATCGCCTGCAGCTTTACTGGTCGCACTGCGGCTCTTTCCGCGTCTGGCAACGACGCTATTTCGAGGAGGAACTTGGATTTGCGCCGATTCGCACGCTTGATGATGTGAGCGCGCTCGGCCGTGAGGCCGTGCGACGCGGCTACAAGGCGATCAAAACCAATCCACTGCCATTGCGGCCGGCCTCGAAGCCATTCAACGGCGGCTTCCGCATCGGGCCGGACCTGCTGGAGCGGCGACCGGACAACCACACTATGGGCGAAATGAAGGAGGTCCTTGCGACGTTTCGCGACGGCATCGGCCCGGATACGGGATTGATGTTCGATATCAATTTCAGCCAGCGCACGGAGGGCTATCTGCGCATTGCCCGCGAACTCGAGGAATTCAACCTCACCTGGTTCGAATTCGACATGCACGATCCGGAGTCGCTTGCCTATATCCGCAGCCGCACCAATGTGCCGATCGCTTCGCTGGAAGCGATCCACGGCCTGCGCGCCTATCGGCCCTATCTGGAACAGCGGGCGGCGGACGTTGCGGTGGTCGACGTGCTGTGGAACGGCCTTCTGGAATCGACGCGCATCGCGACGCTCGCCGACGCCTATGAGACCGACTGCGCGCCGCATAATTTCTATGGCGATCTGGCCTCGCTGATGAGCGCGCATTTCTGCGCCGCCATTCCCAATTTCCGGATCATGGAAATCGAGGTCGATGACGTGCCGTGGAAGAGCGATCTGCTGACCGCGGCGCCGGTCATCGAGAACGGCGAATTGCTCGTGCCGCAGGGTCCCGGCTGGGGCGCCGAGATCAACGAGGAAGCGCTGAAGGCGCATCCGCCTAGCGCATGATCCCGAAAAGTGGTCGCCGGCGATCCAACTCAGGAGTCTTCGGCGCTAAAGCCCGACGCCTTCACGATCGGCCCCCAGCGCTCGATATCGGCCTTGAGCAGCGCCAGCGTGTCGGCGGGATTCAGGTAGGCTGCGACGTTGCCGAACTTCTTGAATCTCGCGTTGATCTCTTCCGATTCCAGCGCCTCGCGGACGGCGTTGCTGAGCTTCGCGACGGTGGCCTTCGGGGTCTTCGACGACACGAAGAAGCCCAGCCAGCCTTCGATCACGATGTCCTTGTAGCCGGATTCGGCCATCGTCGGCGTATCCGGAAGAAAGCGGGTGCGCTGCGCGCTCGTCGTCGCGAGCACGCGGATCTTGCCCGATTTCGCGTGGGGCAAGATCTCGCCGATCGGGTTGACGCTCACCGGAATCTGTCCGCCCATCAGCGCCTGCAGCGCCGGCGCGCCGCCCTTGTAGTGCACCGGCGTCAGTTCGAAGCCTGCCGCGCGCGAGACCATGACGCCGACGAAGTGCGGCGTGCCTCCCGCCCCGGTATCGCCCGCCAGGGACTGTTTCGGGTTCGCCTTGGCCCAGCGCACGAAATCCGCGACCGTTCTCACGCTATCCGGGAGCATCGGGCCCCCGCTCATGACGAGCATCGACTTGGCGCAGCGCGCTACCGGCGTGAAGTCCCGCAACGGGTTGTAGCGCAGGTTTTTGAAGCTGTGCGGATAGACGGTCATCGGAAAATCCGGCGTGAAGAGCATCACGCTGCCGTCCGCGTCGGCCTTATTGACGTAGTCGATGCCGATGCGGGCACCGGCACCAGCCCGGTTTTCAACGATGACGGCATCGGCGTAGCGGCCGCGGAGCCGTTCCGCGATCAGGCGCGCGAGGACATCCGTGCCGCCGCCGGCGGGAAAACCGACGACGACGCGCGCGGTCCTGATGTTATCCTGCGCGAGAACGATCGGGGCGAAGCCGGAAGCGGCGGAGGCGAGACCCGCTGCGGAAGCGGCGAGAAATTTACGACGTGAGTAGTGGTGATTCGACATGGCGGCAGTCTCCATTGAGCAGTTTTTGTGGCAACGACCGTGCTGATACCGACCGAAACCATTGGTCGGTTCGCATTCATCATGCAGAATCCCCTGGTGAAATCACGTGCTGTCGCTAATCTACCATTAACTCCTTCCCATTGCCCCCACCCGGGGTGCGTCGCGGAGCCAAATTAACGTAATCCACGATATGCGCTATTTCGGCAGGGCTCACGCACGGGATTGCCGCGCGCCGGTAAACCGTTCAGCGTTCCCGGCCGATTGATCCTTGAACGCGGGCGTGGAGCGCGCGGGTTCCGAACCTTTCCACTTCCCCTTCACGCCCTGAGGTACTCCGTCAGGCATTGCGAGGGGTAGCGGGCATGTTTGCCATCAGCGGTGAGCCGCTAGGGCCGGTTAGCGCCGGACCTCTGTCACGTAAAAGGCTAGGGATCTGCTTCCAGGAATGCGTACTAACGGCCAAGGGCTGCCCCTCGTTAACTGCGAACACCGCTGATGATTCTTGCGAGGCAGTTCACTTCGCCTTAGCCGCGAGAGCAGTACGCGCGGAGGCAGGAGGCTGCTAAGATCGACGCTCCAATCTGGAACGCCCGCCATGAACGATCTATTTACAGAAACGGCTGCACCCACTCCCATCGAGGCGAAGAAACTCTACGCCGAAAGAGAGCGCCGGCTCGAGGACGTGATCGCGCTCAAGCAGCCCGACCGCGTGCCGATCTCCTATTCGAGCAATTTCTATCACGCGAGGTATGCCGGAATCAGCAGCCGGACGGCCATGTACGATTACGAAGCGCTCGCGGCGGCCACCAGACGGGTGGTTCTGGACCTGCAACCCGATTCCGTGAACTCGCCCTTTGGGGGCACGGCGCTGGGACCGACTCTGGAACTGGTCGGTTATCGGTCGTATCAATGGCCCGGCCATGGCCTGCCGGACGACCGGCCGTTTCAGTATATCGATCACGAGAACATGCGCGCCGATGAATACGACGACTTCCTGGAGGATCCGAGCTGGTTCTATCTCACGCGTTACCTGCCGCGCGTGTGCGACGCGTATGAACCGCTTGCCAAGCTACCCCAACTGGCCGGTCGCACTTCGGTCCGAATTCCCTTCTTTTCGCGCTACTGGGGCGACCCTGACATCGCAGCCGCGCTAGTGAAGATTTCCGCCGTCGGCCGCGAGGCGGAGAAAATGCTCAAGCGTGCCGCGGATTTTGATCAGGAACTTAGAGATCTCGGGTTTCCTTTGGCCCGCCACGCGTCCACCACGGCCCCGTACGACTACTTTGGCGACTTTCTGCGTGGATCCAAGGGAATCATGCTCGACCTGTTTCGGCGCAAGGACACGCTGCTGCTAGCAATGGAGCGGGTCGTCCCCATGCTGATTCGAGACGCGGTGCTCACAGCGAGCGCCAATGGCGGAAAGATCGTATTTATTCCGCTGCATTGGGGAATCGACGCGTTCATGTCCCTCGACCAGTTCAAGATCTTTTACTGGCCGCAGCTGCGAAGGGTCATTTTGGGCCTGATCGAACACGGTCTTACGCCGTTCGTGTTCTGGGAGGGCAAGTGCGATTCACGCATGGAGACGATCGCCGACGTCCCGGTGGGTAAATGCATTTACTGGTTCGAGCGCAGCGATCTTTTCCGCGCCAAGGCAGTGCTTGGCGACATCGCGTGCCTGCGCGGTGATGTGCCCGGATCGATGCTGATAGCGGGCACGGCCGAGGAAGTACGCGAATACTGCAAGAAATTAATAACGATCGTAGGAAAGGGCGGCGGTTTCATGCTCGATGCGAGCAGTGGAATCCCCGACGAGTCGAAACCAACAAACGTATTGGCAATGTTCCAGGCGGCGCGGGACTTCGGGCGCTACGACTGAGCCTGCTTCGCGCACCGACGGCATCCCCGCTCGCTGCGTCACCGGCTCTTGGCGCAGGAGTGGAGCAATCTCGAAAGAGCATATGTTGCGCCCAAGCGCCATGCCCGCACCCGAAAGGACCGCGAGCGTGAAAGTCATCGCAATCGAAGAGCACTACTGGACCCCGATGTACCGGGAAAATGTCCACGCCAATGAATTCCGCAACTTCTTCCTGACATCTCGCAGCGAGCAACTCGGCCATGACATCGTCGAGCAGGCAATGGACCTCGGGCGAAAACGCCTAGCCCACATGGATGCGGCGGGCGTGGACGTGCAGGTGCTCTCGTTCGGCTCGCCGGGGACGCAGGGGTTCGGCGCAGACATCGCCGTCCCGATGGCGAGGGACGCCAACGACATCCTGCACCAGACCGTGCGCGAGCACCCGGGGCGCTTCGAAGGCTTCGCTGCGATCCCCACCGCCGATCCGGAGGCTGCAGCGAAGGAGCTTGAACGCGCGGTCAGCAGGCTGGGGTTCTGCGGCACGATGATCCACGGCCACACGCAGGGTTCTTTCCTGGACGAGCCGAAATACTGGGTTATTTTCGAGGCGGCCGAGGCGCTCGGGGTGCCGATCTACCTGCACCCCACGGTCCCTCACCCGCAGTGATGCAGACCTACTTCGGCGGCTTTGAGGAACTGTGCCGCGCCGCCTGGGGATTCGCCGTGGACACGAGCTGCCACTTCCTGCGCGTCGTCTTTTCCGGCGTGTTCGACGCGTATCCCCGATTGCAATTCATTCTCGGCCACCTCGGCGACGGACTACCCTTTGCGATGCACCGCCTCAACGACCATGCCTAACCGGCCGCCAAGCGCCGCGGGCTGAAGAGAACGCCCCTCGAATACCTTCAGGACAACCTGCTCGTGACCACCAGCGGAAACTGGTACGAGCCCGCGTTCGTGTGCACGCTGCTCGCGCTAGGCGCGGAGCGGATCCTGTTCGCGGTGGATTGGCCCTACGAGCCCCACCGCACCGGCGTGGAGTTCCTCACACGCCTATCGATCAGCGACCGGGACCGGGAGAGAATTGCGCACTTGAACGCCGAGCGCCTGCTGCGCATCTGAATACGGCCTTAGACCGTTTAGCGTCTGGCCAATAATTTCCGCGCTACCGGGCCGGGATATCGCATTGGAGAGGTTGGCAATGGACATTCGTGGCCGCTGGAAGAATGTCCAGTTAGGGTCGATCTTGCCCGGTCGGTCTTTGAAATTTCCCCGGTCCGGTCTGTAACCCCTGGTTGCCGGTGGGTACCAACTCCTGCGCTGCGGACCTGCCATTACCAGCCGTTCGTTATTTTCGGGCCGAACTGCGTTTTGAGCACCGTTATATAGACGACGTTCCTGACGGAATGCACGCGAGGTGAACTGAGCTGATCGGCGCCAATGCAATAGTTCTCGGTGCGTGATTTGCGTCACGACCGGTGCGCACGTTATAGCCAACAATTTGGGCCGTGCCAAGCCGGAATTGCGCGCCGCAAAGCTTCGCCAATGGACATACCATGGATTATGCGCAGCTTGGAATCGGTAAGCTGCAATTCGGAATGGGTAGACTGCCCATAGTGATCACGGGATCCGAATCTCCTTTTCCGTAGAATGTATTAGGTCCAATTTAGTCGATAGTATTAGGCATGTATCTGCGTATTCTACGATCGATCATATGTGCCCTCGCCCTCGGGGCCTGCGCTGCTGCGCATGCGCTCTCCCCTGAGGAGTTCGTCGGCATCTGGGTCTACGAGTATTCGAGCGACTTCGATGATGCAGCGAACTTCAAGCTGAACATGGAGTTTCGTTCGGACTCGACGTACCGGATGAACATCCTCGATGACCCGGACTGTGCGCCGCTGTTTCTCGGGGGACAGTTCGAACTCTCCGGTGAATATGAGGGACTGAACCTACTCGCGATGAATCTCACGGGGATAACTTGTGGTCCGGATAGCCTAGACCTGACGCAGTTCGCGCGTCCGGAGGACCTCGGCATTGGCCTGTTCGCGATCGGCTTGTCGGACGGCAAACTGTTCGTGTACGACCTCATCACCGACACGCTTGAGGTCCTTTCGCGCGCAGCCCGTCTACCAACGACACCGGAATTCCCGAGCTTCTTATACGGCTCGGACGCGATTTCGGCCGACCAGTTGCGCGTAAAGGCGCGACCCGACAAGGGATCTTCGAACCGTGATCTGGTGGTCGAACTTAACCTGAGCGACACACCCGTGGCCACGTTTGCTGCCGAGGGAGGGTACAAAGTCTACGTGGCGGCTTTCGTACCGGGTGAGGTGCTCGGCACACCCGGCCAACCACAATGGTTCGTTCGACAGCCGCAAGGTGCACCGCAGCCCTGGTCGACGATCAGGTTTCCGATGGCACCCTTTCTAGAGAATATTGCGCTCGGTGCGGCAGATTCGCGCTTGCGCATGGAGATCCTCGCCGATACGGATCTCACAAAGTTCAGCGGTACCGAGTTCTATATCGGTTACGGTCTCGACGAATTCGAGATGCTGAGCGCAGGCCGGTTCCGCGGGTTCTACAAGGTCAACTAGCCGGCCGACCCCGGCGAGGAAGAGAATAGGCGCAATTCGAGGGGCGAGATCGACATGGCAGGCGACCGCAATCGCACGTTCGTGCTGGTACACGGCTCATGGCACGGTGGCTGGTGCTGGCGGCGCGTCAGCGATCGGCTGACGACTGAGGGCCACCGCGTCTTCACGCCCACGCTCACAGGACTGGCGGACCGCTCGCATCTGATGAGCGCAGGCATAACGCTCGACACCCACATCACCGACATCGTCAACGTCTTCCGCTGGGAAGAGATCGAGAACGCCATTCTCGTCGGCCATTCCTACGCCGGCTGGGTGATCTCCGGCGCGCTTGAAAAGGTTCACGACAGAGTCGCAGCCGCGGTATTTCTCGATGCGTTCCTGCCGGAGAACGGCGACCGCGGCTACGACTACACTCGCGATGCAAACCGCCGCGGCCTCGACGAAGCACTGGCCAAGGGGGCCGTCTCCCGCCCGCCGCCCCCGGCAGCCGCTTTCGGCATCCAGAACCCCGCGGATGTCGCCTGGGTCGAGCCACGCCTGACGCCGCAGCCGGTCTCCGTCTCGCTTTATCCAATCCAGCTTGGCGGCAGACGCGAAATGGTCAAGACCAAGCTCTACATCCGTGCACCCCGTTACGAGCAATGGAGCTTCGACAAGGCACTCGCCAAGTGTCAGGCCGACTCTAGCTGGCGCACCATGGTGATCGAGGATTGCAGCCACGACGTCATGGTCGATGCTGCGCCGCGTCTCGCAGACATCTTGCTGGGGCTCGCCGTGGAATGAGTACGGCGCAACAGAGCCCTATGGTCATAGCTGCGAAGGAAAATCACTTCACATCGCTGAATCCGACGCGGGCGGGCGTGAACTGCGCCAATATCAGACAGCAGTCGACCTGATAATCGTGTGACGGGCTACGGCTATCGCGCCACCTCGCCCAAGATTCGCCGGATCAGCCTTGCGGTGTCGGCGCCCACACCCAATTCCTTTCTAACTATTACGAATCCCTGCACTCTGGGACCGGAACGTCGCGTCCGGTTCCGCCAGTAACCGCATTGGAGAAACCGCAAAACCCGTAGTGGGTCGCCTTGCGCCGGATGAACTTTCAACTTCTCTACGGCGGCTGACTGACCGGGAGCGGCCCTACGGTCCGGGGCGGCTAAAGGGTAGCGGACCCTCAATCGTGAATCCTTGGACCGAACGGGTTCGGCGCGTTCAGGGGAGTCCGAAAAAGCCGGTGGCGTTATCGCCCAGGATCGCCGAGCGCTCTGCGTCGCTCAGCGAGCGCGATTCGCGTACCAGCCTGCCCACGCGCAGTTCACCGAGCGGGAACGGATAGTCCGAGCCGAGCATGACGCGCTCCCTGCCCATGACATCGACGAGCAGCCGCAGCGCCCGCTCGTCGAACACGGCGGAGTCGACGCTGAACCGATCCAGGTAGTGGCTGGGCGGAAGCTGGGACACGCCGCGGGCGACATCGCGGTTGTGCCAGGCGTTCTCGAGCCGGCCGAGCAGGAACGCGAAGCTGCCCCCGCCGTGCGCGAAGCAGATTTTCAGACTCCTCGGCAGACGGTCGAACGCGCCGCCGAGGATCATCGACACGATCGAGAGCTGCGTCTCGGCGAGCATCGCGACCGTCCAGCCCATCATGTGCCGCGCGGTGCGCGCGCCGCCCAGCATGTCCCAGGGATGCACCAGCACCGGCGTCGCGCACAGGATCTGCACCTCGACGCCGTCCCGGTCCATTTCCGCAAGCCTCGTGTCGGCATCCCAGCAGGCCGCGTAGATCGGCCTGAACTCGCGCTCGCCGACCATGATCATCGCCTTGCCGTCGCCCAGATGACGGATCCACGGCCAGTCGGGCGTGCCGAAGCGCTTGGCGAGATCGGGCCAGGCTTGCGGAAAGAAATGCGAGTGAATGTCTACGACCGCCACCGCTTCAATCTCGAAGCGTTGCTCAAAATCCCCGGCCCGGATGCACCGTTCCGCATTTGGCGCAGGTGCGTTTCCTGATGTCGGCGTGAAATGCATCGAACAGCGGCGGCAGATCGACGACGATGTCGGCGCAGTGAATCTCGACCCGGTGCAGCAATGCGTTGCAGTTCGGGCAGAACCACTCGAAGCCGTCCAGTTCGTTCTTCGGGCGCGAGCGCTCGATCACCAACCCGACCGAGCCCGGTTCCGGGCGCTGCGGCGAGTGGCGCATGTGCGCCGGCAGCAGGAAGATTTCCCCCTCTTTGATGGGGATATCGATCGCCTTTCCGTCCTGCTGGGTCTTCAGGAAGATGTTTCCCTGCAACTGGTAGAAGAATTCCTCGTAGGGGTCGTCGTGGTAGTCGTTTCGCACGTTGGGTCCGCCGACCACCATGATGATGAAGTCCGTGTCGCGATACACCACTGCGTTGCCGACCGGCGGTTTGAGCAGGTGCCGGTGTTCGTCGATCCAGGCGCGGAAGTTGATCGGGGGAAGCATCATCAGTCCTCTCGTCCGTCGTCGCGGCGTGTCTTCGGGAAGGTGTCGCCGATGGTATCAGAACGTCTCGTACGGCATGCGCTGCCGCGCTCGTGCGTCATGGCGATTCGGATCGCACGCCGAGATGCTGCGCGATGCGCTCGGCCGCCGCGCGCGAGGATTTGACGCAGTCGGCGACCGAGATGCCTCCGCGGTAATTGGCGCGCAGGAAAAGCCCCGGCGACTCGCGCTCGGCCTCTTCGATGGCCGATATTCGCTCCAGGTGCCCGATCGTGTACTGCGGAATGGCGCGTTCCCACCGGTTGACCCAGATGCGTTGCGGCGCCGCCCGCACGCCGAGCAGCGATTCCAGTTCCTCGCGGACCAGCGCCGCGATCGCCGACTCGTCCTGCTGCGCCAGTTCCGGCTGGCGCATGCCGCCGACGAAGGTCGTAAGCAGCACCATCCCTTGCGGCGAGCGGTTGTCGAACAGCGTGCTCGAAAAGATGGTGCCGAGGATTCGGCGGCGTTCCTTCTTCGGCACGAGGAAGCCGAAACCGTCCAGCGCGTGCGCCACGTCGGCCCTGGCGTGGGCGCTCGCGACCGACGCGACCGGTGGATACGGAATCTGTTCCATCGCCGACGACGCGCCGGCGGCGAGCGGTTTCACCAGTTGCGCGGCGGCAGAGGCGGGGGTGGCGACCAGCACCGATCGCGCACGCAGTCTGAGGTCTCCATGGCCGCCGACCGCGTTGATCTCCCATCCGGAGTCGGCGGTCTGCGAAAGCGCAGTGGCGCGTGTACCGAGCCTCAGATCCGCGAGGCGGGCCGCGACGGCGTCGGTCAGCGTCTGCATGCCGTCGGCGAACGAGAGCATCGGCGCAGTCTGTTTGGAGGTGTCGCCGCTGCGCTTGCGCTCGCGCGCGCCGAGGATCTGCCCCCGAATCAGGCTGCCATAGCGCTGCTCGGTCTCGAACAGCCGCGGAAACGCGCCGCGCACCGAGAGGAGGTCGGGATCGCCCGCGTAGACCCCGGCGACGAACGGGTTGATCGCATAGTCGAGGAATTCTTCTCCCAGCCTGCGCCGCACGAACTGCGCGACGGTTTCCTGCGAGTCGCCCGGAGATTTTCCGACGAACGGTTCGCGCAGCAAACCGAGCTTGGCGCGCGCGGAGAACAGTTTCGTGCGAAGAAAGGCGGGCGGTGACATCGGCAGCGCAAGCAGGGCGCCGCCGCGCAGGATGAACCGGTTCTTCGCAGCCGGATTCGCATAGACGCGGCGTTCCGCGATGCCGGTTTCATCCAGGAGCTGGCCGATCAGCGGCGACGTCTCCAGCGTGCTGTTCGGTCCGGTTTCGATCAGATAGCCTGATTCGCGGACGGTCCCGATGGTGCCGCCGGCCCGCGACGCCGCTTCGATCACGGTGACCTTGTAGCCGGCACGCTGCAGCCACCATGCGCTGGCGAGTCCGGAGATGCCGGCGCCGATGACGACGACGTCGGACACGGAATTCATGCGCGCGGATTGCCCGTCCGGGGTCCGACTCGCGTCTTCGGTGATTTCAAATTTGGTTTGTCGAGCGCCCGGCCTGGTAGCCGATCGCCATGTGGTAGATCTTGTCCTTCAGATAAACGCGCTTCTTCTTCATCTCTTCGATCGTGAAGTCCGCGACCGGGAGGTCGGCTTCCTCGAGCCGCTCTATTTCGTCTGTCAACTGGTGGTACTCGGTGAACATCGCGCGGAACCGCTCGTCTTGACCCGTTAACTCATGCATCACATCGTGCAGCTTGGGGAACTCGTGGTCCAGATCGTGGTGTTCTACGTGCATCTCACGGCCTCCGTTTCGATGGTTGGCAGAGGACCGCGCTGGCGCGCGGCACTGGAAAAATTGTAGCCGAAAGCGCTCGGACCCGGGCGCGCCGGCATGCGGCGCTCACGCAGCGGGTTTCCAAGCGACGGCCTTGATCTCGATCAGCAGATGCGGATGAGGGAGCTGATGCACCGCGACCGTGGTGCGCGCCGGGCCATCGAAGTCGAAATATTCGCCATAGACTTCGTTGTAACCGCCGAAATCGTTCATGTTGACCAGATAAGCGCTGACCTCGACGCAGTCGGACAGCTCGGCGCCCGCGCTCCGGAGTATGTCGCGGATGTTTTCGATCACCGCTCGGGTCTGCTCGCGGATATCGAGCTTGACCGTGCCCATCTCGTCGGCGAGCGCGCCCGCGATCGTGTTGTCCGCTCGCCGCGCGCTGGTTCCGGAGACGAATATGTAATCGCCGGCGCGCCTGAAGTGAGGATATTTCCCGCGCGGTCTGGCCTTGCCCGCGACGAGTTTGGCGTCGCCGCTCATAGTTTGATGCAGACGTTGGTGGGCTCGGAGTAAAAATTCAACGAGTGCAAGCCACCCTCGCGGCCGATGCCTGAGAGCTTGGCGCCGCCGAAGGGCGTGCGCAGATCGCGCAGGAACCAGCAGTTGACCCACGATATGCCGACCTCGACGGCTTGCGCGACGCGATGCCCCCGCGACAGGTCGGTCGTCCAGACGGTTGAAGCCAGACCATAGCGCGTGTCGTTCGCCATCGCGACGGCCTGATCTTCGGTGTCGAACGGCGCGATGTGCGCGCATGGTCCGAAGATTTCCTCCTTGACGGTGCGCGCCGTCTCGGGGAGACCGGTCCAGAGCGTCGGCTGGACATACGCGCCGCCATCGCGCGCATCGTCGAATTTGGGCACGCCGCCGCCGGTCACCACGGTGGCGCCTTCGTTGCGCGCGAGTTCATAGTACGAGAGCACCTTTTCGCGATGCAGCTTCGATATCAGCGGGCCCATCGTCGTCTTCGCGTCATCGGGCCAGCTCATGACGTGCGCTTCGGCCTTTTGCTTCATCGCGGCGACGAAGCGCTCGAATATCGGCCGCTCGACGTAGAGCCGTTCCGGCGCCAGGCAGACTTGTCCGCAATTCGAGAAGACCGCATTGGCCACGCCGGCGACGGCCGCGTCGAAGTTGCAGTCCGCGAACACGATGCCGGCATTCTTGCCGCCCAGTTCGAAGGAGACCGGTTTGACCGTCGGCGCCACGGCTTTCATGATCGCGGTGCCCGTTCCCGTTTCGCCGGTAAACGTGATGCCGTCGACGCCGGCGTGCGTGGTGATGAATTCGCCGGCCGAATCGGGTCCGAAACCGTGGATCACGTTGAATACGCCGGTCGGCACGCCGACTTCGTGCATGACTTCAGCAAGCAGCGTGGCCGTGGAGGGTGTCTCCTCGGAGGGTTTTGCGACTATGGTGTTGCCGCAGGCGAGCGCCGGCGCAAGTTTCCAGGTCATCAGCAGCAACGGCAGGTTCCACGGGGAGATCACCCCGACGACGCCGAGGGGTTTCCTGATCGCGTAGTTGACCGCGCCCTTGCCGTCGGGCGTATCGAGCAGGTAGGACTCCGTCCCGTAGCTGCGCACGATGTCCGCGAAGACGCGAAAATTCGCCGCGCCGCGCGGAATATCGAGATGGCTCGCGAGCGAAACCGGCTTGCCGGTGTCGGCCACTTCGGCCGCGAGAAAATCGTCGAAACGCGCCTCGATTCCGGCGGCGATCTTGCGCAGCAGATCGACGCGTTCCTGCAGCGGCATGCGGCCCCACGGCCCTTTCAGGGCGTTGCGCGCCGCCGATACCGCTCGATCGACCATGTCCCGGTCGGCCTCGTGAACGATCGCGACCTCGGAGCCGTCCACCGGGCTCAGCTTCGTAAACCGTTTGCCGCTGCCGACGAAACTGCCGTCGATGTAATTCTTGCGTTCAGGTGCCCGCGTGCTCATCGATGCTCCCGGGAAGGTCGAAACTCGGTTCGAAAGAGGGATGTATTACGGCATAATTCACGAACGATCGCAAATGCCTCAAGGCGATACCCGGCCAGTTCGGGCATCGCGCCAGGGAATCGGAGACAGCAGTGAATACGCGAGAGAGTGCGGCGTCAGTCAAGGAACTTTCACATTTTATCGGTTGTGAGCCTGTCGCGCGCCAGCGCGGCCGGTTCGGCGACGTGTTCAACCCGACCTCGGGCGCCCTCGTGGCACGCGTGCCGTTCGCGTCGAAGGCGGAGACGGAAAGCGCGATCGTGAATTTGCCTGCGGCATTCCTCATCTGACAAAAGGCGAGTATTCCGAGAGCGTATCGGCCGGCATCGACGTTTATTCGATGCGCCAACCGGCAGGAGGACTGAGCATGATTCATTTGCACGACATCCGCTACCTGCGCATCGGGACGCCCAATCTGGACGCGGCGATCGACTTCGCGACCAAGATCGTCGGGCTCGAGCTCGTCGGACGCGAGGGCAAGTCGGCGTATTTTCGAAGCGACAGGGTCCGTGGGATCGGCGACACCCGCGACCACACATTGTTGTATTTCGAGGGCGATCCGTCGGACCACACCAGCGCGTTCGATCTTCGCGACAGGGACGATTTCGACCGCATTGGCGCCGAACTCGAAAACGCAGGCCACGCGGTGCACTATGGGACCGCCGAGGAATGCGAACTGCGGCGCGTCCGGCAGTTCATCGGCTTCAAGGATCCGACCGGGAACAAGCACGAAATCGTCGTTCGGCCCTACTACTCGGGTCCGCGTCATTTCCCGAGCCGCGACGCCGGAATTACCCATTTCAGTCACATCGGCCTGCGCACCTCGGACGCGCCGCGCGACGAGGCGTTCTGGACGCGATTGCTGAACGCACGCGTATCGGATTGGATCGGCGACGCGCCGTTGCTGCGTATCAACACGATACATCACACACTGGCGCTTTTTCCTTCGACCTTTCCCGGCGTTCAGCACATCAATCACCAGGTTGAGGACATCGACGACGTCATGCGCTCGTATTATTTTCTGCGCGAGAAAGGGGTGCGCATCGTGTTCGGACCCGGGCGCCATGCAACGTCTTCGGCATGTTTCCTGTATTTCGAGGGACCCGACGGCATGGTGTACGAGTACTCGGTCGGCGTGAAACATATCCTGCCGGAGGACGAGGCCGCCTATCGGCCGAGGCAGTTTCCGTTCGCGCCGGAGTCGTTTTGCGTATGGGGATCGAAGCCGGATATTCCGGAGTTCAGGAATTAGAATTGAATCGTAAGCCAATGATCGAATTGTAATTTTGCTACAAGTTCCCGGTGTTAGTGGGGCTTTCTGGCACTTCCGTGACCGGTCTTTAAAGCTTACAATTTGATCCGGGCCGGTCTTCGGCCCGACTTTTTTCGGAATCCGTCCATGGCAACGAGTCCCCAGACGATCAGGCAACTCGCCGAGCGGCTGCGCAAGGCAGAGGAGACCGGCATCGCGATCGAGCCGCTTCGCGATCAACTGCCGGCAGGCGACCTTGCCGCGGCCTACGCGGTGCAGAAGGTGAACACGCAGTATTGGCTGCGCAAGGGGCGCCGACTGATCGGCCGCAAGATCGGCCTCACGTCCAAGTCGGTGCAGAAGCAACTGGGCGTGGACCAGCCCGACTATGGGATGCTCTACGCCGACATGGTGATGTGCGACGGGGAGGAGGTGGCTTTGTCGCGGGTCATGCAGCCGAAGGTCGAGGCCGAAGTCGCGTTGGTGCTGGACAGGGACCTGAAGAAGAAGGATATATCGATCAGCGAATTGATTTCGGCGGTAGCCTATGCGGTTCCCGCGATCGAGATCGTCGGCAGCCGCATCGCCAACTGGAACATCAAGATCCAGGACACCATCGCGGACAACGCATCGAGCGGCCTGTTCGTGCTGGGCAACGAACCGAAGAGGCTCGAAGGGCTGGACCTGCGGCTGGCAGGTATGGTCATGGAACGCCGCGGCGACCAGGTGTCGCTCGGTGCTGGCGTCGCCTGCTTGGGCAACCCGCTGAACGCGGCGCTGTGGCTCGCGCGCACCATGGTGCAGGTGGGAGCACCGCTCAAGGCCGGCGACGTGATCATGAGCGGTGCCTTGGGGCCGATGGCCACCGTTGCGGCAGGCGATGTGATCGAAGTGCGCATTTCCGGGTTGGGGTCGGTGCGCACGGCATTCGGAGCCTGACAAATGAATCAGAAACGCGACATTCGCAGTCTTGCCGTTGTAGTCGACGATGCCGCCAGGGACGCGCGCGCGATTCCGCAACTCACCGCGGGCGGCCCATTGACGCTCGAGCAAGCCTATGAAATCCAGCGCGCGAGCATCGCGCTTCGGCTAGAACGGGGCGAAAAGCGTGTCGGTATGAAAATGGGCTTTACCAGCCGGGCCAAGATGGTGCAGATGGGTGTGCACGACATGATCTGGGGCCGGCTCACCGACGCGATGATCGTCGAGGATGGCGGGGCGATCAGCATGAAGAACTACGTGCATCCGCGCGTCGAGCCGGAGATCGCGTTCCTGCTCAAGGCGCCTTTGTGTGGCGTCGTGACGCCGTTGCAGGCCCTGGCCGCGGTGGAAGCTGTTGCCGCGGCCATGGAGATCATCGATTCGCGTTATCAGAACTTCAAGTTCTCGCACATCGACGTGGTTGCCGACAATTCGTCGTCGTCGGGTTTTGTCACCGGCGCGTGGCACAAGCCGGACATCGATTTTTCCAACCTCGGCCTGGTGATGTCGATCAACGGCGCAGCGAAGCAGATAGGAACTACCGCGGCGATTCTGGGGCATCCGCTGCGCTCGCTCGTGGTTGCCGCCCGTTTTGCCGCGCAGGCGGGGGAACCGCTGGAGCCCGGCTGGATCGTCATGGCCGGAGGAGCCACTGCGGCGGAACCCCTGGTGGCAGGGACCTGGGTCGAGAATGAACTCCAGCACTTGGGGCGTGTCGGATTCTCAGTTGAAGAATAAGCTGCTACGGATTTCAACCCTTCGGCAGCGATGGTCGTTCGGGTATTGAGCGGCGTCTCGCGCCGCAATCGGCATTTGGAAATAAGCGTCTCTCCGAGTTGGACGCAGACCTCATTACAGGAGAAGTGCATGGACAGCGATAACCGCGTTCCGGTCGCAATCATCGGTTCGGGCAACATCGGGACCGATTTGATGATCAAGGTCATTCGCAACGCAAAGCACCTGACGATGGGCGCGATGGTCGGCATCGACCCCGCGTCGGACGGCCTCGCGCGCGCCAAGAGGCTCGGTGTGCCGGCCACGCACGAGGGTGTCGAAGGCCTGGTGAAGCTGCCGAACTTCAAGGACATCAGAATCGCGTTCGACGCCACGTCCGCGGGGGCCCACGCGCATCATGACGCGGTGCTGCGTCGCCACGGGGTGCAGGTCATCGACCTCACGCCGGCCGCGATCGGGCCGTACGTGATTCCGGTGGTGAATCTCGAAGAGCATCTGGACAGCGCCAACATCAACATGGTGAGCTGTGGCGGCCAGGCGACGGTACCCATGGTGCGCGCGGTGTCGCGCGTGGCCAAGGTGCATTACGGCGAGATCGTCGCGTCGATCGCGAGCAAGTCCGCCGGACCCGGTACGCGCGCCAATATCGACGAGTTCACCGAAACCACCGCGAAGGCTATCGTCACTGTAGGCGGCGCGGCCCGCGGCAAGGCCATCATCATCCTCAATCCGGCCGAGCCGCCGCTGATCATGCGCGATACCGTGTATTGCCTGGCCGAGGCCGGGGCGGACGAGGCGGCGATCAGCGCCTCGATACTGGACATGGTGGCCAAGGTGTCGAGCTATGTCCCGGGTTATCGCCTCAAGCAGGAGGTGCAGTTCGACCGCATCCCGGCGGACAAGCCGATCAACGTACCGGGATTGGGCAAGCTGCACGGCCTGAAAGTTTCGATATTCCTGGAAGTCGAAGGCGCCGCGCACTACCTGCCTTCCTACGCAGGCAACCTCGATATCATGACCTCCGCGGCGTTGGCCACTGCGGAGCAACTCGCGGTGACGAAACTCGCCGTGGCCGCATAGATCAGTGGACAAGGGGACAGACATGAGCGCGATCGACTCGAAGAAGAAGATCTACATTTCGGATGTCACCTTGCGCGACGGGATGCATCCGCGTCGCCACCAGTACACGCTGGAGCACGTGCGCACGATCACTCGTGCATTGGACGAGGCCGGGGTCGACAGCATCGAGATTTCGCATGGCGACGGATTGGCGGGATCAAGCTTCAACTACGGTTTCGGCATGCACACCGACCAGGAGTGGATCACTGCGGTGGCCGAGGAGGTCAAGCACGCCAAAGTGGCGACGCTGCTGATTCCCGGAATCGGAACGGTGCACGGCCTGAAAGAGGCCTACGACGCCGGCGCCCGCGTGGTGCGGATCGCCACGCACTGCACCGAGGCGGATATTTCCAAGCAGCACATGGAGCATGCGCGCGCGCTGGGCATGGATACGGTGGGCTTTCTGATGATGGCGCACATGATTTCGCCCGCAGAATTGGCGGCGCAGGCGAAGTTGATGGAATCCTACGGTGCCCATTGCGTCTATGTGACGGATTCAGGCGGCGCCATGCTGATGCACGACGCGCGCGACAAGGTCCGCGCGCTGCGCGATGCCCTTGAGCCGGAGACGCAGGTCGGCATTCACTGTCATCACAACCTGTCGTTGGGTGTGGCGAACTCCATCATCGGCCTGGAGGAAGGAGTGGAGCGCATCGACGCCTCGCTGGCCGGCATGGGAGCGGGCGCGGGCAACACGCCGCTCGAAGTGCTGATCGCGGTGCTCGACCGAATGGGATTGAACCACGGCTGCGACCTTGTCAAGCTCATGGATGCGGCCGACAATTTGGTGCGTCCGCTGCAGGACCGTCCGGTGCGCGTGGATCGGGAGACGCTGGCCCTGGGTTATGCCGGCGTGTATTCGAGTTTCCTGCGCCATGCCGAGACCGCTTCGGGCAAATACCATATCCCGACGTTCGACATCCTGGCCGAACTCGGCCGGCGGCGCATGGTGGGCGGCCAGGAAGACATGATCGTCGACGTTGCTCTGGATCTGGTGAAGGCGCGCGGCGGCGACAACAAGGCCGAAGCCGCCTGAGCGGTCAAATCTGAATTCCGGGAGCCAGGGTGCGATCGCCTTGGCACCGTCAACGACGAAGGGCGCGTCGTTCTCGGGTCCGTACATGGACCACTCCCCGTCGTGAATTGTCCGCTGTATGTCAAATCGCCCCTGCCCGAAGCTCGTTCCCGCCTGTCGGTGGGCCGAGTCTCGCGCATAGCAGCGCCTTTCGCGGGGGCGGTCCGGCGTTCGTGGGAAAATGGGTCCCGCAGCGAGCACAGCGCCGATAGGCGCGACGTTTGTCATGCACTTCTTTGTCATATTGGGAGACTGGCGATGCCTGGAGATTGGTACGAGAAGGGACTGAAGATACGCAAGCACGTCTTGACGCCGGAGTACGTCGAGAGCGCTTTGAAGAATGCAGACGAGTTCTCCGCGCCGCTGCAGGAGATGGTGACCGAATACTGCTGGGGCTGGCTGTGGAACCGGGAGGGATTGCCGCTGAAGACTCGCAGCCTCATCAATATCGCGCTTCTCACCGTGCTGAACCGGCCCCACGAGATGAAAATCCATGTGAAGGGAGCGCTGCGCAACGGTTGTACCAAGGAGGAAATCCGCGAAGTGCTGCTGCAAGTCGGGGTCTACGGCGGTGTGCCGGCCGCGGTCGACGGTTTTCGCAATGCGCGCGAGGCGCTGAAAGAAGTCGGCGCCTGACACTGACTGCATAACACGCCACGAGGGTATCTTCGCGACCATGCCTGAACCTTCCGCGCAGCGACCGGTCGCCACCGCGGATACGGCGGCCAGACTGCTCGCGGTCATTGACGGGCTTGCAGCGGAATCGCGACCTGGAGCGGAGGTCCGCGCGACGCTGGACAGCGCGCTTGAGAGCGATCTCGGGCTGGACAGCCTTGCACGCGTTGAACTGATCAGCCGCATCGAGGACCGGTTCCAAGTCCGGTTGCCGGAAAACACGTTATCCAGGGCCGAGACGGCGGGGGACCTGCTAGACGCATTGCAGATTGCGGGAGCATCCGTACGCGGCGGGCGCGAAACGCATAGGGTTCAAGCGCCGATCGGGCGCGTTCAAGGCACACCGGCGTCGGCGCATACGCTGGTCGACATGCTCGAGTGGCATGTGCAGATGCATCCGGAGCGCATGCATGTGCAGTTCTATGACACCCCGGAACACACCGAGCAACTGACCTATGCTCAATTGAAAGCTGCCGCAGTTGCCATCTCCGTCGGATTGGCGCGCGGCGGCCTCGATCGCGGTCAATCGGTGGCGATCATGCTGCCGAGCTGCCTGGAATTTTTTCAGTGCTATTACGGCATCTTGCTTGCCGGCGGCGTTCCGGTCCCGCTGTATCCGCCGGCGCGGTTGTCACAGATAGAGGATCACTTGCGGCGTCAGGCAGGTATCCTGGACAGCTGTTTGGCGCCGATCCTGATTACGGTGCAGGAGGCCAAGCTCGTGGCGCGCTTTCTCCGGGCGGAAGTGGCTTCGCTGCGGGAGGTACTGACGCCGCAGGAGCTTGTGTCACAGCACGCGGGCTCGCTGCCTCCGGCTCCGACTCCCGATGACGTGGCCTTCATCCAATACACCTCGGGGAGTACGGGCAATCCCAAGGGGGTCGTTCTAACGCACAAGAACCTGCTCGCGAATATTCGTGCCTGGGGTACGGCCATACGTCTGGACTCCAGTGATGTGACAGTAAGCTGGCTGCCGCTCTATCACGACATGGGTCTGATCGGGACCTGGCTCGGCAGCCTCTACTACGCCTGTCCGCTGGTGCTGATGTCGCCGCTGGATTTTCTGGCGCGCCCGGAGCGCTGGTTGTGGGCGATCCATACCCACCGCGGCACAGTGACGGCGGCACCGAATTTCGCCTACGAGTTGTGCCTGCGCCGGCTGCATGACGATGTGCTGCAGGGTCTGGACCTCAGTTCGTGGCGGCTCGCGGCCAACGGTGCCGAGCCGGTGAGCCCCAATACCATCGAACATTTTTCGACGCGTTTCGCGAAATACGGGTTCCGACCTGAAACGATGGCCCCGGTCTACGGGCTGGCCGAGTGCACCGTCGGACTGGCAATACCACCGCTTGGCCGGCGGCCGATCATCGATCACGTGCGGCGCGACCTGTTTCTCGAATCGGGCCGGGCGATACCGGCAGAAGATGACGACCCCGAGCCACTTCGTTTCGTTGCCTGCGGCCATGCGCTTCCCGGACATGAGATACGCATCGTCAATGACGAAGGGAGGGAAGTGCCCGACCGGACCGTCGGGCACCTGGAGTTTCGCGGGCCGTCAGCAACCTCGGGTTATCTGCGCAATCCGGAGGAAACGCGCAAGCTGGTTCGCGGCAACTGGCTGGCGTCGGGTGATCTCGCGTATGTCGCGAACGGGGACATCTACCTGACCAGCCGCGCCAAGGACGTCATTATTCGGGGCGGCCGCAATATCTATCCCTACGAACTGGAGGAAGCCGTCGGCCAGCTACAGGGCGTGCGCAAGGGTTGCGTGGCGGTCTTCGGCGCCAGTGATCCGGCAGCCGGAACGGAACGATTGGTCGTAGTTGCCGAGACACGTGAGCGGGCACCCGAAACCTTGGCGGCGTTGCGAAAACAGATCAATCAGCTGGCGATGGAACTCGTCGGCACACCGACCGACGACATCGTGCTCGCGCCGGCCCAGAGCGTGCTCAAGACCTCGAGCGGGAAGATTCGCCGCGCTGCCACGCGTGACTTGTATACGCGTGGGGCGATCGGCGCGGCTGGACTGGGTGCACGGCTGCAGATGGCACGGCTGGTCTGGATCAGTTTCACGCCCGGGCTGCGACGGGTAGCGCGGTGCATTGCAGCTTACGGGTTTGCGCTGCGCGTCTATGCGGCGTTTTTCGGCCTCGCGCCGCTGGCCTGGCTTGGCACCGCAATGGCTCCTGCTCGTGGCTGGTCGCTGACCGGCGCACTTGCGCGTGCCATGTTGCGGCTGGCCGGCTATCGGCTGTCGGTGCTTGGCGTGGCGAACCTGCCCCGTGGGAGCGCCTGTATTGTGGTGTCCAACCATTGCAGCTATATGGATGGTGCCGTGCTGCTCGCCGCGATACCGAGGCCATTCGGCTTCGTCGCCAAGAGCGAGCTACAACGCTATGTTTTTGCGCGTGTTTTTCTACGCGGCTTGCGCGCGCGGTTTGTCGAGCGCTTTGACGTTGAAAGGAGCGTCGAAGACAGCGCGAAGCTGGTGCGGCACGCAAAAGAAGGTCAGTCGCTGTTGTTCTTCCCGGAGGGCACGCTCACGCGCGCACCGGGACTGATGGAATTTCGCATCGGGGCGTTCCAAGTGGCGTCACATGCCGGCCTTCCAGTGGTCCCGGTGACGATTACTGGTACGCGCTCGGCGCTTCGCGACGGCGGCTGGTTTCCTCAACCGGGGCCGCTGGCGGTGGTGATATCGCCGCCGATCGCCCCCGAGGGTAGCGATTGGAAAGCCGCGCTACGGTTGCGCGACGCGGCGCGGGCTGAGATCCTGCGTCAATGTGGAGAACCCGATTTGCAGCGCTGATCTGATCGCTCTGGAGTTACGGGTGAAATATATTATGCATCAAAATTAATGTGTTACACAAATTTGTTAATCTTATTTATGAGAACTTTTGCAGCCGCAATCCCGTCGTAAGAGGACGATTCGGGGCGGAATCTATGGTGCGTGATCGGGTCGAGAGCCGTTCAGGTCCCCGCCGGAGTATCCATGCGCCGACGCCAATCTTCGAGCGTACGCGTGGCGAGCCGATTGGCCGCTACCTCCCTCGCTGATGGGGCGAGTTCCGGCAGCGTCACGATTTCCTCCAGTAGCGGAAAATTTAGCGGATCGCCGAACAACGCCTTGATGATCCGCGTGAGAGGCCAATCGGGGTGGGGCCGGTCTTCAAGCACGATTGCGTCCCCGGCGTTGACGGTTCCTTCGTCCAGGACACGCAGATACCAGCCCATACGGGTGGTGTCCTGCACCCGTCGCGACATTTTCGGATCGCCGAAACGAACGTTCAGTCTCCAGCAGGGGTGGCGCGTCTTGCTCACCTGGACGCGCGCGGTCCCGCATCGGTAAATGTCTCCCATGCATACCGTCGATTCCGTCATGCCACGCGTGGAGAAATTTTCGCCAAAGGCACCGGGGTCGGCCAGGGACGGCGCCAGTTCGGGTTGTTCACTGCACCAAGTCGCGTAGTGATCGAAAGGGTATTGATGCAGTGCCTGGTGTGGTCCGCCATGGTGGGGTTTATTGCCTTGCTCGTCGCCTTTGATTCCGTCGCGAGTCAAGAATACCGGTCCTTTCAGCATCGTCTTGTTCGTGATCGCGCTTCGGAAGGCTTCTTTGGGTCCGAAAGGAATCGTGGTACCGCTCAGCACATGCAACAATTCTGACATCGATTTCTCCATTGGTTCCTAGTTCGCGGGCACTCTAACATAGCCATTTGCCTGTCGACTGCGGACGAGATCACAGGCGCGGCGCAAACGTCCGCGTCCGACTGGAGACGCGCCGTGACTGAAGCGATGTACCGGATGGCCCGTGAGGCCCAAAATGGATCTTTTCTGCCCGCTACGGTGTCGCCCGGCATGGTTTGATTTGGAAGCTGACTCGTGACTGAAAAGCTAAGAATTGACAAGTGGTTATGGGCGGCGCGTTTCTTTAAGACACGCAGTCTTGCGGTGCGGGCCATCGAAGGCGGCAAGGTCAGGTTGAACCAGCTGCGGGTGAAGCCGGCCAAGGACCTGAAGCCGGGGGACGAGTTGGTCATACAGATCGGAGAGCTGGAGTGGACGGTCAATGTCGTGGAGCTTTCCGAGCGCCGCGGGCCGGCGCCGGTCGCGAGCCGGCTCTACACCGAGACCGTGCCAAGCCGCGAGCGGAGGATGGCCGCGGTCGAGGCACGCAGGCTGCAGGGTGCGCCGCTGAGGGGCGAGCGGGGCCGGCCGACGAAGAAAGACCGACGCATGATACGGCGCTTCACCGAAGGAGCATGAATGCAGCGCTGGCGCCGCGCCAGACGCCGCGCGCGCTTGACACACCGGGGCCGGGTCACTACCGTTTCGGTGGGCACAATCAACCTGGAGCGCAGATGATCATCGACATCGCCACGCATGTCTATCCGAAACCCGTCTTTGACTTGGTTGACAAGATGCCGTCCCGGTTTGGCTCGATGGGCAGCAGGGTCAACAACACCCGGCAATTGTTCGAATTCGACGAGCGTTTCCGTTTGATGGACGAGGCTGGAGATTACGCGCAGATCATTTCCCTCTGCGGTCCGCCTATCGAAGAGATCGCGTCGCCGGCGCAGGGCAAGGAAGTTGCACGGGTCGCGAACGATTCGATGGCCGATCTGGTGTCGCGTCACCGAGAAAGATTCCCCGGATTTGTCGCTTCGGTGGCGCTAAACGACATGGATGGTGCGCTGGCGGAATTGGATCGCGCGATCAAGAAGCTCGGTGCCTGCGGAGTCCAAATCTTTACGGACGTCGATGGGAAACCCCTTGATTTGCAGGAATTCGATCCATTGTTCGCGGCGATGAACGCCTACGGGCTGCCGATCTGGATACATCCGACAAGCACGCCGCAGATGCCTGATTTCGCATCCGAATCAACGTCCCATTTCGATCTGTGGCTGGTGCTCGGATGGCCGTATGCGACGGCGGCGACGATGATCCGGCTTGTACTCGCCGGTATCTTCGAGCGGCATGTCGGCATCAAGATCATCACGCACCACATGGGCGGCATGGTTCCGTTCCACAGCGAACGCATTGACGGAGCACTTTACCGCCTGGCCCGGCAGCAGGCAGGCAAGGAGCAGTCCGCGGTGGGGCCCTACATGCGCCGTCCTCCCATGGAGATGATGCGCATGTTCTACGCTGACACGGCGATGCATGGCGCGGTCGATGCGACGCGCTGCGGACTTGCCTATTTTGGCGCGAGCAATACGGTGTTCGGAACCGACTGTCCGTTCGGCTCGATCAAGAAGGGGCTGGACATGATCGATCGACTCGAACTCGATGATTCGCTGCGACATAGACTCATGACGGGCAACGCCGAGCGCTTGCTCGGGCGGCTCAAGGGCGACCGGCGGGCAGAGGTGCCGGAGCGCAAGGTACACCGCGCAGCTTGATCGCCGCGAAATAGATCGCCCGGCCTACGCTGGGTGCTTGGGATGCCGCGCCTTCGTCTGACCAGGGGTATTCCGTGGCGACACTACTCGATGAGTTTGGGCAGGTAGAGGGCGAGCGAGGGGAAGATGACGAGCAGGCCGACCAGGATGAGGTCGCAGATCAGGAACGGGGCGGCGGCGCGGGCGGCCTGCCACAGCGTGGTGCCTGGCGGGGCGACCCCGAGCATGACGAACAGCAGCATGCCAAAGGGCGGGGTGGTGCCGCTCATTTCGATGCCCATGAGCAGGATGATGCCGAACCACACCAGGTCGAAATTGAGCGCCTGGGCCAGCGGGATGAACACCGGGATGGTGAGCATCAGGATCGAGGAGGCATCGATGAGCGTGCCCAGCACCAGGATGATGCCGAACATCATCAGCAGGAACATCACCGGCTCGACCTGGATGGCGGTGACCCATTCGACCAGCCCCGAGGTGGCCCCCGAATAGGCCAGGATCTGGCTGAAGGTCGAGGAGCCCATGATGATGAAGAACACCATCGCGGTGACCCGCAGCGAGCCGCGCACCGCGCCGGTGAAGGCTTTCCAGGTGAGGCAGCGAAACAGCGCGGTGAGTATCAGCACCGAGGCCACGCCGAAGGCCGCCGCCTCCGAGGGGGTGGCCCAGCCCAGCAAGATGGTGCCGATGACGCAGAACATCACGAACCCCATGG
>Ga0209343_10002190_pt1 | contig 25409 bp, 25 predicted proteins | sample RifCSPlowO2_02_FD_184026 | JGI IMG/M metagenome (GOLD analysis project Ga0209343, IMG submission 184026) | Groundwater microbial communities from Rifle, Colorado - Rifle CSP2_plank lowO2_0.2 (SPAdes) (version 2) | ecosystem: Environmental > Aquatic > Deep subsurface > Groundwater | place... | reverse complement strand
CATCGCAACGAACACTGGATCGTCCTTAGTGGTACGGCTACTGTAACCGTAGGTGAACAAACCTATCTCGTTCATCCGAATGAATCGACGTATATCAAATCAGGAGAGCTTCACCGTTTAGCCAATATGGGTAAAATACCGCTTGTCATCATTGAAGCCCAAGTCGGTGAATATACAGGTGAAGATGATATTGTGAGAGTTGAAGATGATTATGATCGTGGAGAAAACAAATGAATAATTCTAAAGTCGCACTTATAACCGGGATCACTGGACAAGATGGGAGCTATCTCGCCGAATTTCTTCTTAAAAAAGGATACATTGTCCACGGGATTAAGCGACGTACATCTTTGTTTAATACCGATCGTATTGATCACCTCTACCAAGATCCCCATGTCGACAACCGCAACCTCTTTTTACATTATGGCGATATGACTGACAGTATGAACCTCACCCGTATCATCCAAGAAGTTCAACCGGATGAAATTTATAATCTCGCCGCGATGTCTCATGTACATGTATCGTTTGAAACACCTGAATATGTAGCCAATGCCGATGGCACAGGAACACTTCGTATCCTTGAAGCGGTCAAATTGCTTGGATTGACTAAAAAAACAAAAATTTATCAGGCTTCTACTAGTGAGCTCTACGGCAAAGTACAAGAGACTCCGCAGTCAGAGACCACCCCGTTCTATCCTCGTTCTCCGTATGCGGTGGCTAAAATGTATGCTTACTGGATCACCGTCAACTACCGTGAAGCATACGGTATGTTTGCATGTAACGGAATCCTTTTCAACCACGAAAGCCCTGTACGCGGTGAAACATTTGTTACCCGTAAAATCACTCGTGCGGCTTCTAAAATCGCCCTTGGGTTACAAGACAAACTCTATCTCGGTAATCTCGATGCCAAACGCGACTGGGGTCATGCAAAAGACTACGTACGAATGATGTGGATGATTCTCCAAGCTGATCAGCCTGAGGACTGGGTAATCGCTACAGGTATCACAACAACCGTACGTGATTTCGTCCGTATGGCGTTTACGTATGCTGGTATCACTTTAGAGTTCCGTGGAGAGGGTGTCGATGAAAAAGGATACGTCGTATCCTGCAGCAACCCTGATTATCAAGTCGAAATCACTAAAGAGGTCGTTGCCGTCGATCCGAAATATTTCCGACCGACTGAAGTTGATCTTTTGTTAGGTGATCCGACCAAAGCAGAGCAAAAACTGGGGTGGACTAGAGAATACCAACTCCAAGAACTCGTTGATGATATGATGAAATCAGACCTGAAATTAATGACTAAAGATGTCTACCTCCAAGAAGGTGGTTATAAAGTCATGAGTTACTACGAGTAAATGATGGATAAAAACAGCAAGATTTATGTAGCGGGGCACCAAGGACTTGTCGGTAGTGCCATTGTCAAAAATCTCCAAGCTCGTGGTTACACGAATATTGTAACTCGTACCCATCAGGAAGTTGATCTAATCAATCAACAAACAGTCGCAGAGTTTTTTACAGCGGAAAAACCACAATATGTCTTCTTGGCAGCAGCAAAAGTGGGTGGAATTGTAGCTAATAATACCTATCGCGGTGAATTTATCTATGATAATCTCATGATTCAAAACAATGTCATCCATCAAAGCTATCTGCACGGTGTCAAAAAACTGATGTTTTTGGGAAGTACCTGCATATACCCGAAAAATGCCCCTCAGCCGATGCGAGAGGATTGTCTCCTTACCGATACGCTCGAATACACCAACGAACCCTACGCGATCGCTAAAATTGCAGGCATCAAAATGTGTGAGAGCTATAATCTACAGTACGGCACCAACTATATCAGTGTCATGCCGACCAATCTCTATGGGCCCCATGATAACTTCGATTTGGAAAAATCGCACGTCCTCCCCGCCATGATTCGTAAAATTCATTTGGCGAAACTGCTTAGTGAAAATAATACTCAAGCAGTATTGGATGATTTAAAAATGGATGACATTGAAACCGCACTAGGGTATCTTAAAGGTTTCGGTGTGAGCGGTGAACGGGTAGAAATTTGGGGGAGCGGTAAACCGATGCGTGAGTTCCTCTGGTCCGAGGATATGGCGGATGCTTGCGTATTTCTGATGGAAAATAGAGATTTTAAAGACACCTTTAGTGCAACTAACGAAATCCGTAACACACACATTAATATTGGAACGGGTATCGATATCAGCATCCATGATCTAGCCTATCTTGTCCGTGAAATTGTAGGATTTACCGGTGAGCTTTATTTCAACACCGATAAACCTGATGGAACGATGAAAAAACTAACCGACGTTAACAAACTTCACGCTTTGGGATGGAAACATACGGTAGACTTACAAGAAGGAATTACTCAAATGTATGCATGGTATAAATCTCAAGAAGGGACTTTTTAAATGTATCTTTTTACCTCCGAAGTAGTTTCTCCGGGACACCCCGATAAATGTGCCGACATCATCGCCGACAGCATCGTTGATCGTCTCATTATCGGTGATATCCACAGTCGTGTTGCAAGTGAAGTATTTGTAGCGGGAAAGCATGTTGTTATCGGTGGTGAAGTCACTTCTGCTGTTGAGCTCAGTACCAAAGAGTACAAACATATCGCCCTTGAAGCCCTCAAAAAAATCGGCTACAACGGACACCCTCACTTCACCCGCGAAGAGTGTCTCCATCCCGATGATGTAGAGGTACAAGTTCTCCTCAACCGTCAATCTCCCGATATCAAGCAGGGAGTTGACCAAGAAGATGGCGAAACCGGAGCGGGGGATCAAGGGATTATGTTTGGGTATGCCGACTGTGAAACGGCCAACTATATGCCGAGCGCTATTACCTATGCACGGATGCTGATGGAAAAAGTGTACCACTACGCGATTGCCCACCCCCATAAACTCGGTGTTGATATCAAAACCCAAGTGACAATGGACTACGGGGTCAAAGACAACTTTGAAAACTGCAATCCCCAGTCGATCCACACCATCGTCATCTCCGCTCCGTGTGTCAACACGATGAGTATTGAGCAGGTGCGGGAGCTTATTATGGAGCTGATCCTCGATACTGGGTTGCCGACCAATCTCTTCGATCCAAAAACGTGTATCATCCACATCAACCCGACGGGCAAATACGTCTCTCACTCCAGTCTCCATGACAGCGGTCTAACAGGACGAAAACTCATCGTCGACAGTTTCGGAGGCTATGCCCCTATCGGCGGCGGTGCTCAAAGTTCAAAGGACTATACCAAAGTAGACCGTTCAGGGCTCTATGCGGGACGTTGGATCGCAAAACATATCATCGCTGCGGGCCTGGCTAAAAAAGCGGTCGTTCAGATCAGCTACGCCATCGGGGTTGCCAAACCAACTTCCATCGCCGTCGATACCTGTGGAACATGCTGTGATGGACTAAATGATGATATCCTCTCGTCGTTTGTTCATGACAATTTTCCTCTTACCCCGAACTGGATTACTCGAAAGTTCGATCTTGATCATCCAAGTGCTGAGACATTCCTTTATGCCGACGTCGCCAGCCGAGGACAAGTGGGTCAAAGCGATTATCCATGGGAAAAGCTGGATGAATTAGAAAGATTCAAGGTTCTAAAAAAGTGAAAATTGCCATTGCTGGAACAGGATACGTCGGACTCTCGAATGGAATTCTCTTATCACAACACAACGAAGTAGTTACGCTCGATATCATCCCCGAAAAAGTAGCGATGATTAATGCTAAAAAATCACCTATCGAAGATCGTGAAATTCAAGAATATCTCCTGCGGAATGATCTGAATTTCCGCGCAACGCTCGATAAAACCGAAGCCTATACGGGTGCTGCTTTTGTCATTATCGCCACTCCAACCGATTATGATCCCGATACCAACTACTTTAACACCAAAAGTATCGAATACGTGATCGCTGATGTCCTCTCTATCAATCCCAATGCGGTAATGGTGATCAAATCTACCATCCCTGTCGGTTATGTTCAAAAAATTAAAAAGCAGTTCAATACTCACAACATTTTCTTTTCACCTGAATTTTTGCGTGAGGGGAAGGCACTCTATGATAATCTCTACCCTTCTCGTATTATCGTAGGTGAACGAAGTGAACGTGCCCGCGTATTTGCGGAATTATTGGCACAAGGAGCAATTAAAAAAGACATTACTATCCTATTTACCGACTCTAATGAAGCCGAAGCGATCAAGCTCTTTGCCAATACTTATCTGGCGATGCGTGTTGCCTATTTCAACGAACTAGACAGCTATGCCGAGAGCCATGGTATGGACAGCCGCCAAATCATCGAAGGTATCGGATTGGATCCTCGTATTGGAAACCACTACAACAATCCATCCTTCGGATACGGCGGATACTGTCTACCGAAAGATACCAAACAACTCCTCGCCAACTACGCTGATGTACCGAGTAATATGATCCGAGCTATTGTCGATGCCAACTCTACCCGTAAAGATTTCATAGCAGATAGCATCATCAAAAAACTCGGGCTCAACCCACGCAATACCGACCCAAAACTTGCCTCATCAAAAACGGTAGGCATCTATCGTCTAGTTATGAAAGCGGGATCGGACAATTTCCGTTCATCGGCGATTCAAGGGATTATGAAACGGCTAAAAGCCAAAGGGATCGAAGTTGTTATTTACGAGCCGACCTTACACGAAGAGAACTTTTTCAACTCTCGTGTTATCACAGATCTAAATGAGTTCAAAAACATCTCCGATGTCATCATCGCCAACCGTCACGCTGAGATTCTCAATGATGTCGTTAACAAAGTTTATACGAGAGATCTGTTTGGGAATGATTAAATTAAGGTGTAAAAATATGAAAAAAAAGATTCTTGTGACTGGAGGTGCTGGATTTATTGGTTCTCATTTATGTGAACGACTGGCTCAAAATCAAAATTTTGAAATATTTAGTTTAGATAACTATTTTACTGGAAGTGAAAGTAATCATGTAGCTAATGTAACCTACATACGGGGCGACACAGCTAATATTGCATCTCTGGTTACTTTCAAACCAGATATGGTTTATCACTTAGGTGAATATAGCCGTGTCGAACAAAGTTTTGACGATATGGAAACAGTATGGCGGTACAATAAGGATGGTATATTTGCTGTTTTAGAATTCGTTCGAAAGGCAGGATGTAAAATTCTCTATGCTGGAAGCTCTACTAAATTTGGAGATGGAGGATTAGGACGCAATTCAAGCCCATATGCATGGACAAAAGCCACTAATACCGAGTTAGTAATGAATTATGGGAATTGGTACAATGTACCTTATGCAATTACCTATTTCTATAATGTCTACGGTCCAAGAGAAATACAAAGTGGCAAATATGCTACATTAATCGGACTTTTCAAAGAAAAAATAAAAAATAATGAAGCCCTTACTATTGTATCACCAGGAATTCAAAAACGCAATTTTACACATATCAATGATATTATAAATGGGTTGATTCTGGTTGGGGAAAATGGTTATGGTGATGAATTTGGAATAGGATCACCGGAGGCTTATTCTATTCTAGACATTGCAGAAATGTTTGGAAATGATATCATCATGTTACCTGAAAGAAAAGGTAATCGTATGACTGCGGATGTAATTACATCCAAAACAGAAGCTTTAGGGTGGAAACCATTACACAGTATTAAAGAATATATTCAAAACTTTAAAGATGAACTCACAAAAGAGAAAAAATGATAATATTATCTCATCGTGGATATTGGAAAAAAAGTTCGGAAAAAAATCAACCTATAGCTTTTGAAAGAAGTTTTGAATTAGGGTTTGGTACTGAAACAGATATTCGAGACTATAATGGTCATTTAGTTATTTCCCATGATATGGCTGATACATCAGCCATAAGCGTCACAGATTTTTTTACCATTTATAACCAATACGATACTTCACTTCCTCTTGCACTTAATATCAAAGCAGATGGTCTTCAGACAACATTAAAAAAATTGTTAGTTGAATACGCCATACAAAACTATTTTGTCTTTGATATGTCGGTTCCAGATAGCTTAGGATACCTAAAAAACAGTATGAATGTATTCACGCGCCAAAGTGAATATGAAAAAGAATCATCATTTTATGAGGAAGCACAAGGCATATGGCTAGATGAATTTCATCATCATTGGATCTCCAAAGAAACTATTAGCTATCATGTAAATATGAAGAAACAAATTTGCATAGTGTCACCTGATCTGCATAAACGAGACTATAAAGCTGAATGGGAACATTATAAGAAGATCGAAAAGGAACTGGGGATAAACAATCTCATGCTCTGTACCGATTATCCGGAAATTGCACGGGAGTTTTTCAATGAATAAAATCAAAGCGGTCATATTTGATATGGATGGTGTCCTCATCGAAGCCAAAGACTGGCATTATGAAGCCCTCAACAAGGCATTGCTCCTATTTGGAATGGAAATTAGCCGATACGATCATCTGGTGACCTATGACGGCCTCCCTACCAAAAAAAAACTTGAAATGCTCTCAACCGAACGGGGTCTTCCCAAAAGGTTGCATGAGTTTATTAATGACATGAAACAGCAATACACGATGGAGATTGTATATGCTGAATGTAAGCCCCGCTTTTACCATGAGTACGCCTTATCTAAACTCAAGAATGAAGGGTATCGTATGGCAGTATGTTCCAACTCAATCCGCAATACGATTGAAGTGATGATGCAAAAGGCTTCATTGGATACTTATCTCGATTTTTATATTTCCAATCAGGATGTGACATATGGCAAGCCTGATCCTGAAATGTATAATAAAGCAATCGAGCGTATGGGTCTACATCCCACTGAATGTATGATTGTCGAAGACAACGAAAACGGTATTAAAGCAGCACGAGCAAGCGGTGCACATGTTATGGAAGTTGAGAATGTTGAAGATGTAAACTATGCAAATATTCAGCAGCACATCAAAAATTTTGAGGAGGCTATGAAATGATCAATATCCTCATCCCGTTGGCAGGGAAAAACAGCTTCTTTCCTGAAAGTGAATTCCCTTATCCAAAACCTTTGGTTGAAATCAATGGCAAAACGATGATTGAACATGTCATCAATAATTTTTCTACAATCACGAAAAAAAAACAATTTATTTTCATTGTCAATACCGAAGATTGTAAAAAATATCATTTGGATAATATATTAAATTTGTTAGCTGATCATCAATGCAAAATCATAAAAATTGACCGAGAAACCAAAGGTGCAGCTTGCAGTGCACTAATGGCTATCGAAACCATAGATAATGAAAAACCTTTGATCGTTGCCAATGCCGATCAGATTTTTGAAGATGATATCAACAAATTATTGGGAAAATTCGCCTATTATGATGCCGGAGTATTGAGTTTTGAATCGGTTCATCCACGCTGGTCTTATGCCAGAGTCGATACTGCTAACTTGATCACTGAAACAGCAGAAAAACGTCCGATTAGCAAGCATGCCATTGCAGGGTTCTACTATTTTTCCAAAGGGTCCGATTTTATCATTTCAGCCATGCAGATGATCAAAAAAGATGCCAATGTAAACGGTTTATATTTCATTGCACCTGTACTCAACGAAATGGTATTAGCCAATAAAAAGATGGGAGTGGTAACGGTAGAAAACAGCCGTTATCATACGTTTTATACTCCAGCAAAAATCCAAGAATTTGAGAGAAACCACCCATGCTAAAAGAATTGACACAACAATACATCAGAGCTTTCAATGCGAAAGATATCCATGCGGTTGCCGATTTACTCTACGATACCTTTGCGCTGGAAGATCCAGTTGTCAAACGAATAGTAGGCAAACAAGCCGTTTTAAAAGCTATTCAAGGGATTTTTGACTCATGTCAAAAACTCTCTTTTCAGGCAAAAAATATCTACCAAGACGGTCAAACTACGATCATTGAATTTATACTGCAACTAGATGAAGTGATTCTAACCGGAACCGACGTCATCGAGTGGAACAGCGACAACAAAATGTATGAACTTCGCGCCTATCTGGATATTCCCAAATGAAAACAGCTAAACTCGAAAATATGGTAAAAGGATGGTTTGTGGGAAACTTTGAACCAACCCTTCTCAAAACCAATGGTGTCGAAGTAGCTGTCAAAGAGTATAAAAAAGGCGATTGTGAAGATCGTCATTACCATAAAATCGCTACTGAAATCACCGTCATCATCACTGGGAAAGTCAGAATGAATGGTATTGAGTATTCCAAGGGGGACATCATCATCATCGAGCCAGGTGAATCATCTGATTTTGAGGCGCTTGAAGACAGTATCAACGCCGTTGTTAAATATCCTGGTGCGAATAATGACAAGTATTTTGGAGAACCGAACCATGATTAACATTGTAATTCCGATGGCTGGACAAGGAAGTCGATTTGCAAAAGCAGGGTACGAAAAACCTAAACCTTTTATCGATGTTAATGGTCAACCTATGATCATGCGTGTACTCGAAAATTTAGCTTATCCGGATGCACGGTATATTCTCATCGCCCGCAAAGAACATATGGAAAAAGAAGCTGAACTCGTAAAACAAATTGAAAAAGAGTTCAATGTGATCTTTGTCCCTATCGATAAACTGACTGAAGGAACGGCATGTACTGTACTTTATGCTCGAAAGTACATAAATAATGATGAACCACTGCTTATTGCCAATTCTGATCAGATTGTTGATATGCAAATTGCAGATTTTATAGATGATTGTAACGATAGAAATCTTGATGGTTCAATCTTGACTTTTATAGACAAACATAGCGATCCAAAATGGTCTTTTGCAAAACTTGATGAGCATAATCTTGTAACAGAAGTAAAAGAAAAAGTTGTAATTTCAGAGTTTGCAACAGTTGGAATATATCTATATTCAAAAGGAAAAGACTTTGTAGATGCATCAATAGATATGATTATTGAAAATGATAGAGTAAATAATGAATTCTATACTTGCCCAACATATAACTATGCTATAAAAGATGGTTCAAAAATAGGTATTTATAATATAGAATTTGAACAGATGCATGGTATCGGTACACCGGAAGATTTAAATCTTTATCATATCAAATACTCATCTAGAGATTAATTTGATATTCAATAGAGAGAAAAATATGAAAGCATTATTGAGAAAGTTTTATCATAATCATTATAGATTTAAACCGGTAAAAATATTAGGACGAGTTGCTTGTCTTGGAAATGAAATTATCACTCAACTTAATTTAGAAAAAGGATTGATTAATCACCAAAAATCAAGAGTAGATTTCTTATTAGATTTAGCAAATGACAGTAAAATAAAACCTAATGACAAAGAAATAATTCCTCTACTTGAAAAAAACTATATTTCTGGAACAATATACCAACAACAATTCAATTTCTTTTCTAGATCTAAACCAGATATCATTATCATGGATTCCTTTAGTGAATTAACTGATCAGCTATTTGAAAATAAATTAGATCGTACTAAATTTTTAGCGAATTATTCAGATATTCGACACGATGAACAATTTAACTCTCGCTATATAACTAAGGGACTTCTAAATCTTGAACAGCTATATGATATTTATCATAATTTTTTTGAAAAAATAAAAAAAAACTATCCAGCTACTCATATTCTATTTATACATTTCCCAACAACTCTGGATAAAAGAGAAAAATTCCAAGAACGTGGAAAAGCCATTCTACATGCTATTGAAAAACTATCCCTAGAATTTAAAAATCTGCACTCAATTTCGATTGAAGATGAATTTGTATATCCTACTATTAAAAATTCTGATGAACTTAAAGATTTTCCATATCACTATGGAACCGAAACATACAAAAACTTTGTTACAAAAGTAATCAAAACAATTGATGGAATTGGTTTAAATCTCTATGCCAAATAGAAAAAAAATATTATCTGGAATCTCGATAGATTTTTTCGGTTCCATTATTGCCACGATAGTTGGCTTTGCCGTTGTACCTTTTTATTTCGATTATATTACAATCAACGAATTTGGGGTTTGGCTTGCGATGGGTAGTTTAACCGCCTTAATTACAATTGTAGATTTGGGAACCGATCAATATCTTACTACTGTCACAGCCAATGATGAAAAATTTTTTTCCGATTCTTTTAAAGATTATTTAACTTCCATCCTATTTATTAAATCCATCATCTCGCTTCTTTTAGGATTTATTGGAATCCTTCTTTACTTTTTTCTTGCCAATGTCATAGATATAGATAAGCAGTATTTAGGTGATGCAAAAATAGTTTTGATTTTAGGAGTTTTAACATTAATCGCAGGAGTTTTTTTTAGTACAATATCTACTATTCTTTATGCGAGACATCACTATAGTTTAATCAATTCATTTATTTCCATATTCGCGATACTAACCAGTATTGGGACCTTATTTGTCTTAAGTTGTGGATACGGTATTTTGTCATTTCCTCTTGTTATATTGGGAGTCACAATTATCCAACATACTATTTTATTTATTTATATGCTGAAAAAATATCCGCATATTAAACTACGTATTAGAGGATTCCATTTTATTGAAAAGTATGAAATTATTGGCTATACAACAACATTTCAAGTGTTGCGGTGGGTACATACATTACGCACCCAATATATCACTCTAGCCATCAATAATCTAGCCGGCCCGATGTATGTAGCTCAATACAATTTAACCAATAAAATACCCCAGATGATACCAGCTTACGCGGTGAAGATAGTCCACCCATTTTTTCCATCCATAGCAGATTATTTTCAAAAAGGCGATATTGAACAAATTCAAATCATCTTTATAAAAATCAATAAAATACTCACCCGCTTAGCTATCTTTTTCAGTATCTCAATTTTGATTCTTAATGAAGCATTTCTATCATTATGGGTAGGACATGATAAGTTTACCGGAAATACCACTCTCTTGTGGATTACCATTTATATGTTTATGTATGTAACTATGCAAGCATTTGGGATTATTATATACGCAAGTAAAAAATTTGAAAATTGGACCAAATGGTCACTCCTCGAAATTATTATAACCTTAACAACATCATATTTATTCTCTATTCACTTTGGACTAACAGGGATTATTGCAGGATTTGTTTTATCTTCAATGATCACTCAACTATACCTATTCCATATTGTCTTACGACAATTAAATATTACTAAACTCTCATTTTTCAAAGAAATATTACAATACGCATTGCCCTCTAATATTCTACCTCTCGGTACAGGAATATATGTCTATATGAATATATCCCTATCCAATTGGATGAATTTTATTTTTGTTGGTATATTATTGGTTCTATCACACTTGATTTTAGATGGTCTAAAAGTTTTAACTTCAAATGAACCCGGTATAAAAAATAAATTTTTAAAAGCGATCGAATTATGAAAACTGCTTGTATTATTCAAGGTGATATTAGAGATAACATAGATCTTATCATGCGTGAAATGATAAAGCATTTTGATTATGTCATTCTATCAACTTGGTACGATCAAGAATACAAAATACCTCAAGGTGATTTCATTACACTACTGAGTCAAAAACCTAATTGTCCAGGTTACTCTCATCGAAATTATCAACGTTATTCCACTGCGAAAGGGATTGCAAAAGCCAAAGAGCTCGGATGTGATTACGTTTTAAAATGGCGAACAGATATGTTGCCTACTAAACTTGATGTAAAACAATTAATCGAATGGGCAAATGTTGATTTGCACGACAATCTGCCATCCAGAATCGTCACTTGTACCTTTAGGAATCTGACTGTCAAAGAAGATTGGTTTTCCTCAATCCCTGATTTATTTGCTTTTGGACATATAGAGTTGATGGAATTGTTATGGGGAGACAATGAGTTTGACTACTTCAAAATGATGAATCCGCCAAAACAAATGATTGCAGATGAAGGAGGCGATTGGTTAGTTCGAGATGATATCAGCGGATACTGGTGCGCAGAATCTGAGCTTTACGCTATTTTAAAAAATCGATTGCAAAAAAAACTGAATACAGAACTATCTCACGAAACGATAGCTAAAAACTATATGCGGCTTATTGATCATCATAGACTTGGTATTGTATGGTTCGGTCCTAATAATACCTTCCGATCTATTTTTCAAGCATGGCAACACCCGTGGTGGAATGAAAAAATATGGAAAAATGGGAATCCAACGTATGTTCAAAAAGGCTACATTCTTAAGAATGCGATAGAACTCATCAAGGAAAAACTATCTATATTTATAATACAATATGAAAAATTTATTCAAAAAAAATATTTAAAAGATTATCTTAAATGATTTTAAAAAAAATACTTACAAAACTAATTAATATTAAAAAGCAAATGAAGTTTAACGCTTTTGAAACAAGCATATTAAAAAAAACGTGGAATAAGCATGATGAAATCTTATTATGGGCAGAAGAACAATCAAAAATTGATGAAAAAGACTTATTGACTTCCATTCAAGCTTCCGAAAATACGATTGTAAAACGGGGATATGAACTGAGAGAAAAAGTCCTTCGAGAATTTAGTAATAAATATAAAGACGAAAAAAGCCTACGAATTTTAGTTCATATCCCAGCTAAAAGATGGTCGCCTGGCGGTTTTTCACTTTTTAGCAATCTTGCACAAAGTTTGGAATATATCGGAATTTCTACCGAGACCATAGTGGTAGGTGAAGATATAAAAAATACTTTTAATTCATTTCAGCCCACTATTTTTATTTCCAGTGATCATGAATCCTATATCAAATATATTGACTGGAATTTTATACAAGAGTACAAAAATGTACATGATTTAAAAATAGGATTAACTGCTTCAATAGAAGCATACGGCAATACTCCTCTGTTACAAAGACTCGAATGGGCAAAAAAAGTAGGAATAGATTTTTACTACAGTTTTAGATCACCAGAGTACCTAAAAGAAAGAATCGAATATAAACCTTTTTTTGATGAGGGCTATCCAATTATCTCTGTAGAGTTTGGAGCCAATCCTCTTTTGTATTTTCCTCTTCCCAATATCGAAAAAGACTTGGATTTTGTTTTTTTAGCATCTTCAAACGTGGATAAACAAAAACGATATTTTGACTGGCTACCTAAAATTGTTCAAAATTATGTAGGATTTATTGATGGACCGGGATGGCACAGAATATCACGCTGGGCGATACAACCAACTCATAAGTTTTTGTATTCAAGAGCAAAGATAGGAATTAATTTGCATATTGACGACAGTATCGATTGGGCAAGCGAACTAAATGAAAGAACATACATATTAGCCGCATGTGGAATACCACAGCTTATAGATAATGCTAAATTATTGCCGCATAGATTCAGCGATCAAGCTGTATTTGTTGCACATACTCCACAAGAATATTCAAACCTGTTTGAATACATGCAAAATAATCCTGAAGAATGCCAAAAAAGAGCATTAAAAGCTCTGGAAGAAGTATATGAAAACCATACCACATTTCATCGTGCAGAAAAATTTTTCATACAATTAACAACGATTTAGGATCAGAAATGAAGCAACATATAAAAAAAACTTTACAGCTTTTAGGTTTAGCAAATCTAAAAAATTTCATTCGTACAATTTTACTTTATCCGAGTTTTCTAAGAGACTTATTACAATTCATTAAACTTTATAAGCAAGCAACTAATAAACGATTTAAATTTGACTTTACCGATTTATACCCATGTGTAAATGATAAAACATCCAATACTAGCTTTGACAGACACTATGTTTTTCACACTGCATGGGCAGCCAGAAAAGTAAAAGAAATAAATCCTAGTATTCATTATGATATTTCATCAAGTGTTTATTTTAATGCGATCGTATCAACATTTATACCAATCAAGTTTTATGACTATAGACCTGCGATTATGAACTTGTCTGGTTTGTCTTCAGAACATGCAGATTTGTACAAATTGCCTTTTGAGGATAAGAGCATTAGCTCATTGTCTTGTATGCATGTAGTTGAGCATATTGGACTTGGTAGATATGGTGATCCTATGGATTATGATGGAGATCTAAAAGCTATTTCAGAATTAAAAAGAGTTATTTCGAGTGGAGGGAATTTACTATTTGTTGTTCCTATTGGAAAAAATAAAATCATGTACAATGCACATAGAGTATATTCATATGCTCAAATCGTTTCACATTTCAAAAATTTTGAATTAATTGAATTTTCTCTAATTCAAGATGACGAGCTTGGTGATAATATTATTGAAAACGCACCTGAAAATCTAGCTGATAAACAAACATATGGCTGCGGATTATTTTGGTTTAAGAAGTTGTCATGAGATTAAAAAACAAACTGAAAAATATTTTTAATCGAATTAGTCTGCTGATAAATTTCCATAAGCATAATGAAAACAAGAACCATATCTATAAGCAATTGCTGATACAAAGCACAATTGTTCCTGAAAATAGTATTAGCTGTATTATTTTTTCAATGGATCGGGCTCTTCAACTCGACGCACTTTTACGTTCATTTTTTTTAAATAAATCGGGTGATTGCAACGTACATGTTCTCTATCGAGCTACAACCGACATGCACAAAAAATCCTACCAAGAACTCGTAGATTTATATCAAGAAAACGTACTTTTTACACAAGAAAGTGGAAGTGGTTTTAAAACTCAACTGATGGATATTGTCCAAAATATCCGTACAGGCAAACTCTTTTTTTTAGTCGATGATATCCTATTTACCGAAAAAGTCAATTTTGATAAACTCGCAAAGATAGATGCAAGTAAATATATTTTTAGCCTACGAATGGGTAGTCATCTCAACCATTCCTATGTCGTCGATAAAGAACAAGCATTGCCTTCTTTTTTCAACTCTGATGAGAATTATCTTTATTGGAAATGGAATGAAGGGGAATTAGACTGGGCTTACCCGCTATCTGTGGATGGGCATATTTTTAATACAGCCGAAATGAAGCTTCTTATAGAATATTCTGACTTTAAAGCACCTAATAGTTTTGAATCTGCACTCCAAAGATATAGAGATCTTTTTATCTCAAGGATTGGGATGTGTTACCATAAAGCTCGAATAGTAAATAACCCCTGTAATAAAGTCCAAAATGAAATTAATAATCTTCATGGTTCTTACCATCAAGATGATTTATTAAAGCAGTGGCAAAACAACAAAGAAATTGATATAGAAAAGTTGCAAGGTTATATGAATAGAAGTGTTCATGAAGAAATCGAATTTTATTTTAAGGATCGTGTCAAATGAACACCAAACCTTCTGTTTCAATCATAATGCCAGCTTATAATGCAGAAAAAACTATCTCTGACTCTATTCAGAGTGTTTTAAATCAAACCTACACTGACTGGGAACTCATTATAATCAATGACGGATCCAGCGATAGTACCTCATCAATTGTAGGCGCATATCCAGATTCCCGTATTATTTTACTTGAACAACAAAACAGCGGCGTAGCTGAAGCTAGAAACAATGGCATCAAAAATGCACGTGGGAATATGATCGCTTTTTTGGATAGTGATGACCTTTGGCTAGAAACCAAACTCGAAAAATTCATGTCATATGTTGCAACACACCATTTCACTGGGCTCATATATTCAAAAATGCGCTATTTTAATGAAAACCCTGAAAAATCCTTACCGTATGCTCCATGGGAAGCTTTTCATGAATCCAGCCCCTACAATAATCTTTTACTGGTTGACTACATTCCAACACTAACGGTTATGGTTAATAAAAGAATTTTTGACGAAGTAGGATTATTTGATAAGAATTTTTTTGGTACTGAAGACTGGGATATGTGGTTAAGAATCGTAAAAAAATATCCCATTGCATTCATCAGTGAAGAATTATCGCTATATCGTAATCATGAAAGTGGAATTTCAAAAAAATATGAACGACAACATCAAGAGGAATATAAAGTCATACAAAAACATGTGCTTAATGACACTCATTTAAATCGATCAATTAAAAATAAAGCTTTATGGATATGGTACAGTAGAGACTTTATTCACCATTTAAAGCAATTTCAATTTCTTACAGCAGCTAAAGTCTATATCAAAATGTTCTATTTGCTGCCTACCTCTAGTATCTTATTGAGATTTCCTTTCTCTTTACTAAAAAGTTATAGCAAACGTTTTACAAAATTATCACAATGAAAAAAATCCTCTTTATTTTTCATGACACCAATATGACAGGTTCATCTATAACTCTGTTCAGAATGATTGAAAATATTATCCCTTTGAACAAATATGATATTCATATTGCCTTTGCATCTGAGGATGGACCGATGTTGGATCTATTCAAACCATACAATGTTGCAATTCATCCGTTTAAAAAACATAGCCATGGAAACCTTTTCATAAAGCTATTAACACGAATAGTCCATTTTTTTAAATACCCATTTTTCCTATACAACATCCGACCTGATTTAGTTTACTCAAATACATTAATGAATATCGGAGAAGTCATTCTTTCGCGAATTATGGGGATCAATACTCTAGTCCACGCTCATGAAGGAAAAGATATAATCCGAAAATATGTTTTACCGATCAAAGTTGAAGATTGCTTTGTAGACGAATATATTGTTGTATCAAATTACGCACTTCAAAGTTTAAATATGTTCACTCGTCAAGGTACAAAAAAACACGTTATTTATAATGGAATTAAGCCCTCAAATCAAACTGCTTCTTACTTAAATAAAAACACTACAATAAGACTTTCGGTAATCGCTACAATACATAGGAATAAAGCACAATTAATCGCAATAAAAGCATTAGAACTTCTTCTTGTAAACACATCATTCTCAATCCAGCTAAATTTCTTTGGGAAACTAGCCGATACAACCTATTATAATGAGTTGCAAGAATACATAAACAATAAAAACTTAACCCAATACGTCCATTTTCACGGTGAAATTACAGAACAAAACCAAATGTACAATCAAACAGATATCTTATTAATTACCTCTTTGGATGAAACATTCTCTTTAACCGCTTTAGAAGCTTTAAACACTTTGACCCCCGTAATCGCTTCCAATGTAGGTGGATTATCTGAAGTTATTGAAAATAATATTTCTGGATTGTTATTTGAAGTGGGTAATTTTCAAGAACTCTCAGAACAAATCATTCGTATTATTAACGATGATTTACTCCGAGAGCAAATCATCAATAAAGCACATTCGCGAGTCATAGAGCAATTCAATATTGAATCAATTACAAAACAGATATCTGCTGTTATTGATAATGCTCTAAATCACACGAAATAATCGATTCCTTAAATACTCTTTGTGTACAATATTTTTAAAGAAAGAGGAAATAATGGATAAACAAAGTTTTTGCAGTTTTACCGTATGTAATGTAGCCTATTTATATAAAGCACTTTCGCTTGCCGAATCCTACTACAATCATGTAGGTGAGAAAATTAATATTTTTTTATTTGACAAACAAAGAGATTTAGGCGATATTTCTGAAATTGCAAATATATTTTGGATAGAAGATTTAAATATAGAAAATCTTCAACAACTTGCTTTTAAATATGACATTATCGAATTTTCGACAAGTTTGAAACCTTTCCTAACCATGCACTTACTTAAAAGCCATGAGAAAGTTATATTTTTTGATCCGGATACATTTTTATTTGATAACATCGATTCCATCATCAATCTCTTGGATACAGAAGAAATCGTTGTAACACCTCATTACATTACGCCACAACAACGAGGAACGGAGCTTTCTCAAAGCGATACGGCCATGATGAGATTCGGTTCATTTAATCTAGGTTTTTTTGCTATTAGAAAATCGGAGGAATCTCTACGTTTTTTAAAATGGTGGGATGAAAGATGTCAAGATTTGTGCTATCTTGAAACACAATTCGGTATCGCTACTGATCAAAAATGGGTTTCTATTGCCCCTTGTTTTTTCCCAAGTTTACATATCTCATTTGATTTAGGTCTCAATGTTGCTTTTTGGAATTTACATGAACGAAAAGTGACTGCGAGTGAAAGAGAAAATAGATTTACCATTAATCAAAAATTCGATTTGATCTTTTTTCATTTTAGCTCATTCAATGAAAAAGAGCCTCTTAGGCTTAACAAAAGATCTTTCGATCTTGACCTTTCAGCAGAGACTTTATTACATAAAGTAATACTTGAATACAGCCATACCTCTGAAAAATATAAAAAACGATTAAACACTGTAAATACACGATATTCCTATGACTTTATGGAGAATGGCACCTATATTTCTCCTTCATTACGACGAGCTTACGCCAGCATGTTGTCTTCCCATCAATTTCCGGAAAACCATAACCCATTTGAAACTCATGGAGCAGTTGAAATATTTGCTAAAAAAAATTATTTATTGAGTAAAACTTCAATAGGTTACACCTCCGCAGGTATTGATAATTTAAATAACAATAAATGGAAATTTTATTTCATAAACAAACTCTTTAAACTACTTTTATTTGTTATCGGACCGAACCAATTCATGAATATTTCTCGTCTTCTCATTTTCCTCTCCAATTATAGACTCAATTCTAAGCTCTGGAAAAACTAAATGATATTTAAAAATTTTTGGATTCTCAGGGCACTTTTATATAAACCATTTTTTGGTTCTTTCGGTTTTCCATCGTATATTGGAAAACCTTTGATCATTCAAAACCCAAAACAAATATTCATCGGTAAACGAATAAGAATTTTTCCAGGTTCTCGCATGGAAGTAATCAATAAAGATGCATCCATCCTTTTTGAAGAGAACATTTCCATCGGACAAAACTTACACATCATCTCCGGTGCAGAAATGGTTATTGGTAAAAATACCACTATCTCTGCCAATGTGTTTATCAGCAATATTGATCATGAATTTCGACAAATAGAGAAACATATTTTAAATCAGCCGCTTTTAATAAAAGAGACAAGGATTGGGGAAAACTGTTTCATAGGATATGGTGCGGTCATACAAGCCGGCACAACACTCGGCAAACAATGTATTGTAGGGGCCAATGCCGTCGTTCGAGGAAATTTTCCCGATTTTACTGTGATCGCCGGAGTACCGGCACGAATTATCAAACGATACGATTTTACAAGCCAAACATGGAAAAAAACCGATACAAAAGGAAATTTTATCGATGAAATATAAGAATATACTCATCACCGGAGGGGCAGGTTTTATCGGCTCGAATCTCAGTTTAAAACTCATAGAGCAAGGGTACAATGTAACCGTACTCGATAATCTTTCTCCCCAAATTCATAGTGAAAATTCTCCTTTATTTCATTCTATTAAAGATAAAGTTAACTTTATATCAGGAACCGTTCTTTGCTATGATGACTGGAAAAAAGCCCTTGAGGGCATCGATGTTGTGGTCCATTTAGCCGCAGAAACAGGTACCGGGCAATCCATGTATGAAATAGAGAAATACACAGATGTTAATATCAAAGGAACTTCAATATTTTTGGATATTTTAGCCAATGAGAAACATAGTGTTAAAAAAATTATTGTGGCATCTTCTCGCGCCATCTATGGTGAAGGAAAATATTCATGTGATATTCATGGAATTGTTTATCCCTCTGAACGAAAAAATATAGATATGAAAAATGGTGATTTTGAGACTAAATGTCCTCAATGTGCCGGAAATCTAAACTTAATGCCCACCGATGAAGAGAGTAAAATTCATCCTACATCCATATACGGAATCACAAAACAAGTCCAAGAACAAATGTTTATGCTCATGGGAAAATCACTAGGTATTCCTGCTGTTGCATTCCGATACCAAAATGTGTACGGTGCGGGACAATCTCTCAGCAATCCGTACACAGGAATTTTGTCTATATTTTCTACTCGAATCAAAAATGGCAATGAGATTAATATATTTGAAGACGGAAAAGAGAGCCGTGATTTCGTTTATGTCGATGATGTTGTCGATGCCACAATACTGGGTATTGAAAAAGACGAAGCCAATCATCACGTTTTCAACGTAGGTCTCGGAGTGGGCATTGATGTTTTAACGGTAGCCAACACTTTAGTCAAGGCCTATAATAGCAACTCCAAGATAACACTCTCGGGGAATTTTAGGCTCGGTGATATCCGTCACAACTATGCCAATATAGCTAAAATAAAAGAGTTACTCGGATTTGAACCAAAAGTGAATTTTGTAGAGGGAATTCAACGTTTTACCACTTGGGTTAATCAGCAAGAAGTTGTGGAAGATAAATATGCAGAAAGCATTAAAGAGATGAAGGAAAAAGGGCTGTACAAGTAAATGCATTCTTTAAACGGGAAAAAAATACTTTATATTGGCCCGAAATTTTTCGGATATGAAAACATCATAAAATCGACACTTGAAGAAAAGTTTGAGGCATTCGTTGATTTTTATGATGACAGACCATCCAATGATCTTTGGACAAAAATCTTTATCAGACTGAAATTAAAAACATTGATTAAACAAAAAATAGATGCTTATTACACTTCTATTTTCAATGCTATCAAAGAGATCTCGTATGATTATATTTTTATTGTTTCACCTGAGGCTCTTGCTTCCAAAGAACTGACTACACTAAAAGAATTACAGAACAATGCTACTTTTATTCTGTATATGTGGGATTCATTTGACAATAAAAAGAGTTTTAATACGATTCACTTTTTTGATAGAGTTGTTACGTTTGACAACCATGATGCCCAAAAATATCATTTACATTTTCATCCGCTTTTTTATATTGAAACCTACGCCAAAATACCTTCTAAAGAGCTCTTCTATGACTTATGTTTCATTGCAACTGCACACAGTGATAGATATCTAGTAGCCAAAAAAGTACAAAAAGAATTGGATCAGTTCACTTTAAAAATGTTTAGCTTTCTTTATCTCAATACGAAATTAATGTACTGGGGAAGACGACTGTTTCTCAAAAAATATCACTACGGTCCAATAGTTGATTTCTCATTTGAGCCTATGTCTCAAGCTGAAATTATCTCCGTTATTTCTAAGTCAAAAGCCATTTTAGACATTAACCATCCTTCTCAAGTTGGTTTAACCATGAGAACATTTGAAGCATTGGGTGCAAATAAAAAGCTCATTACTACCAATACAAATATCAAACAGTATGATTTCTATAATGCAAACAACATTACCATTATCGATCGCACTAATCCACACATCGATATGCGTTTTTTTGATTCTCCATACGAGCCGCTGGATAAAGAAGTTTATGAAAAATACTCTTTGTATAATTGGATTAATACGGTATTCGATTGTCAATCAAACAAATGAAAATTGATTTATACTCTATATTCAAAGGTAACCTCTAATGATTCTCAAACGACTTTTTGACCTGCTCTTAGCCTCCGTTGCCGCTGTGATACTGCTGATTCCATTTCTCATCGTCGCACTGATGGTTCGTCTTACCTCAAAAGGTCCCATACTCTACTGGTCACAAAGGGTGGGGAAAAACAATCTCCTCTTTTCAATGCCGAAATTTCGGAGTATGCGCGTGGGTACTCCGGCAGTAGCGACCCATTTGCTGAGCAATCCCGAAACCCTTCTAACCCCGATAGGTTCCTTTTTACGCCGCAGCAGTCTCGATGAGCTTCCGCAGTTGTGGAGTATCCTCAAAGGGGATATGAGTTTCGTTGGGCCCCGTCCTGCTCTCTTTAACCAAGAGGACTTGATCGCACAGCGAACGGCTGCGAATGTCCATACCCTCACTCCAGGACTGACGGGATGGGCACAGATCAATGGCCGTGATGAGCTTCCGATTCCTCAAAAAGTAGCCCTCGATACCGAATATTTGCAACGGTGCTCTTTTGGATTCGATCTAAAGATTCTCATCTTAACCTTTATTAAAGTGGTTAAAAAAGAGGGAGTGACCCACTAACACCTAAAATCATTGATAAACCAAGGCCATTCAGCTAAAATACACTCACCAAAACAGGGAGCGACACAACCATTATGCTGAAACTACGCAAAGAACAAACATCTATTTACACGCTGCTTATTTTAATTGCGGTTGCCTATCTTTTTTCCGTAGGAATGCGCTTTATTTGGGTCAATGAAGTGAGTGCGATGGCACAGTTTCATTGGAACAACGAACTGATGATCAACACCAACGACGGCTATCTCTTTGCCGAGGGGGCACGTGATGCTTTGGCGGGGTCCAGTCAGCCCAACGATCTCTCCGGAGTCGAAACTTCCGTAGCGCAACTGACCGCCCTGCTCGCTCGTATTCTCCCCGTCAGCTTCGAAACGCTTATCCTCTATATGCCCTCCTTTTTAGGCTCATTGATCGTCATACCGCTTATCTTGATCGGACGTGCCCTCAACCAAACAACGATGGGATTTATCGCGGCGCTCCTCGCATCGATCGCCCACAGCTACTACAATCGGACGATGACCGGGTATTACGATAGCGATATGCTCAATATCGTCTTTCCGGTGTTGGAGATGTATTCGCTGATTCTCGCCCTCACCCATCAGCGCAATCGATATCTCATCCCTATCACGATCTCAATCGCACTCTATCAGTGGTGGTATCCGCAAGCGTATTCGCTCGATACGGCGCTGCTCGTTATGGTCCTCGCCTATACCGCCATTTTTGATCGCCGTAATCTCTATCTGTACAAAATTGCCCTTTTTATCCTGATAGGGATTTTATCGATCCCCCTCATCAGCAAAATTGCTGTGGCTATTTTGATATTCGGATGGTTTCATTGGAGAAAAGAGCTTTCGGATAAGTTTTTTTGGCTTTTGTTTGCCGCTATCGCCGGTATCTATTTTTTCACCGGCGGGATCGATCCGATATGGTTTCGACTCAAAATCTATTTGTTCACCCAAGAGGGGGAAAATACGGTTGCTTCTTCGCTCCAATTTTATAACGTTATGTCGACGGTTCGCGAAGCGGGAGAGATCCCCTTCCCGGTCTTTGCGGAACGAATCAGCGGCCATACGATCACCTTTCTCCTCGCATCCGGAGGGTACATTATGGCACTCATCGCCTATCGCCCTCTCATTGTCACTCTTCCTCTGGTGGGGCTTGGGTTTATCGCGATGTTTGCGGGATTGCGTTTTACGATTTACGCTGTTCCGATGATGGCCATCGGTTTTGCTTTTTTACTGCTGTGGATGACGCAAAGCATTCAAAAACAGTGGCTTCGAATCCTTTCTCTCATTATTTTCTCCGGAGCAGCTCTCTACCCGAATTACCTGCATATCAAAGAGTATATGACTCCTACGGTTTTAACGACACAGGAAGTCAAAGTACTCGATCAATTCAAATCGACTGCTTCACGAGAAGATTACGTCGTCACATGGTGGGATTACGGCTATCCTATCCGCTACTACGCAGATGTCAAAACATGGATTGACGGAGGAAAACACTCGGGTGATGTCAATTATCCGGCGTCATTCGTCCTAACCGCACAAGACCCGATCGCGGTTGCCCATATGATGCGGCTCTTTACCGAATACACGGAAAAAGGGTATACCGATACCAACAAAACCCAAAATGACTTTGAATACATGATGAGCAAAGAAGGATTTAAAGACCCTGACGAATTGTTGAGTGCACTCTCTTTGCCCGAATATCAACTTCCTCAGAAAAGCAGAGATGTTTATCTCTATCTACCTTTGCGTCTGATGGAGATTCTCCCGACCGTAACACTCTTTAGCAATCTCGATCTCAAAAGTCCCGATAATCGGAAACAGCCTTACTTCTATGCAACGCAATCGGTTCAAGACACCGGAAAAACCGTGGAACTTGGAAATGGTCTCGCTATTATCAAAGAAAAAAATATTCTTAAAATAGGGAATCAAGAAGTTCCGATCAAAGCTTTTTATCAAGTGGGATATGATTCGAATAATGCCCTTCAAATCAATGAACAAATATTTGCCTCGGAAGGGTTGAATCTCATTTTTCTCCCAAGTTACGGCCGTTTTTTAGTGATGGATGATTTTTATCTCTCTTCTACGTACATACAAATGTTTGTTTTTGAGCGATACGATAAAAATCTTTTTGAACCGGTAATTCTCGATCCGTTGAGTAAAATTTACAAACTGAAAGTTTAAGGCAATGGGTTTAACCAAAATAGTTATCAATCATCCGCTGTTTAAACCCAGTTTTATCAAACGAATCATTTTTTTTATGGTTGTGGATTTTTTTCTCTTTTTCGTGTCACTCCATTTTGCGTATGCCCTCCGTTTTGATTTTTCGATACCCTCTTATTTTTCCGATAATTTTTACACCATTTTGATTACGCTCACATTGCTAAAATGGTCTCTACTTTACTTTAACGGTGTCTATCATTTAACATGGAGATATTTTAGCCTCTTTAACGCAAAACAAGTTTTTTGGTCTCTTCTCCTCGCTAATACACTTTTTATTATCTTCTTTTTTATCTATCCAGATCCTTTTTTGCCTCTGCCAAGAAGTGTGATTGTAATTGACCTTTTTCTCTCATTACTCTTAATTGGAGCATTTAGACTCTCCAAAAGAGTCATTTTGGAGCGGCAAAACAAACCTTCAACTAAACCAATGCTTATCATCGGAAGCAATCATAAAGCAGCAGCACTCGTTAAAAGTTCGAAAAATGCGGATATTCCCTATTCTATACAAGCCATCATCCCATGGGAAGAGAGTGACTATCATTTATGCGGTTCATCCATTGATGGTATCAAAGTATATCATCCTGATAATCTCAAATACGTTTGTGAAATGTTTGATATTCATAGTGCCGCCATTACAGTAGAGCTGACTCAAAAAGATTTAAATTCATTGGTCAACAATCTAGCTTTATACGACATAACCGACATACAAAGACTCATGATTTTAGAAGACAATCAACCTTCTCTCAAAGAGATATCAATTGAAGAACTTCTAGCACGCCACCCTCATGATCTGGATACACATATCCTCAGTAGTTTTATAAAAGGCAAAACCATTCTGATTACAGGAGCAGGAGGAAGTATTGGAAGTGAAATCTCAATGCAATGTCAGCTTTTTGGTGCAAAAAAACTTATTTTAATTGATCACAGCGAATACAATCTTTATCAAATCGGAGAACGACTCCCTAATGCAACGCTCAAACTCTGTAGTATTCTCGATCGTTCTCAGCTCGATTTTATTATGAAAAGCCATAAACCGGATATTGTTGTTCATGCCGCCGCATACAAACATGTTCCGCTATGTGAAATCAATATCTCTGTTGCAATCGAAAATAATATTCTAGGAAGTCGTAATATAATCGATAGCTCAATAGAGCATAAAGTCGCCAAAATCGTCATTATCTCTACCGATAAAGCAGTTCGTCCTACTAATGTCATGGGGGCAACCAAAAGAGTCGTGGAGCTCTATGCCCAAAATATCGATCCAAAACAGAGTGAAATCGTTGCCGTACGATTTGGAAACGTTTTGGGCTCCAGCGGAAGCGTTATCCCGAAATTCAAAGCCCAGATTGAAGCGGGAGGTCCT
>Ga0209343_10002186_pt1 | contig 25458 bp, 29 predicted proteins | sample RifCSPlowO2_02_FD_184026 | JGI IMG/M metagenome (GOLD analysis project Ga0209343, IMG submission 184026) | Groundwater microbial communities from Rifle, Colorado - Rifle CSP2_plank lowO2_0.2 (SPAdes) (version 2) | ecosystem: Environmental > Aquatic > Deep subsurface > Groundwater | place... | reverse complement strand
GCGAATGACATCCACCAACTCATCTGACAGATGCGACAAGTTGCCCAGCGTCTCGTTCTTGACGGTGCCGTCTTCGCGGTAGCTGCGCCGCAGCAGATTCCGGCGGGAGAGTGCGGACAGTGGCCGGGACGACGATCGGCGAACTCTGGCTCCGTGCAAACAGCGTTACCGCGACGATGGCAACGGTGATCAGGATCGCGTAAACAAAGCCGTGTGGCGCTTTCATCGTTCAGCGTATCGATGCGCGTGGGTTATGCAGCAAGGCCGGCATCTGCCTCCAGTCAATCGCCGGGACCATCACTATAGCGCTCGTGCCGTGCCGGGCTCGAATCCGCTCGGCGATTCTGCTGCCCTCAAGGGCACGGCAATTCGGCTGCCACCTGCGATATTGAGCAGTGGATTTTTGCTTCGGGAATGCCGGGATTTGCCGATCGTACTCGTCGGGCGTGTCGTCGGGAGCCGGACCAGCGGGAACTCGGCGGGATTCGGCGCACGCCGGCGTCAGGGGATCAGAGGATCAGGGGACCAAGCGATGGCGAGTCGTCCGCTCGCCGTAGCGCCGGCGTCGACTCTCAGTCGCGGCGTTCTTCGAACCAGCGCAGCTTGTCGCGCAGCGTCACGACTTCGCCGACGATGATCAGGGTCGGTGCGCGCAGCTGGGCAGCTTCGGCCAGCGCCGGCAGCGTGGTGAGGGTACCGGTGACGGTGCGCTGGCTGGGCTGGGTGCCGTGCTGCACGATGGCGGCCGGCCAGTCGGCGGGCAGGCCGTGTTCCATGAGCTTGGCGCACAGGTGCGGCAGGCCCGACAGGCCCATGTAGATCACCACGGTCTGGCGCCGCCGGGCCAGGCCGGGCCAGTCCAGGTTCATGCTGCCGTCCTTGAGGTGGCCGGTGACGAAAACGCAGGCCTGGGCATGGTTGCGATGGGTCAGCGGGATGCCGGCGTAGGAGGCGACCCCGGCGGCGGCCGTGATGCCGGGCACCACCTCGAAATTGACGCCATCGGCGTGAAGGGTTTCGACTTCCTCGCCGCCGCGGCCGAAGATGTAGGGATCGCCGCCCTTGAGGCGCACCACCCGCTTGCCGGTCTTGGCCAGTCGCACCAGCAACTGGTTGATCTGTTCCTGCGGCAGCGAATGGTTGCCGCGTTCCTTGCCGGCGTAGATGCACTCGGCGTCGGGACGCACCAGCTTGAGCACGGCCTTTGACACGAGGTTGTCGTAGACCAGGACATCGGCCTCGCCAATCAGGCGCGCGGCCTTCAGGGTCAGCAGTTCGGGATCGCCGGGGCCGGCGCCGACCAGGTAGACCCAGCCGGGTTGAGCGGGAATAGGTTTCATGGGGGCGAAATATACCTGATGGGTCTCAGGTTGTCCGAGCAAAGCGAGCAAACTGGTCGCCTCCCCCGGGAGGGGGAGGCCGGGAGGGGGAGTCGTTCATTCCGCCTTTGGTTTGGCCCATCAGGAACAACCGCCGCCGCAGCCTCCGCAACTCCGGGCGGCGGGCGGTGTGCTGCAACCGCCGCGGAAGATGAACTGGAATTCGCCGGGCTGGACTTCGGTGAAATCGAGGACGGTGTTCTCCAGCAACGGCTGACTGCGCGGCGAGATCAGGATCGCGATGCCGTTGCCGTCCAGCACCAGGTCGTCTTCGCGCTCTTCGTCGAAGCCCATGCCATAGACCAGTTCCCCGTCGTCTTCGTCGTACTTGGCGGCCACCCGCAACATGGGTTGGCCGCTGCCGCCGGGTTGTTCGGCGGCAGCGCGAACGATTTGCTCGGCGGCGGCGGGGGTCAGGGTGAACATGGGGCGGTTTCCTTGTGGTCGGCCGTGACGCAGTCACGGACATGCTGGACAAATTTCGCCGGCCAGTCGCAGCCGGTGGTGGCGCGCAAATGCGTGTAAGAGGCGAGCAGGCGGTGCAGCACCACGCCGTCATGCTTGCCGTCGATGCCGTGGCCGCGGCTGACGGTGTAGGCATAGCGGGTGTCGGCGGGCAGGTCGTAGAGGTTCGAGTAATGGAATTCGTGGGCGCGCAGCGATACGGCGTTGCTGCCCGAGTCCGCCGCGCGCCAGGGATGGTTGGCGTTGGCGTCGAGGATCACGTAGCCGCGGCCGACCGGCTTTTCGTGCATGCGGATGTCGCCGGGAATCACGCCGACCATGGCGGCGCTGCGGCCTTTCCAGTGGATGCTGCGCGCCAGGTACATCAAGCCGCCGCATTCGGCATAGGTGGGCAGGCCAGCCTCGATCGCGCGCCGGATGTCGGCGCGCAGGCTGTCATTGGCTTCGAGTTGATCGAGAAAGCATTCGGGAAAACCGCCGCCGATCAGCAGTCCGTCGCAGGGCGGCAGATGGGAGTCGCGCAGGGTATCGAAGAATTGGAGTTGCGCACCGGCCGCGGTCAGCGCGGCGAGGTCGTCGGCATAGTAGAAGCCGAAAGCCGCATCGCGGGCGATCGCAATCCGCATGGTCTTGTCGCCGCCGTGCCGCAGGGGAGGCGGCGGCGGTTCAAGCACAGCATCGGTATGGCTGATCGCCAGCAGGCGGTCCAGATCGACCTGCGACGCCATGCGTTCGCCGATGGTGGCAATGTGCCGTTCGGCTTCGGCGGTTTCGTTCGCCGGCATCAGTCCCAGGTGGCGTTCGACCAGCGCCAGTTCGGCGTCTTCCTGTACCGCGCCGATCACCGGGACATCGGTGTAGTGCTCGATCACGGCGCGCAGCTTGGCCTCGTGGCGATGGCCGCCGAGGCGGTTGAGGATCACGCCGGCAATGCGGATGTTGCGGTCGAAGGCCTGGTAGCCGAGGATCAGCGGTGCGATGCCGCGTGTCATGCCGCGCGCGTCGAGCACCAGCACCACCGGCAGGTCGAGCAGACGGGCCAGCGCGGCGTTGCTGTTCGAGCCGTGGAGATCGAGCCCGTCATACAGGCCCTTGTTGCCCTCGACCAGGCAGACCTCGGCGTCATGGCCGTGGCGGGCGAACTGGGTTTCCAGCTCGGCGTCCGGGGAGAGGAAGAAATCCAGGTTGTAGCAGGGCCGGCCGGCGGCGACCGAGAGCCACAGTGGATCGATGTAGTCCGGGCCTTTCTTGAACGGCTGCACCGAACGGGAAGGCTGGCCATGCTTGCCCGAACTCAGCGCCGCCGCCAAGCCGATGCTGATGGTGGTCTTGCCCGAGGACTTGTGCGCGGCGGAGATCAGGAAGCGATGCATGGCGCGCGCGCCGCGTGGCGCGGTCAGTCGGTGATGCTGGCAGCGGCTTCCAGCTCGGCGAGGTCGTCCTGCGGCAGGAAGTGCAGGATGCGCACGCCGATGGTGGTCATGGTGAACGCGATGGCAAGGCCGCCGACCGCGAGCAGGATTTCCGGCAGGCTGGCGCTGTAATGATCGACGGCGCCGTCCATGAAACTGCTCTTGACGTCGTAGCCGGGGAAGATCTCCAGCGGAAACGCCTGGCCGCCGATGATGAAGACATAGAGCTGGTAGTAGGCGCCGAGGATCACTAGCAGGGCCGCGACATTGACCCAGAGCACCTTGTCGCGGCTGCCCGGACTGAACAGCAGGGCCAGCGGCAACAGGGTGCCGACCAGGATCTGCCCGACCCAGAACATGCTGGCGAACTCGCTGTCGAACAGGATGAAATATTCGAAGGCGATGTTCTTGGCGAAATAGGCGTTGACCAGGTGCAGCATGATCGTGAAATACAGCACGGCGGCGACGAAGGTGGCCAGCAGGTTCTTCATGCGCTTCAGGATCAGCGCCGGCAACTGCAGGTTGTTCCATGCATACATCGTGGTTTGCACCACGAGGAACACGGCGAGGCCCCAGGAGAAGGACATGATGATGAACATCGGCGCCAGCAGGGCCGTGCCGTAGGCCTGGCGGGCGACCAGGAAGGCGAAGATGGAGCCGGTGCCGCTGGTCAGCACCACGCGCCAGATGAAGGTCGCCAGGCCCGCCGCCTTGGAGAAGGGGTTCATACGGCGTTCCATCATGGTCCACAGATAGACACCGACCAGGGCGTAGAACACCGGGTAGAGGATCACGTTCCAGCCGAACACCGAAGTCGGGTTGAAATGCGTCGCCGCCACCATCAGCCGGTCGGCGCGGCCGAGGTCGAGCATGATGACGAACAGGCCGCCGCTGAGCATGGCGATCGCCAGCAGGCCGGACAACGGCGCACGCGGCTTGTAGAGCACCCGGCCGAAGACCGAGCCCATCGAGGCGACGTTGAGCACGCCGGATGCGGCAATGATCAGGAAGATGGCGATGACGTGGGGCAGGCCCCAGACGATCTGGTTGTTCATGCCGGTGACGACATGGCCGGAATGTTCCATGTAGAGCGCGGCAGCGAAGCCGATGGCCGAGACCAGGCCGCCGATGCCGGCGAGCAGGTAGAAGAAGCCTTCTTCGTGACGGGGGTTGAGTGTGGCCATGGTCTTGGAGCTTTCAGATTCCCTGGTAGCGGACGCCGGGATTCAGTCGCAGGTCGGCACGCACCTGGGAGGTCGGCACGCTGGCGATACGTTTGGCAATTTCGCTGGCGGGGTCGTTGAGGTCGCCGAAGGTCATCGCGCCGGCCGGACAGGATTCGACGCAGGCAGGTTGCTGACCCTTGTCCACGCGATGCACGCAGAGCGTGCAGCTTTCGACGCAGCCCTGGCCGCGCGGAACTTCAGGGTTCTGCTCGGTCAGCGGGGCATGGACGAAGGAGCGTGCCTTGTAAGGGCAGGCCATCATGCAGTAGCGGCAGCCGATGCAGGTGTGGCGGTCGACCAGCACGATGCCGTCGGCGCGCTTCATCGAGGCGCCGGTGGGGCAGACATCCACGCAGGGCGGGTTGGCGCAGTGCTGGCACATCATCGGCAACTGCGTGACGCGGCCGTTGCGTTTGTCGACCAGCTCGATCTTGCGGATCCACTGCGAGTTCTGCCGCGGATCGGGCAGCTGTTCGCTGACGCCGTTTTCGGTGTGGCAGGCGTCGATGCACTTGGTGCACCCAGGCGCGCATTTGTTGGCGTCGATCAGCAGGCCCCAGCGCACGGCGGGTGAGGCGGCGGTGCCGGCCTTGCGCGTTTCGGTCGCCGCGTTGGCCGCATTGGCCTCACTTGCAACCGCCATCAGGTGCAGGCCGGGGGCGATGGCCGTGAAGCCGAGTCCGGCAACGCCGGCACCGGCGGCGGCAATGAAGGCGCGACGCGGATTGTTTCCGCTCATGGTCTGACTCCTGCTGCCTTGAATCCGGCCTTGGGCTGGTGGCAATCCCAGCAGTCGAGCTTGACCGCGGCATAGCTGTGGCAGCTCTGGCAAAAGTTTTCCTTGCCGCCCAGTACCGAGCCGCTGGTCTTGCTGGCATGGCACTCGATGCAGGCATTGAGCGAGGCCGGCTCGCCGCGGATGCCCTGGCGCAGCGTGCGGTCGCGCTGGTGCTTGAGCATGTCCATGTGGTTGCGGCGCATTTCCTCGGCAGGTGCCACGCACTTGCCGGGATTGGCGATCTCGATAACCGGCTTGGCGGTGCGACCGCCTTCACCGGCAAGAGTCGGCGCTGGCAATACGGCGACCAATGCCGCCAGCGAGGTGAAGAGGATGCGCAGCAGCTTCATGGATGACTTACTCGCCGAGGCCCATCTGAATGTAGCCCGTGGGGCAGACGTCGGCGCAGATGTGGCAGCCGATGCACTTGTCGTAATCGGTGGCGACGTAGCGGCCGGTCATGGTCTCGGTCTTCTTGACCTTGTACACGGCGGTCTGCGGGCAATACACAACGCAGTTGTCGCACTCGAAACACTGGCCGCAGCTCATGCAGCGCTTGGCTTCGGCGATGACCTGCGCTTCGGTCAGCGCATCGAGGCGCTCGTCGAAGTTGCCCAGTGCCGAATCCTTGTTCAGGTGCGTGATGTGGCGCTTGTTGCGCTCGGTGAATTGGAAGTGGCCGAGGAACAACTGGTCATGCGGGATCACGTAGCGCTCGGAGCGGTTCTCGTAGTTGTGCACCACCGCCTTGCTCTTGTCGGTGCCATGGGTTGGTCCCCCAACCTCGCCCAACTGGATGCCCTTTTCGACGTACTTGCGCATCAGGTCGAAGGAATGCACGTCGATCTTCGGCCGGCGCACCAATTCCTGGCCGGCGAGGAACTGGTCGATGCCTTCGGCGGCAATCGCACCATGACCGACGGCGGTGGTCAGCAGATGAGGACGAATGACGTCGCCGCCGGCGAACACGCCGGGCTTGCCGGAAACCTGATAGTTCTTGTCGGCCGCGACCATGCCCTTGCCCGAGTTGAACTCCTCGATGCCGGTGAAATCGACGGCCTGGCCGATGGCGGAGACGATCAGGTCGGCCGGCAGTTCCTTCTCCGTGCCTTCGATCTTCTTGATGTCGAGCCGGCCGGAGATCATCTTGGCTTCGCACTGCATGACGCGCAGCGCGGTGGCACGGCCGTCGGGACCCTTGACCACGCCGATCGGCATCCAGCCGCCCATGATGGTGATGCCTTCAGCCTGGGCGTGATCGATTTCGGGCTGGCTGGCGGTCATATAGACGGAGGTCAGGGTGACTTCAGCGCCCTGGCGCAGGGAAATATCGGCCACGTCCTGCGCCATGTGGCCGGCGATCGCCCCTTCGAAGTCGGTCGGATTGACCTTCTCGATATGGCCCAGACGGCGCGCCACGGTGGCGACGTCCATCGAGGTGTCGCCGCCGCCCACCACCACCACGCGGTGGCCGACGGTCTTCAGGCGGCCGTCGTTGAAGGCCTTGAGGAAGGCCGTGGCGGTCACCACGTTCGGTGCGCTATGGTCTGCCGGATCGCCGGGCAGCGGCAGGGCGCGGCCGGCCTGGGCGCCGAGGCCGAGGAAAATCGCGTCGAAGCTTTCACGCAGTTGTTCCATGCTGACTTGCGTGCCGATGCGGGTCTTCAGATGCACTTCGACACCGAGGTCGAGGATGCGCTGGATTTCGGCGTCGAGCGTGTCGCGCGGCGTGCGGTAGCCGGGGATGCCGTAGCGCATCATGCCGCCGAGGAATTCGTGCTCGTCGAAAATGGTGCAGCTGTGACCCTTCATCGTCAGGTGGTAGGCAGCGGAGAGGCCGGCCGGGCCGCCGCCGATGATGGCGACCTTCTTGCCGGTCTGCCTTTCCGGCGCCTTGAACTTCAGGTTGTTCTTGATCGCCCAGTCGCCCAGGTAGTGCTCGACCGAGTTGATGCCGACGTGGTCTTCCACTTCATTGCGGTTGCAGCCGGTTTCGCAGGGCGCCGGGCAGACGCGGCCCATCACGGCGGGCAGCGGATTGGCTTCGGTCAGGCGACGCCAGGCGTATTCCTGCCAGCTCATGGTCGGCTTGCCGTCGGCGCCGACCGGCGGCTTTTCGATGCCGCGCACGATGTTGAGGTAGCCGCGGATGTCCTCGCCGGACGGGCAGGAGCCCTGGCAGGGCGGCGTCGACTGGACGTAGGTCGGGCACTTGTAGGAGTAGCTGGCCTGGAAAATCTTCTCTTGCCAGCGTTTGACCTGGGTGTCGCCTTCCTTGTAGCGGCGGAAGGTCAGTTTCTCGGTTTGGGTTTCAGGCGTGGCGGACATGAAGGGTCTCCATATAAGTCTTGTTCGTCATTGCTCGTTGTTGAGCACGATCGCGGTACTGACCAGTTGGTGCACGCCGCCGACCATGCTCATCTTGAAGCCGTAGTAGGGCAGCACCTTGGTGAATTGGGCCTTGCAGATGGCGCAGATGGTGGCCATGAAATTGACGCCGTTGTGCTGCACGATTTCGTTCAGCGCTTCCATGCGCGGCAGGGCGCCCTTGACGCGCAGGTCGAGCAGCTCGTCGGTCAACAGGCCGCCGCCACCGCCGCAGCAGAAGGTCTTTTCGCGGGTGGTGGCTTCCGACATGTCGACGTAATGGTTGGCGACGGCGCGGATGATGTTGCGCGGAATGTCGAACTGGCCGCCGGCGTAATCGCCCATGCGCGAGCCGCGGGCGACGTTGCAGGAATCGTGAAAGGTGATGATGCGGTGATCGTTGGCTTCCTTGTTGAACTTGAGCCGCCCGGCCTGGATCAGGTCCCAGGTCACTTCGCAGATGTGCGAAGGCTGCTTGTAGTTCTGGTCGAGCTGCTTCTGCAGCTGGATTGCGAAGGGATCGTTGGCGCCGGCGCCAACGCCGGTCAGGGTGTTCCAGAAGGCATAGGCGACGCGCCAGGCGTGGCCGCATTCGCCGACCACGATGCGCTTGACGCCGAGTTCCAGCGCGGCTTCGCGCACGCGCATGGCGATCTTCTGCATCTGCTCGTAGTTGCCGATGAACATGCCGAAGTTGCCGGCTTCCGAGGCTTTCGACGACAGCGTCCAGGAGATGCCGGCGGCGTGGAACACCTTGCCGTAGCCGATCAGGCTGTCGACATGCGGTTCGGCGAAGAAGTCGGCGGAAGGCGTGACCAGCAGCACTTCGGCGCCCTTGACGTCGAGCGGATATTTGACCGCGGCGCCGGTGTCTTCCAGCACGTCCTCTTCCAGGCCTTCCAGCGTGTTCTCCAGCGCCGGGCCGGGCAGGCCGAGGTTGTTGCCGATCTTATGCACCTTGCCGATGATCTCGTTCACATACTTGTGGCCGAGGCCGACGCTGTGCATGATTTCCTTGGCCGCCATGGTGACTTCGGCGGTATCGATGCCGTAGGGGCAGAACACCGAGCAGCGGCGGCACTCGGAACACTGGTTGTAGTAGCGGAACCAGTCGTCGAGCACGTCCTTGGTCATGTCCCGCGCCCCGACCAGCTTGGGGAACAGCTTGCCGGGCAGGGTGTAGTAGCGGCGATACACCGAGCGCATCAGGTCCTGGCGCGCCACCGGCATGTTCTTCGGGTCGCCGGTGCCGATGAAATAGTGGCACTTGTCGGTGCAGGCGCCGCAATGCACGCAGGCGTCCATGTACACGCGCAGCGAGCGGTACTTGCCGAGCAGTTCGCCCATCTTGGCGACGGCCTTCTGCTCCCAGCCATCGACCAGGGTGCCGGGAAAGCCGACCGACTCGTTATGCACGGCCGCGGCAACGTAGGGATTCGACTCGACCATGGCGTCGACCTTCAAGGCCGGCACGGTCGGATATTCGCGGTAGGCCGGCGCGACGACCTTGGCCTTTTCGGCAGGCTTGGAAGTCGGCGCTGGCGCTACGGCGACGGGAGTGGTTGCGTCGGCCATGATCAGTTCTTCGCCTCGAATTTGGCCGCCCAGGGCGCCAGGTGGCGCGTTTCACGCGGGTTATCGACCTGGTTGCGGGTCGGCGAGAAGAACACGCCGGGGGCATGCAGCAGCTTGCTCACCGGGAACACGATCATCAGCAGCGCGACCATGCCCAGGTGCAGGTACAGGCCGGGGTGCGCCGGCAGCGGATTTATCTCGAAGACCATCAGGCCGAGGAAGAAGCTCTTTACGGCGACGATGTCGGTGTGCATGACGAATTTCATCAGCAGGCCGGTGACGGCGATGCCGAGCAGCAGGGCCAGCATCAGGTGATCGGATGGGGTCGAGATATAGCGGATACGCTCGACCAGGAAGCGTCGCGCCCAGAGCCCGGCCAGGCCGGCGGCCATGGCGAAGCCGGCATACATGCCGAAGGGCTGGATGAAGGCGATGATGAAATTCACCGGTTCGGTGAAGTAGCGCAGATGGCGCAGCAGCACCAGCGCGAGGCCGAGGTGGAAGGTCCAGCCGAGCGCCCAGATCCACAGATTGGATTTGAACAGGCTCTCGAAAAAAACCACTTCGCGGAACATGCGAAAGGCTACGCCGCCGGTCGTCGTCGGTGCCGGCGTAGTGGGAATCTTCAGCGGCGCCGGGGTGCGCGCGTACTCATAGACCCTGTACGCGACACCGCCCACCAGGATCAGCGTGGCAGCGTAGAACAGCAGGGCGAAAAGAAGATTCATCGGTCAGGGAATGCTCGGGTCAAGGTTAGCGGGCGAAGACAGGACGGATGGGTAAAAAGAGGCGCCGGCGGCACAAGGAGGACCACTTGCCGGCGCCTACCCCAATCTGTCAGTCAGGTTCCGGATTGCTGTTGCCTTTAGACGCAGCCGGTCGGCTTGGGCAGGCCGGCGATCTTGCAGGCTTGCTTGGCGGGACCGTAGGGGAACAGGTCGTAGAGATACTGGCTGGTGCCCTTTTCCGGGCCGAGCTTCTTGCCGATGGCCTTGGTCAGCACGCGTACCGCCGGAGCGATCTGGAATTCGTTGTAGTAGTCGCGCAGGAAGTTGATGACTTCCCAGTGCTGGTCGGTCATTGCGACGTTTTCGGTTTGCGCGAGATAGTTGCCGACGTCCTCGTTCCATTCGGCGAGGTTGACCAGATAGCCCTCTTCGTCGGTTTCGTAGGACTTGCCATTGACTTCGATGTTAGCCATGAGATTCTCCTTGGTGACTGGGTGATGTATGGGGTATGAAATGTTTCGCTTACAGCTGGCTTGTTACAGCCAGGATTGGCAGTTCTTGTGCTCCGCGACGAGGTCGACGAAGCCGCCGTAATCTACGGTGGCGACGCCTTCCATGACGCGGTCGCCCATGCCGCGCGCTTCGAGATCCGGTGCCAGCGCGTAGACCTTGAAGCGCGACAGTGCGTCGCGCAGGTGGTTTTCCGCCGCGTTGCCGCGGGTGGCGGCATACACGCCATCCTCGATCAGCAGGATGGCGCCGCCCTGCGCGACGCGCAGGCAGGATTCCAGCGCATTGCGCTCGGCCGGCGATTTATTGACGATATGCAGCATTGGTTTTCTCCCTTAGAAGCTGAGGACGACGTCCATCTCGTCCATCAGCTTGCCCAATTCGGCGCGCGACATGACTGTGACATCAACCAGCAGGTCGTCCTCGGTCAGGCCGCGGGCCGCCAGCGATTCGGCTTCGACGTACAACTTCTCGATGTCGTAACCGTCGAGGGCGCGGTAGGTCGGCGAGAAGTTCTTGTTCTCGATACCCTTGGTCTGCTGCCCCTTCTTCAACTGGAACACGCCGTCGTCGAGGAAGACCAGGCTGACGTCCTGGTCGAAGGCTGCCGTGATCAGCACCACTTCCAGCGATTCGAGTGCGTAGATGGTGCCGTAAGGGGCCTTGCGATTGACGAACATGAACTTCTTGATGGTTCCTTCGCTCATGTCAGTCTCCAAACGTCACAAGACGGTCGGCTTCGATGCCGGCTTCGACCAGTTGGCCGAGGCCAGAGATGCGGAAGCCGGGAGCCAGATTGTCGTCCTTGATGCCGCGGCGCAGGGCGGCGGCGACACAGACCACGAGGTCGAGCTTGTGGTCGGCGGCGAGCTTGGACCAGCGGGCGACGATGTTGCGGTCGTCCAGCGGCGGCTCGGTCAGCGAGGAGGCGTTATTCACGCCATCGTTGTAGAAGAACACACGACGAATCTCGTGGCCCTTCTCCAGCGCGGCCTTGCAGAACAGGTAAGCGGAATCGCTGGCCTGGTGCTGGTAGGGCCCTTCATTGATGGTGACTGCAATTAGCATGAGCTGGTTTTCCTGGAATGCGCTCAGAAGCGGATGTGGGTCGAGGCGTTGAGATTGGCACGCGAACCGCGCCAGTCGTCGATCAGGTACTTGGTGAAGGGCAGGCCGGTCTTTTCGAAGAAGCGCGGCCAGCCGATGCGGTCGATCCAGTCCGACAGGCGTTCCCAGGGGCGGGCGTCGGCCTTGTAGGTGCGCAGGATGTTGCCGACCACGGCGTTGACTTCGGGCCAGCGCGGGGCGTTGTTGGGCAGGCCGGAGGCGACCATCTTCATGAAGGTGGGCTTGCCGCGCGCGTTGGAGTTCTTGCCGCCGACCCAGATCGCCAGCTTGGAATGCTCCGGATCGTTGATCTGCATGGGCGGGCAGGGGGGATAGCAGGCGCCGCAGCAGATGCACTTCTTTTCATCGACTTCGAGCGAGGGCTTGCCATTGACCAGTGCCGGACGGATCGCGGCGACCGGGCAGCGCGCCACCACGGTGGGGCGCTCGCAGACGTTGGCCACCAGGTCGTGGTTGATCTTGGGCGGCTTGGTATGCTGGATGATCACGGCGATGTCGGCCTGGCCGCCGCAGTTGATTTCGCAGCAGGAGGTGGACATATGCACGCGGTTGGGCATTTCTTCGTGCTTGAACTCGTTGTAGAGCTCGTCCATCATCGACTTGACCACGCCGGAGGCGTCGGTGCCGGGGATGTCGCAGTGCAGCCAGCCCTGGGTGTGGGACACCATCGAAACCGAGTTGCCAGTGCCGCCGACCGGGAAACCGTTTTTTTCGAGTTCGGCGATCATCGGATCGACCTTCTTCTGGTCGGCCACCATGAACTCGATGTTGGAGCGGATGGTGAAGCGGACGAAGCCTTCGGCAAACTTGTCGGCGATGTCGCACAGTTTGCGAATGGTGTAGACGTCCATCTGGCGCTGGGTACCGGCGCGTACGGTCCAGATTTCATCGCCGCTGTGCGAAACGTGATGCAGCACGCCGGGACGGGGCCGGTCGTGGTATTTCCAGTTGCCGTAGTTCTTCAGCATCGTCGGATGCAGGTGCGGCTTGTTGTCCGGCACGCCGCTTTCGATGGCTTTGCGCAGCGGGGCGGCAGGGGTGGGTGCGTTCATGCTCGATATCTCCTCAGGCGGCAGCTTTTTTGGCGTTGATCTTGGCGACTTCGTCGTCCCAGCCGGCGGTATTGACGTAGGGGTTCATGCGCGGCGTCGAGACCATGTTGGCGTCGATTTCAACTTCGATGCCCTCGAGGAAATTGACCAGGCCGATGCGCTCGATCATTTCACCGGTACGCTCGTGCTCCAGTGCGTTCTCGGCGAAGAAGTCGATGGTCTTCTGGCCCAGTTCGACCAGTTTCTCGTAGTCTTCGTCCGTCTTCAGCGGCATGAAGGGAACCACCACGGTGCCCATCAGGTCGCCGATCTTCAGCGTGCGCTTGCCGCCGACCAGGATCGTGGCGCCCTTGTCGGTGCCGGTGGCGAGCGCCCCGGTCATGACGTTGATGCAGTGCATGCAGCGCACGCAGTCCTTGTTGTCGATTTCCAGGCACTGGCTGTCGTTGAGGGCCACGCTGGAGATGTGGGCGTCCTTGCGCACGTCCTTGGCTTCCTTGATCTGGATCGCCTTGGTCGGGCAGCGGGCGACGACGTCGTTCACCAGTTCGTTCATGCCGTGCTTGGCGAACCACTTCTTGCCCAGCGCGTCGTCGGTGCGCATGTTGTCGCGCCAGGTGCCGATCACCGCCATGTCCGAACGCTGGATGGAGTTCATGCAGTCGTTGGGGCAGCCGGAGAACTTGAACTTGAACTTGTAGGGCAGGGCCGGACGATGGATGTCGTCGAGGAAGGTGTTGAGCACTTCGCGGTGGGCCTTGGCTTCGTCGTAGCAGGACTGCTCGCAGCGCGCAGCGCCGACGCAGGACATCGAGGTGCGCACGGCCGGACCGGCGCCGCCGAGGTCGAAGCCCATGTCGTTGATTTCGTCGAAGGCCTTCTGTACGTTTTCCGTGGTGGCGCCCTGGAACATGATGTCGCCCGACTGGCCGTGCAGGGCGATCAGACCGGAGCCGTGCTTTTCCCAGATGTCGCAGAACTGGCGCAGCGTCGCGGTGTTGTAATGCATGCCGGGAGGCGGCATGACGCGGATGGTGTGGAACTCGGCGGCGTCCTTGAACACCGGTTGGCCCTTGTCGTCCTTGATTTCGGTGAAGCGGGGGATAATGCCGCCGCCGTAGCCGCGCACGCCGACGGTGCCGCCCTTCCAGTAGCCCTTGCGGGTCTGGTAGGAATGCTCGAGGTGGCCGAGAATGTCGACCACGTAGTCCTTCTCTTTGGCCAGGCGCTTCAGGCCGGTGACAAAACTCGGCCAGGGGCCGCTTTCCAGTTGATCCAGGTTCGGTGTTGGGTGCATGGGCTTGGCCATGGTCTCTCTCCTCGTGGTCGGGGTAAGTCGATGGGAGGATGGTATGAGTCTGTGCGGTGCACAAACCATACTCCTGGAAGGTAATTCGACCTACCCGAAAGGGTTATATGCTTGCACCCCCATCCGGTGATGGCTGTTTACCCGTCGCTGGTGCCATAGTCCGCCCCCATAGAGATTGGAGTCCCTTTGGATACCGTCACCTCGCTCGACAAATTTCGCGTGCCCATCGGCAATCAGGAGATCGAATTGCAGGAGTTCATCTTCGAGGCCGGCGGCATGCCGCTGCTGCGCACGCGCATTCGCGAGCGCAGCCGCTTCACCATTTTCGACGTCGATCCGGTCACTGCGGCGCGCTGGGGCAAAGTCCTCTGCGCCTGGGCCGCAGCGCAACCGGGCACGACGGAGCAGCAAGGGGATGCGGTGTGAGCTACTCGCCGGACGAGGCTTCTGCGGTGATGGTCGACGTGGTGTTCTCGCTCGAAGAGGGAACGCTCGGCGACGACCACGCCCGCGCCTTGTCCCAGGCCGTGCGCGGTGTCTTGCCCTGGTTCGACGAAGAGCCCGAGGCAGGCATCCTGCCGCTGTCGGGCCTGGCGCGCGGCAACGGCGTGCGTTTCGTCGGCCGTCGCAGCCGTCTGGTCTTGCGCCTGCCGATTCGGCGTAGCGCCAGCGCCGACTCCCTGGCAGGAGCCCGGCTCGATCTGGAAGGTGCCATGCTGACGGTCGGCACGGGCAGTGTTCGTCCGCTGTTTCCCGCTCGCGGCGTGGTTTATTCGCACTTCGTCAGCGTCGGCACGGATGACGAAATCGAGTTTCTTGCGCGTTGCCGGACCTTGCTCGCGGAGCGCGGCCTGCAGCCGCGCTTCATTACCGGCCAGGCACGCGAACTGCGTGCCGCCGAAGGCCTGGTGCGCGGATTCAGCCTGATGCTGCATGGCCTGGGGCCCGCCGAATCCCTGGCCGTGCAGGAAGCCGGAGTGGGTGCGCATCGCGCGCTCGGCTGCGGCATTTTCGTTCCCCATAAATCGGTCGCCGCGGTTGGCGACTAACAATCAATCGAGGAGATTCCCGATGTCTGAAGTTGCCACCGTGACGCTTGATGTCTGCGGCATGCCCTGTCCGGCGCCGCTGCTGGGCGCCAAGAAACTTATCGACGACCTGCAGCCGGGTCAGACGCTGTGCCTGATATCCGATTGTCCGGGAACCGCGGACGATCTTTTTGCCTGGGCAAAAGTGACCGGCAACGTCGTGCTCGGTACCGACAAGCTGGCAGACGGCAGGAGCTCCTACCTGATCCAGCGCGCGGGCGGAGCGAATGCCACGCCGATCGCACATGTGACGCTGGACATGCGCGGCGTGTCCTGCCCGGGGCCTATCGTGCAGGCCAAGAAGCTGCTCGACGGCATGAAGGCGGGCGAAGTGCTGCAACTGGTCAGCGACTGTCCGGGATCGGCCGACGACATGAAATCCTGGGCCAAGGCGGGCGTGGCAGAGTTGATGTTTTCGCACGAGTCCGGACGTGGCGTACACGAGTTTTATCTGCGCAAGGCCTGAGCCTTGCGCAGATAAAACAATCAAAAGACTACCCATCCCCCGACCCCTTCCCCACGGCAAGGGGCGATTATTTCAGAGGAGATCCCATGAGCTACACCATCAACGGCGTCGAAAAGGAAGTCAATGAATATGGCTATCTGCTGGAGCCCGATTTCAGCGAGGAGGCGGTGCATGTCATTGCTGCCGCCTGCGGCATCACGATGACCGATCAGCACTGGAAGGTCGTCAATTTCCTGCGCGAAAAGTACAAGGAAGATGGCCATACGCCCAACATGCGCAACCTGATCAAGGGGCTGCAGGAGGATGGCAACATGCCCGAGGCGGACAGTGCACTGCTGTTCGAGCTGTTTCCCGATGGCGGTGCCGCCAAGGAGGGTTGCAAGGTCGGTGGCTTGCCGATGCCTTTGGGCAAAGGCGGGTACTGACGTACCCGCCTTTGCCCTTCGGGCAAGGCGAATTAAACGCCCCCACCCCCGGCCCCCGCCCCGGCGGGGGTGACCAGTCAGCTCGCTGCGCTCGAATGTTTGAGGGCGTTACAACCGGTGTAAATCATGGCCATTCGAATTCGCTCCAGTTTCCACGCCGGCGGCAAGCCGCGGACGATGGCGGAGCTTGCCAGTGTCATTGCGATGCTGGCCTGGAAGCTGGCGATCGATTCGATCAAGCGCATGCGCGAGGCCGAGTACGACATCGACTTGGGCGATGCTTACTTCGATTTCGTCTGCGAGTTCATGGTGTTTCTCGCCCTGGCGGCAGATCGCGTCGCCTATCGCGAATTGACGCCGGAGCAGCGCCTGGAATTCACCACCGCGCTGGCGCAGCGCATGGCGGCCACGATCGAGGACAACCGCGACATGCTGTTGTTCGATGTGGCGCCCGGGAAATGCCAGCAACATGTGCTCGACCTGTTCAACAAGCGCGGCGCCGAATACGCCGATCACGGCTACACCGGGGACGGTCCCGATTTCGGTTTCCGCCGCTGCTTCGCGGCCTGCCTGCAGGAAGTGCTGCCGGAGAAGGATCGCCTGTGGGCGGTCGATCAGGTCATGGAGATCGAGTCGCCCGAAGCCATCAAGGCGCTGGAGAAGACCCTGGCCGGCCTGTTCCACCCCGGCGAGCCCAAGAGTCGGCGCTCGCGCCACGCCGAAGTGGGCGAATGATGAGCAGTCCTTTCGATCTTGGCGATGCAGCCAGCTATCGCCAGTGGCGCGAGCGCAAGCTCGACAGCGCCCCGCGTCGCATCGAGGACATCCTGGTCGCGCTCGACGATCCGCGCGCGCTGACCGCGGGTGAACGCGATGCGCTGCTGCGGCGCTGCGCGACGGCCAACATGGCGATCTACACCAGCAATACGGTGGGCGACGCGGACAAGGAGATTCCCCGTCAGTTGGGCGCGCAACTGGGGTTGCATCGACTCGACAGCCACTGGCTGACCGACGACGACGCGATTTCGCCGATCTCGGTAACGGGCGCCGAACAACGCGGCGAGCGCAAGGAATTCATTCCCTACACCGACAAGCCGATCCGTTGGCACACCGACGGCTACTACAACCTGCCCGAGCGTACCGTGCGCGGCCTGATCCTGCATTGCGTGCAGAGCGCGGAATCCGGCGGCGACAACCAGTTGCTCGACCACGAGATAGCCTACATCCTGCTGCGCGACGAGAACCCCGACCATATCCGCGCCCTGTCGCAAGCCGATGTCATGACCATTCCGCCGCGCAGCGACGAGGGCGGCGTTGCGCGCGCGGCCCAGCCCGGGCCGGTCTTCTCGGTGGATGGCGGAGGTTTCCTGCACATGCGCTACACGGCGCGCACCATCAGCATCGAGTGGCGCAGCGATGCCGCCACACAGTCCGCTGTCGCGGCCCTGACCCGCCTGCTTGCGGCATCGACGCCATGGACGCTGCGCGGACGCCTGGAGCCGGGCATGGGACTGGTATGCAACAACGTGTTGCACGACCGGTCCGGTTTTGTGGACGCGCCGCAGCGGCACCGGCTCTTGTATCGGGCGCGATATCACGACCGGATCGCCGTCTGGCCGGGCGCAAATTCCGACTGAATCGGTCGGTATAATCGGCGGCATCACAGAGGCCGTCGAATTGAGCGCACTGACTCCAGAACTCGAACGCAAGCTGGGCATCGCCGTTGAGCGCATGCCGGCGTTCCCGCGCAGCGTACAACGGATTCTCGAACTCACGCGCAACATCAATTGCCTGCCCAAGGAACTGGTTGCCGTGATCGAAAAGGATCCGGTGATGACCATGAAGATTCTGAAGGTCATCAATTCGGCCTACTACAGCCTGCCTTCGAAGATCACCTCGGTCAGCCAGTCGGTGGTCTATCTCGGCATCAACACCATCAAGAACCTGGCGCTTGGCTTCGCCGCCGTGGGCATCCTGCCGCGCATGAATGCGGCCGGCTTCGACGTGCAGCGCTACCTGCTGCACTCGCTGGTGGTCGGTGGCGCCGCGCGCCAACTGGCGACCCAGTTCGCCAAGGGCGAGGTCGATCCCGGCGACTGCTATATCGCGGGCCTGTTGCACGACTTCGGCAAAGTGGTCTTTGCCCAGTTTCTCGCCACCGAGTTTCGCAATGCGCTGCTGCATTCCGTCGAGCATGCGGTGCCCCTGCATGAAGCCGAAAAGATCGCCATCGGCGTCGATCACGGCCCGGTGGGCGCCATGCTGGCCAAGCGCTGGGCCTTCCCCGACCATTTGGTCGATTGCATTCGCGATCATCACAGCCCTTCGGCCGAGCCCTCCGCCATGATGGACTGCTTGCGTGTGGCCGATCAGGTGGTACGCTTCCGCGATATCGGCGACAGCGGCAACCCCTGGCGTGAGTCCGAGGCGCCTGCGGCGCCGCAGCGTTTTGGCGATGACATGGAGGCCATCGTGATGAAACTCGGTTCGCTGGACAAACTGGTCGAAGACGCCATGGCCTTCGCCCAGGTCGGCAAAGAGTGAAGGCGCATTCATGAAGGTACGGTTTTGGGGCGTGCGTGGCTCAATTCCGTCGCCCGGGCCGCAGACCTTGCGTTACGGCGGCAACACCACGTGCATCGAGGTGCGCAGCGACGAGGGTGCCCTGATCATCCTCGATGCCGGCACCGGCATCTTTCCGCTGGCGCAGGAGTTGCTGAAGCAAATGCCGGTAAAAGCCAATGTCTTCATCACCCATACGCATTGGGATCACATTCACGGCCTGCCTTTTTTCACTCCGCTCTACATTCCCGGCAACGCAGTGCGCATTCTCGGCGGCTATGACGTTGTTTCCGGCCGGGGCATCGATCAGGTAATGGAAGTGCAATTGCAGTACAGCTATTTCCCGGTGCGCGAGGCGGAGATGCGCGCCAACATCGAGTACGAGACCCTCACGGTCGGCGAGCCGGTAAACGTCGCCGACGCGACGGTGACGCCGCTGATGCTCAACCACCCGGTGGTGGATTATGGCTATCGCGTCGATTGCAACGGCAAGTCGGTTTTCTTCACCGGCGACCACGAGCCCTGGCTGAACATCTATGCCCCGGACGACGAAGGCTATGCCGAGTTCCAGCAAATGGTCGAGATGCAGCAGGGGCAGCTCGACCGGGCTCTCGCCGGTCTGGATGTGCTGATCGCCGACAGCTCCTACACTGCCGCCGAGTATCCGACCAAGATTGGCTGGGGGCACGGCACCCTGGAAGGCAATATTGCGTGGGCGCGCCGCCTGGGCGTGAAGAAACTGGTGTGCACCCATCACGAACCGACGCGTTCCGATGACGACTTGGAGCGTGCTTTCATTGCCGCGATGGAGGATGCCGGCTATGTGCCGGGTCGTGCCGGCGAGCCCGAGATCGTTCTCTCCCGGGAAGGCATGGAACTCGTTCTGTAGCCGGGTAGCGGCGTCACAGCCGACATCAGCCCTGGGCGGCAGTCAGCAGGTCTTCAATCCGGGCCAGTTTTTCGCGTGGACGCCCTTGTCCGGCGGCGATTTCTGCGGCATTGATTTTCTGCCAGCCGCTGAAGCCGACCGGCCGTATGCCGCGTTCCTCGAGCAGGGAATCGATCAGTGCGCCGCCCGGTTTGCCACTGGCGCCGCAGGTTGCGAGATCCGCCAGGATCAGGTCGGCAACCGCCAGGGAGTCGGCACGATTGGCCGGGACCACGCCTTGCGGCCCCCGCTTGCACCAGCCAGCGGCGTAGACGCCCGGTTCGACGCGACCTTGCGTATTGGCGACGGTGCCGCGCGCTGCGTCGAAGGGCAGCTCGGGGAAGGGCGTGCTTCGGTAGCCGATGGCGCTGACGACGGTATCGGCCGCGATGCTGAAGGTTTCGCCGCCGGGGACCGGCCGGCCGTGCTCGACGCGAGTGTGTGTCAGCACCAGTTCCCGCACGCGGCCGTCGCCACGGATGGCCAGCGGTGCCGCGTTGAACATGAAGTGGATGCGCACCGGCCGCTCGCTTTGTGCGCCGCGCGCCGCGTAGGCGCGGAGTATCTCCAGGTTCTTCTCGGCCAGCTTTCTTTGCTCATCTCCCAGCCCCTCAGGCATGGCTTGCGGCAATTGCGACGGATCGACCAGTACGGCGACACGCGACAGCTCGCCGAATTCCGCCAATTCGGCGGTGGTGAAACTGGCCTCGACCGGCCCGCGACGACCGATCAGCCAGATGTCCTCGATGCGGGCCGCCTCGAATGCGGCGCGCGCATGGGCGCACAAATCGGAGGTGGCCAGTTCGCCAGGCGTTTTCCCCAGCAGACGGGCTATGTCGAGCGCCACATTGCCGTTGCCGATGATGGCGATCGATTTGCCGTCGAGTCGAGGATCGAGGTCGCGACCATCGGGAATACCGTTGTACCAGGCGACGAATTGTCCCGAGCCATACACGGCGTCAAGGTCTTCACCGGGGATGCCAAGACGTCGGTCTTGCAGCGCGCCGATGGTGATTACCAGCACGTCGTAGGCGGTCTTGAGTTCCCGATAGGCAATGTCGCGACCGATGGCGACGTTGCCAAGAAAGCGCACACCAGGCTTGCCCAGCGTGCGTTCGAATTGTCGTGCGATGTTCTTGGTGCCTTGATGGTCGGGGGCGACGCCGCCGCGTACCAGGCCGAAGGGGGTCGGCAAACGGTCGAAAATGTCGATGCGGCCGTCGGGCAGTTTGCGGTTGATGGCATCGGCCAGATAGCAGCCGGAGGGGCCGGCTCCGACGATGCCTACGGCGGGAATGTATTGGCTCATGTCCTGTTCTCGGTTGGATCGTTCACTGGGGGATGCTCGAATCGAAGTTGAAAATAAGGTGCCGCCTCGGGCAGCGGTCCGTTTGCAGTTTCCAGGATGTTGGTCAGATGACGCTCGGCCTGCTGCCGGGTCAGCAGGTAGAGTTCGGCGCAGATCTGACGGGCGATGTCGCCGGGCCAGTCGTTGGGCAGCAACTGTCGGGGTAGCTGCGGGTCGCGCAACTGGACTCGGCGGAATTCGTGGATCAGCAGCGTGCGCACGCAGAAGGCCTGCTCCGGGTCGAGTTCGCGAGCGGCCTTGATCGCTCGGGCCACCGGACGAAAACAGTCGCTGAAGCGTTTGTAGTCAGCGGCGACGTGGTCGAGATTCCAGCATTCGCGCACCAGTTCCTGCAACGGGCGGCTGGCAAGCGCGCCCAGCGTGCGGCCTTGAATTACCACCACCTTGTCGTGGGCTCCCGTATCTTGCAGGATGTCGAGCAGCGACTCGTGGTTGGCCGCGGGATGTGCCAGCACACCAGGGGCGATGACTCCGAAGCCCTCCCAAAGCAGTTCGCGCCGCAGGGCGTCGCGTTGCATCTGCGGCAGTATTCCGCCACCGGTGAATACCACCTGCCAGTCGCCGTCCCAGTGCTGGCGTGGATCGTCGTAGATGCGCCGGTAGGCGTGCTCGAAACGGCGCCGGCCGGTAGCGGTAAGGCTGTAATAGCTCCGACGCCCGATCTGTTCCGAGACCAGCCATTTTTCCTTGGACAGGCGAAACACGCTGGTTCTCACCACGCGTGGGTTCAGCCCCAGAGGCTCGACCAGTTTGATGAAACTGCCCAGCCAGACGGCGCCTCCATGAGGCGCTATCGCATCGCCGTAGATGGTAATGATCAGCGAGTTGGAGCGCAGCGTATGGCCGGCCAGGAATTCATCCATCCACTGGCGAATGAAGCGGCTTTTCATGCTTTCGAAAGCCTCCTGATTAGATGGTAAAAATGATACTTGATGTATTGAAAATATGTAACACGTGTTTCATGGTATTAGTGAGGCCATTCTTTGTCATGGCGGTATGAGTTTAAGCGAGTAAAAAATAGCATTGAGAACAATGAGCAACGCGCTAGTGCTTGAGATGTAAAAAACAAATTGACAGCTGTAAAATGATACACTATTATTTGTTTGAAATTATAAACATGTATCGCAACGATGATTGACGAGACATGATCCCGGATTGTCGCAAATCGTTCGAACGAGTCTGCGAGATCACCGGTCTACCCTGGCGCTATCTGGAGAGCTGAAATGAAGACGTTCAAGACTTACGACAAGGGCGACGTTCTGCCCGAGGACTACAAGAAGGCTTTGATCAACCTGATGTGCTTTCAGGCGGATTCAGAATACGCCGGAGCCCAGCGCGTGGCCGAGAATCATCGCTATGCCACGCGTCCTGAAGAGGCTTATCGCCTGTCCAAGAAGGTGTTCGAAGAAATGGGGCACGGCTTCTATGTATGGAATCTGTTGCAGGAACTGGGCGTCGATGTCGATGCCCGTCTCTACGAGTTGTCCCACAATCCGGATAACCCCGATCCAAAGAAGGTCAACGTGATCAATGGCTTCCGCAAGGAAAACTGGTCGAAGTTCTTTGAATGCTGGGAAGATGTCGCGCTGTTTTCCACCGTGGTGACACCGGCGGCGGTGGCCTTTCTCGGTCAGTATCGCGAGTGTTCCTATCTGCCTTGGGCGCGCGTCAATGTGCGCATTCACAAGGAAGAATACGGCCACCTTGCCTTCGGCGTCTGGGCATCCAAGCGCTGCATAGAATTTGGCGGCGAGAAGACGCGCGAGTTCATGCAGCAGCGCATTCAGAAGTTCATGCAGATGGGGCTCGGCTTTTACGGACGCCCGTCGGCGGGCGACAAGAAGTCGCAGATGTTCGACGTTTATTATGAGTATGGCATCAAGGTGAAAAAGCCCGAGGAACTGCAGGCCGAATACATGGAACTGCTGGATTCCCGCCTCAAGGAAATCGGCTTGGTCGTGCCCGCAGGCGTCGAAGCGGACTACGACATGAGGATGGGATACGAAGCCGAAGAGCCGCTCGCTGCCTGAGTGCCATGCTGTCCTCTCCCCAGCACTTGATCGACGGCGAGATCGCCGAGCTTAAGCGCTTTGGCTACACGCCGTTCGGCGACGCGGCGCCGGACTGGGTCGCCATGTGGGAGCATCTGAAGGGTGACTTTGCCACGCTGCGACGCCCCCGTGTGCCGGATTTCGCCGAGTTGAGTCCGTGGCCACAGGAGGGGGCGCGGATCTATATGCGCCGCCGCCTGTTGGCGGATCGCCTGTTCGAGGAATGTCAGGTGCTTTATCGCAGCCTTCACATGGAAGGCATAAATATCGAGCGGGTGGAAGCCTACACCTTGGGCCGCGAAGCCTACGAGGAAGCGGTGCTGGATTTCGGCAAGGCTCGCGAAATGCTGGAAGACGTTTTCAGCCGGACTGTTGACCTGGCCCCGATGCGCTAGCCAGGGATTTCCCCTGGGGACTGCCTGTGGCGCGGAAATCTATGCGGGCAGGGTTGTCGGCCTGGCAGGTGTCGCAGCAGGGCGCTATCGAGTAGCGGCCACCGCCCTCGCGCTTGACTTGGTACATGGCGTGGTCGGCTGCCGCCAGCAAACGATCCGCCGTGCAGCGTCCGCGGCACAGCGCGATGCCGATGGATACGCCAAGGGGGCAGTCCGCGTCATTCAGGCGCAGCGGTTTTGCCACGGCGTCGATGCATTTTGTCGCCAATGTGCGTACCCCATCCTCAGCGGGTTCGTCGAGATCGGCTGCCAATAGTATGAATTCGTCGCCACCTAGACGCGCCAGGGTGTCGGTCTGGCGCACCACCTCCAGCAGTCGCCGCGTCACTTCCCTCAAGGCCTCGTCTCCGGTTTCGTGTCCAAACGCATCGTTGATCGGCTTGAAGCCATCGAGGTCGAGGAATAGCACTGCCACCCGGGTGGCATTGCGCTGCGTCCGCGCCAGCGCCTGTTCCAGGCGGTCGGCCAACAGCTGGCGATTGGGTAATCCGGTGAGCGTGTCGTGGTGCGCCATGCGTACCAACTCGGCCTGGCTTCTCGTCAGCTTGGCCAACAAACGGTTGAAGGCCGCAGTCAGGTGGCCCACCTCATCCTCACGCACCACCGGCAGCGGCTTGAGGGGAATCGCGCCCTGCGTCATCCGTTCGGCCTGGTCTGCGGCGTGATGCAAGGGACGCAGCAACCAGGTGACGACAATACCCAAAAACAGTAGAAGAATCGCCACCGCAGTGAAGCCATGTGTAATCACCAGGGTACGCACTCGCTCTACCGTGGCTAGGGCCTCCGCGGTCGGCAAGCGGGCGACGACGAACCAACCGGCGCTCGGCACCGACGCCATGGCCGAGATTTCTTCGATGCCCTTCGCATTGACGGTCACGCCGCTGCCGCGAAATCCTTCCATGGCACGATCATGCAGCAGGTTTCGTCCGATGGGCGGCGTGGGCTTCAGCACCATGGCAGGGTCGCTGGTGGCAACGAACAACTTGTCGCGCGGCGAAATGAGCAGAAAGCCGCCGGATTCGCCGATGCGTCCTTGCAGCAACAAATCGAGGAATCCCGGCGCAGCGAGCGCCGTGGTGCCGATCAGTACCGCGCGCACCTTGCCCGTAGCGTCCTTCACCGGCGCCCCCATGGGCAGGATCGGCCGTTTCGAAACGGGACCGATGAGCGGGCGGCCGATCACCGATTGACCGTCGCGCACGCTTTGGAAGTCGGGATTGTCGGCAATCGAGTAGCCAAGGCGCCCCGGTATCGACGGATATTCGACCACCACCTTGCCGGAGACATCGGCGACCGCCAGTCCATCCGAGAACAGGGGTTGCAACTCGTGACGTTCCTTCAGCCACTCACTCAGGCGGGAGGGGTGCTCGATGAGATCCTGCGGCAGCGTGGCAGCCAATTGTTCGAGGAATCGACGCCGCTGTGCGAGCTTGTAGTCAATTTCGTGGGCAACGTACTCGGCGAGTGCCACCTGCTGCGTCGAGATAACTTGCGTGAGATCGTCGCGCAAGAACTTGGCCAGCATGAAATAGCGCATCACCGCGCCAAATACGACCAGCAGCACCCCGAAGACAATCAGACGGGTCACCAGACTGGTGGCAATTCGTTGAAGATTCATCATTCGATGCTATCAGAGATCGCATCAGGCGAGGAGGTCAGGCAGACCTTGAATTGGTGGGCGCCGAGAGCCGGTAATGGAGGCTGTGCGTTCGGCGTGGGAAGACCCTAGAATGCCTTACAAACCAGGAAAAGCGCAATCTTTCCCGGCATTCAGCAGACCCATGATCGCAACTCCGAAGAAACAGCCGTGGCTGGTGCGTATGCACCATCGCATGCGGACCGCGTCGTTTGCCATGTTGTTCGTGGCGACCAGCCTGCATATCAGCGGCAAAAGCTACGGTCTCGCTGCTTGGCTGTTGCTCGGAATCCTATTGCTGGTCTATCCCCACGTTCAATATTTGCGTGCGCGTCGAGCCGAGGATTCGGTGAGCGTGGAGATGGACAACCTGCTGGTCGACTCCATCCTGCTCGGCATATATGTTGCGGCACTGGAGTTTCCGCTGTGGATTAGCTTTTCGGCAATGCTCGGCACCTTGTCCAACGAATAAGGATAGATCGTGCGAAGCCACGATCTATCCGTTTGTTGGACGAGCCTGGTTCGGAGCTCTGGGCGCCCCCTCTGCCA
>Ga0209343_10002185_pt1 | contig 25460 bp, 21 predicted proteins | sample RifCSPlowO2_02_FD_184026 | JGI IMG/M metagenome (GOLD analysis project Ga0209343, IMG submission 184026) | Groundwater microbial communities from Rifle, Colorado - Rifle CSP2_plank lowO2_0.2 (SPAdes) (version 2) | ecosystem: Environmental > Aquatic > Deep subsurface > Groundwater | place... | reverse complement strand
GCAGCGCTTGATCGCCGCCGGCGCCATTCCCGTGGGCAAGACCAACCTGGATCAGTTTGCCACCGGTCTGGTGGGCGTGCGCTCGCCCTATGGCGCTTGTCGCAACAGCATCAACCCGGATTACATTTCAGGCGGTTCTTCTGCGGGGTCGGCGGTGTCCGTCGCGTTGGGCCTGGCGAGTTTTTCGCTGGGCACCGATACCGCCGGTTCGGGCCGCGTGCCCGCCATGCTGAACAACCTGGTGGGTCTGAAACCGACCTGCGGCCGCATTCCCGCTACCGGCGTGGTGCCGGCCTGCCGCACGCTGGACGTCGTATCCGTGTTTGCGCTCACGGCCGGTGATGCCGCCACGGTGCTGGCGGCAGCGCAAGGCGAAGACCCGCTGGATGCCTATTCGCGCACCCTGCCTGCGTATGGCCACAACTTTGGCGCTGCCAGCACCTTCCGTTTTGGTGTGCCGCGTGAAGTGGATCTGGAATTTCACGGCAACCCGGAAGGCCCGGCCCAGTTCGCCCAAGCGGTGGCGCACCTGCGCGCCTTGGGTGGCACGCCAGTAGAGGTCGACCTGACACCGTTTCGGGCCGTGGCCACTCTCCTGTACGAAGGCCCGTGGGTGGCCGAGCGTTACCAGGCCATCCGCGCTTTCATAGAAGCCAAGCCCGAAGCGCTGCACCCCGTGACCCGCGCCATTACCGAGAAAGGCATCCAGATTTCGGCGCCCGACACCTTTGCCGCGCTGTACCGCCTCAAAGCGCTGGAGCGGCAAACGCGCCAGGTGTGGGATGACATCGACTGCCTGGTCACGCCCACCGCCAGCACGGCCTACACCCTTGATGCAGTTGAAGCTGACCCGTTCCGGCTCAACTCCAACCTGGGCCACTACACCAACTTTGTCAATCTGCTGGACCTGTCAGCGGTGGCCGTGCCCACCGGCTTCATGACGGCGGCCATGGCCAACATGCCGTGGGGCATCACACTGGTGGCGCGTGCCGGGCAAGACTTGCCCCTGCTGTCGCTGGCCGCGCGTTTGCACGCACGCACCGTGCCTACCGTGGGTGCAACGCCCCACGCGCCGCACCAGCTTGCCACCGCCACGCCTGACACGGCTGCGTTTCCATCCGGTCAAGTGCGTGTGGCGGTATGCGGTGCGCATTTGAGTGGCTTGCCCTTGAACTGGCAACTGACTCAGCGCGGGGCCAGGCTGGTGCGGTCTGCGCACAGTGCGCCCTGCTACAAGCTGTATGCGTTGCCGGGTGGGCCACCCAATCGGCCAGGAATGTTGCGCGTGGCTCATGGCGGCGCTGCCATCGAAGTGGAGGTGTGGGAACTGCCAGCGCGCGAGTTTGGTTCTTTTGTGTCGGGCATTGCGGCACCATTGGGCATTGGCACGGTCGAATTGGCAGACGGCACCTCGGTGCAAGGCTTTGTTTGCGAGGCCCACGCGACGACCCAGGCGCAAGACATCAGCCATTTGGGTGGTTGGCGGGCCTATTTGCGGAGCCTCGGTTGATGGGGCGCTGACGATGGCGTCATTGCAAAACCGTGGGGGATGAATGCCTGAAAGGCATAAAAGTCAGATTCAAGTCGTCTGAACAATTGCAGCCTCCTCAACAAGCCGCTGCGCTTCAAGCCAGGATTGACGCGGTTACATAACAATACAATCCAAAAAAACAGACGCCAAAAAATACATTGGCCATCTAAAAGGGGAGTGTTTTGCTTAGTAACCGCTCGGTGACCTATTCACCGGAACAGGTGCTGTGCGCACTGGGGAGTCTGTGCACGCTGCATCAGAAGCCGTTCGCAGCTAAGCTGGTGGCGCCCGAGTTGCCTTCTGATTCGCCGGAAGGCATTGAGCCATGGGTGATTGTTCAGGCAGGCGAACGGCTGGGCTTCAAGGTCAAGCCCGCTCAAATCACGCCAGAGCGCGTATCGCGTTTACCTCTTCCACCTCTTGTCGAGATCAAGGACGGCGACGGCTTTGTGGCCGCCGACAGCCAGCAACGCGTCGTGGGCTCGCTCATGGCCACGCTGGAGCGGCACATCTTTAGCCAGCAACTGGTGGCCAGCGTGATGATGTTTCTGGTGTTGCCCGAAGCCCGCATGGGCGGCCATGCCGTACGGCTGTTGAGGGCGCATGAGCAGTGGTGCAAAAACCGCAAAGTGGTGGAGATCAACCTGGGCATCAACAGCCTCACCGAGATGGACAGCGTGGGCCAGTTTGTGCGCAAGATGAGGTACACCAAAGTGGGAGAGAACTTCGTCAAAACCGCCGGGCTCATGGCTTGAAGCGCCACAGTGCTCACCAAGCCAGTTTTCCAACGCAAATAAACCAACATGAGCAAACGCATTCGACAAGAAGTGGGTGACCCCAACGCCGGTTTGTCTGAGGCCGAGCGTGCCGCCAGGATGGGTTTGGGCGCCACGTACGACCCGGTGACGAAGAAGCCGGTGGGCCAGTTCCGGGCGGTGGCGCTGGATCTGGACGGTGACGGTCAGATATCCACGGCAGCCAAAGAGGCTGCTGGCAACGACGTGGCGTTTGACTGGGACGACAGCGGCTACCTCAAACAAGTGGCCTGGGTGCAGCCCAACGATGCCTACTTGTTCCTGGACCGCAACCTCAACCAAAGTCTGGACAACACCGCCGAGCGTTCGTGCTAGGTGCAGACGATGGAACATCGATTGACTCCTACGTTGATAGCAATATACTCAATAAATACGAGGGCTGAAGGCATATTTTTCTTGATAAAAAAGAAGGTGGCGAATGATATGAACTGGAAGGTAGCAGCATGAAAACGATGAAAATCTTCAAGCCTTGGCACGTGATGCTGTGCCTGGCGCTGGGATTGCACACCATGGGCGCAATCGCGCAGGCTCAGGCACAGACCCAAGCCCTGGCACCCAGCCAATCCCAGCCCCCACGCCTCACTTACGTCCCCGGTAGCCCCACCTACTACCGCAACACGCATGGCGAGAAGGAGCGGGTGGAGGTGTACCGGCGCGACCCCAACATCTGGGTCTACACGCCAGAGGTGGCCAAGCGCGCGGGCATGCCGCTCGAGTGGGCCAGTGACGAGCTCAAGGGTGTGGCGGCAGCGGCCTTTCGGCTGGAGCGCGACGGGGCGGAGGAAGACTGCGGCTGGGGCGGCAACCGCGACGCCTGCAAGCCGGTGTACCAGTGTGTGCTGGAGTTGTACTTCGATCGGCAGGAACACAAGCTGCCGTGGGATAAGGATGCGCTGGTGGTGGATGTGTACCGCCATACTAATGGTTCAGGTGCACATCTGCTGGCCTCTCTCGGCTATTTGCCTGGCGAGCCAAAAATCCGTCGAGGCCTCGCCCGCCAACCGTTCACCGATTCTGAGTCGGGGGCGGAATTGTTTTGGGCAGGCGTTGGTGGTGAAGGCGGCATGAGAGTTATAGCCTATGACCGGGAGATTCATGCGCGTTATGCCTAGGTGCGCCTGTTGGACAGTTGCGGCCGACCCGAATGGAAATATCCAGCTGCACAGACCTTGCAGCTTCAGTCGCGCGACAAGCAATTCAAGACCATTAAAGTCTTTCATGACATTTCATTGCCAGCACCGTGGGTCAAACGCGTACGTGAACTCAACGAGCAAGACTGGAATCGCGACAACGATTTTTTCAAAAAACCTGGGACACAATCAATAAGGGAGACAAGCATTGACAGACAGCATCAACCTCAGTGCACTCAAAGCCAATACCGCTTTGGCATCCACCTTCTCGCAGGCATCAACGCAGTGTAAAACGGCATCGTCATCGACTACAGCAATGGCGACCAGCAGTTCATCATCACCAAAGTGACCAATTTGTTAGGCAAGTTGCACAGCAACACAGACCAAGAAATTCCTGAAATGATAGCTATGAACGCAATTAGTACGGGGGCTAGAGGCCGATTTCGCTTAAACAATCGGCAATTGATCAGCAACATTCATTGGGATGTGGCATCAGTAGTGTCCCAACGTTCTTCAGAGGAGAGGGAGCTGATTTGGCTCGAAATCCGATTCTGAATTTGTTGAGGGTGGTGTAAGTAGTTGATTTATAGGGATAGTTTCAAACATGGACAGGCTCAGGATTTGTAGGATTTCATACAGGCTGTGATGATCAAGATGCAGACGTTTCTTTGTGATGGCGATCAACAGGTAGGTGGATATGGCAATCCATATCTGCGTCTTCACCGCGTTCTCGCTGGTGCCAAAGAACACCTTGATGCGCAAATGCTGCTTGATCCATTTGAAGAACAACTCCACCTGCCAGCGCTGGCGGTACAGGTCGGCAATCACCTCGGGCTTCAAGGCGAAGTTGTTGGTCAGAAACACGAGGCGCTTGCCAGCATCGTCCTTGACCACCACTCGGCGCAACGTCGTGGGGTAATCCTTGCTCGAATAATGTGTCATCAGCACGCCCGTCTGATCGCACAGCACAGCAGTGCTCACGCGATCCACCGGATGCGAGTAACGCCGCTTGAACTTGGTATTGCTTTTGGCGCGGGTGACAAAGAAGGCTTGCGCCTCGTGAATCACAAACAGCCGGGAGAAATCCAGATAGCCCCGATCCATCAAATAGAACGCCCCCGGCTCCAGCACCAGCGAGTCCATCACATTGACCTCGTGCGTCTTGCCGTCGGTGATGTGAATGAAGCTGGGGATATTGCCTCTCAAGTCCAGCAGCGTGTGCAGCTTGATGGCGGCCTTGGTCGAGCGAAACGGCGCCCAAGCAAACACCGACAGGCACAGATCGATGGTGCTGGCATCGAAGGCGTAGACCGCCGCGTCGAGTTCCAGCCCGAACGGCTCCTTGGCATACAGGGGTCGCGCCAAGCCAATCAGGTGCTGCGCGAAGTCGGCATAGATTTGCCAGGGCCGTGTGGCGTTCGCATTGGCCAGCGTGTTGCGCGAAATGGTCTGGCAGCGAAACCCCATGTGATAGAGCCGACGCGCCTGGGCACGCAGGTTGACCTCGATGTCGCGCAGGGACTCGCGGTAGGTCAACTGGGCAAAGGCCATGGCGAAGAACTGATCCAGACACGAGAAATCCTTGACCTTGTGTTCGCCCCGATGGTCGGCCACACAGCGCCGAAAAGTGCTCAGTGGCAGATAGAGCATGAGTTGCGCAAATACAAGCTTGCCTTGGTGCATAGGGGGTTTTGGCGGAAATCCGCGAAAAACCCCAAGTCTGACTTTCGACGTTTAAATCGAGACCAGACTCAAACACTAAATTTGGCAATCGAATCATTAACTTACGACGTCCTGATGTTCAAACGTTGGGACACTACTGATGTGGCATGAAAGCCCACTGCAAAGCGGTGAAGTCGTTTTTTCAACCGCTTGTTAGTTTGGAGGATAAGAGCATGACCGGTTCCGTGATTCGCATGTACAAGAGCGGCAGCGCCATTGCCGCTTGTGCGCTGATGCTGATCTTCAGCACCGGCACCCAAGCTCAGACTTCAGAATCTCAGCAACGCCTGAGCACCCCGCGCAACCAGTCCTCACAGCGCTACGAAATCAACCAGACCTTTGGTGGCCAAGCGTTCTACAAGGACAACAACGTCTGGGTTTACACAAAGGAATTCGCAGACCTGTTTGGCATGCCAGCCCAATACATTGAGGACGTTCGGGGCGTCGCGGCGGCGGCGTTTCGGATTGAAGACTCTTCTTTTCAGGATTGCGGCTTTGGCGGGCGCGCCGATGCCTGCAGAAAAGTAGAACAGTGCCTGATTGATCTGTATTTTGACGAGAGCAAGAACCCACTGCCATGGGCCAGCGAGATCAAAACGCAATGGCTGCCGCGTTACAGCTCGATGAGATGGCTACGTCCGCTGGATCCCAAAGAGAGACCGCACGGCACTCTTGCGATTGATCCGCCACCCGGCGTGGTTCGCAACGAAACACTTCACGGACAAGTTGTTCCATTCGCTGATCCTGTTACTCGACGGGAGGCGATATTCACCAGCAATAGATCAGCAAGTGGTGATGACGAAGCCGTCTCAGGCGCTATGGGCATCATCGGTTACACCCGAGATTTCTATAAACCGCTGTCGGTAGTCAGTCTGCAATTCGGTTGCGGTGGATCATTACGCAAGCGAGTAAACATTCGCCTCGACGCAAAAAAGCGAGGTGCATTTGAATCACCCATTGCTCGCTTCAACAGAATAGTTCTGCCCGAAGGCTTCGTACAGAGAATCATGGATCTGCAAAAGGAACAACGCGACAAAGATGCCATCTTCTACCGCAGCTTGTTCGCGCCGCCGTTGGGAACCAAGGGCACAAGCAACAACGTGCAGCCAACAACGGCTCAGTAATTTCAGCGGAACACCATCGTGACAACATCTATCCGAAAAGACGCCTTGTTATCGCAATTAGCGACGTTGGCAAACAAGGACCGTGCTTTTTAACTAACTCAGCTAACCTGCCAATTGGTTCGAAGCTATGGGCTTTGTGGTCCTTGGTCAAAAGGAACCCGTCAAGATTGCTGCATACCCATTTCAGAAGTGCGGACTGCTCGCTGGGAAAGTGGCACTACTCAGTGCTGACTCTGTGGTCAAGTGATTCAAGGCGGCCTTCCAGCCCCGAATCGGCATGACCCACGCATCCTTCTTGCGAGCATGCGTTCAAATTGCATCGACCCGGTCAACTGGCAAGGGCACTCATCTCGCGATAAAGATCTGCTTTGCCTTCGAAGCCGATGCCGGGCAGCTCGGGCAAGGTGACGTAGCTGTTTTCGACCTTCACCCCATCAGGAAAGCCGCCATAGGGCTGGAACAAGTCGGGGTAGGACTCATTGCCGCCAAGGCCGAGACCTGCGGCGATGGCCAGTGACATCTGATGTCCGCCATGCGGGATGCAACGCGAGGCCGACCAGCCGTGCTCTTTCAGCATCTCCAGGGTGCGCAGGTATTCCACGAGGCCGTAGCTCAGAGCACAGTCAAACTGCAGCCAGTCACGGTCAGGCCGCATACCACCGTAGCGAATCAGGTTGCGCGCGTCCTGCATCGAGAAGAGATTTTCGCCGGTGGCCATCGGCCCGGCGTAGTGTTGGGCGAGTTCAGCCTGCAGGGCATAGTCAAGCGGATCACCGGCTTCTTCGTACCAGAACAGGCCGTAGTTCGACAGCGCCTTGGCGTATTCGACGGCAGTCTTCAAGTCGAATCGACCGTTGGCATCCACGGCCAGTTTCTGGCCAGGTCCCAACAGTCTCAGCACGGCCTCAATGCGTTTGCAGTCTTCACTGAGAGATGCGCCGCCAATCTTCATTTTGACCACGGAATATCCGCGGTCAAGGTAGCTGCGCATTTCGCGCTCCAGCCCTTCAATCCCCTGGCCGGGCCAGTAGTACCCGCCGGCCGCATAGACGAAGACCTTGCGCTTGGGCCGTCCGTCGCCATAGCGTTCAGCCAGCAGTTGGTAAAGTGGTTTTTCTTCGATCTTGGCGACAGCGTCCCACACCGCCATGTCAATTGTGCCCACTGCAACCGAGCGCTCGCCATGACCACCGGGCTTTTCATTGGTCATCATGGTTGTCCAGATCTTGTGGGGATCGAGGTTGTTTCCGCTGTCGTCGCCCAGGCTCTCTGGGGGCGCTTCAAGGATGCGCGGGGCGAACCGCTCGCGGATCAGCGAGCCCTGGCCATAGCGGCCGTTCGAGTTGAAGCCGTAGCCGATCACAGGTTTGCCGTCACGGATGACGTCGGTGACTACCGCCACCAAGCTCAGTGTCATCTTTGAAAAGTCGATGTACGCGTTGCGGATGTCGGATTTGATGGGTTTGGTAGCTTCACGGATGGCGGTAATCTTCACTGGGTAACTCCTTTGGCGATGATGAAACTGGCGGCGACATAGCGCCGGAACAGGTGAATGATCGTCATCGCGGCTCTGACTGACCAATGCTGCTTTTCAATTCTTGTATGCCCTCAAAGCAGCGGTATGAACCTTTCTTGGCTCCTTGACTTTCAGGCGTTGGCCACCCGCGGCCGAGGCCTTTTGGCGTGCAGTTGACTTATCTCTAGCCTGAGCGGTGACCAGACTGCCGCTTGATGGTGCGTCAGTCGGTAATCTGCACCGCGAGTGCCTCGCCCATCGTCGTGGTCGAAGCGTGTCCGCCCAGGTCCGGCGTGCGGGGTGTTGATATCGATCAGAAAAGCAGTCCTGCAGGCATGCGCAACAGCAATACATTGGCCATCAACAACTGGAAGGCGCCCACAACCGCCACGGCGACGATCGCAGATGTAATGAGTGTGCGGATTCCCGGCCGTTCGAAGGTCGCGATGGCATTCAGTCCCAGGAAGCCGGCAAGGCTCGTGACAAAAAAGCCAATCATCGGCAGCAGCAGGGCCCACAGACCCATAACGACGATGGTCGCAAATCGCCTCCGGTTGGACGGTTTGGTCGCACGCGGTTCAGCCACCACCTTGCGCGCGACCGGCCTGCCGATTTGCCTGGCCGCCAGGATGATCGAAAACAGGACCAACGCTGCTGACAACACTTTCGGAAACACCGAGCCCATTGGCGACATGTCCTTCGTTTCCGAGTAGGCCAGCAAGCCGATCCCGACGAACAACACGCCGAAGACAATTGCGGGAATGTCACGGTAGTCCTCACGCGTGGCCTTGTCGGATTCCACCACCAGGTCTGTGGCCTCTTTGGGCAGTCTCTTGCGAGGCCGCTTTAGCAGACTGGCAAGCAGCGGATAGAACAGGGTTAACAGAGAAAAAGCGATGATGGCCACGCTCAGCGGCCGACCGAAGAACATGCTGACAATCCCGTTCTGCGCGTTGCCGATCAGGTAGGACTGTACGAAGCCCTGCTCTGCGATCTGGCCAAGTACCAAACCCAGGACGATTGGCGATGGTGAAAACCCGTAGCGTTCCAGTATCCATGCCAGCACGCCGAGGACGAACATCATCTGCATGTCGTGGGCGTTGCTGTGAATGGCGAAGCTGCCGAGAATAGTCAGAAAGGCCACTGTCGGTACCAGCAGCGACTTCGGGATACGGACGATGGACTTGTAGGCGTAGCGTCCCAATATCAGGCCAACGGGAAGCATCAGGACCGTCGCGATGAGCAACCCGAATATGAAGGTGTAGACGATTTCCGGCTGATCATTGAACAGGGTTGGCCCAATCTTGATGCCCTGTACCAGCAAGGCACCAAGAATAATGGCGTCTGGTGGCGTACCTGGAATGCCGAGCACGAGGGTGGGAATGAAGCCGCCGCCGACAGTGGCATTGTTCGAGGATTCAGTGGCGATGACGCCGTCGGGCTCGCCGGTTCCGAACCGCTCGGGATGCTTCGACGAGCGCCGTGCCTCAGAGTAGGCGATCAGGCCGGCAATCGAGCCGCCTGCCCCCGGAAGGATGCCGACGACAGTGCCAATCACCGAGCTCCGTGCCAGATTGAACTTGCTTGCCAGGCTGATGCGCAACGCTTCGGGCAAGCGGATACCCCGTATGTCCTCCAGAACCGAGAGATGCGGCGCTTTGGTGGCCACCAGATCGATGACGACGGGAATGCAATATAGGCCGATCAATGCCGAGGTGATGTCAATGCCGCCGAGCAGCACCTGCGAGTCCAGGGTGTACCGCACGTCGCCACCGACTACAGCGACACCGATGGTGGAAAGCAACAGGCCGAGACAAGCACCAATCAATCCCTTCACCGTATTGCCGACAGAAAGTGCCGAAATCAGGGTCAGACCGAACACGGCCAGCCAGAAGTATTCAGCTGGACCGAAGGTCAGAGCCACGTTCGCCAACGGCGGCGCCAGCAACAGCAGACTGACTCCGCCGACCAGTCCGCCGATCACGGACGCTATCGTGGCCAGTGTCAACGCCAAACCGCCGTCGCCCCGCTTGGCCATCGGGTAGCCGTCGAAGGTCGTTGCGATCGACGACGGCGTACCCGGTGTGTTGACCAAAATTGCGGCAAAGGCGCCGCCATAGATGGCGCCTGTGTAGATGGCTCCAAGGGCGATCAGGCCCGATGCCGGGGACATGGTGAAGGTAAACGGCACGAGCACCGCCACCGCCATGGTCGCCGACAACCCCGGCAAGGCGCCGATGATGGTGCCCAAAACGACCCCGCCCAACGCAATAGCGAGGTTGAAGGGTGTCAGTGCACCGATCAGAAAGCCGAACATATCCATCAGGGACTGTGTCTGCGCTTATTGCATTTTGATGCCCAGCTTGTCGGCCAGTTTGCCGTATTCACTCTTTTTGTCAGCCATGAACTTGGGCATGTCCTTGTAGGTAACATCCGTCAAAACGAAACCACCATCTTCCATTTTTTTCTTGAATTCCGGCTCTGCATTGATCTTGCTGACGATATCGGAGACCTTCTGCCGGATATCTTCGGTCGTGGATTTCGGTACCGCCACACCGCGGTAGGCACCGCCGACGAGGTCAAAGCCAAGTTCGCGGAAAGTAGGGACGTCAGGGAAGGCCGGCAGACGCTTTTCCGCTGCGACGGCCAGCAGGCGCATCTTGTCGCCTTGGTTGATGCCGGAAGGAGCGTAGTTGAATCCCGCAACAGTTGCCTTTCCAAGTATGGCTGTGACCGCCGGACCTGTGCCGCTGAAGGGTATGTATGTTGTCTTGATGCCGGCGAGTTCGTCGAATCGCGCCTGCGCCAGATTGTTGGAGGAATTCGAGCCTGAACCGCTGAATGTCACCGAGCCCGGGTTTTTCTTGGCGTAGTCGATCAAATCCTTGAGCGTTTTGAACTGGCTGTCCTTGTGTACAAAGATCGCATCCGGCGTGTAATGAAAATAATGGACCGGGGTCAGGTCGTCCGTTTTGTACCCGACGTTCTTCTGCATTGGCTGCAGGACCGTATGAGGCAAGTTGATGCCCATCACCGTGTACCCATCGCCAGGCATTGAATTCAGTTGCGACCAAGCCTGTGCGCCGCCTGCGCCTGCCATGTACTGAATGACCACTTCGACGCCAGCAACTTTCTTGAACAACATCTGCTGAAAACGCGCCGAAATGTCGGACTCGCCACCTGCATTGAACGCAAGGATGTAGTTGATTGCCTTGCTGGGATAGCTTTGTGCTGCTGCGTTGCCGGTGAAGGCGAGGCTGGCGGCAAGGGCGCCGCCGATAACCGCTGTTGAAAGAAAACCCCGAAGATTGAATTTGCTCATGATTGTCTCCTGTCGTGTGTGTTGTTGGGAAATGATGGCTCTAACCGTGAGTCGTTGAAAGATGACGTCTACAAATCAGTTCGGTTACTCCTGATGTCAGGCGCCTTTGCCCTTAAAGCTTTTGGCCAGCTGGCTGCACACGGCCTGCGTTACCTCGGTTGTGGTGGCTTTGCCGCCCAGGTCACGGGTGTGTAGGGCCGAGTTGGCGGTGACTTGCTCGATGGCTTGCATGAGGCGCCTGGCGGCATCCAACTCGCCCAGGTGCTCCAATAGCATCACCACCGACCAGAAGGTGCCAACCGGGTTGGCCAAGCCTTTGCCCATGATGTCAAAGGCTGAACCGTGGATGGGTTCAAACATCGAAGGGTAGCGGCGCTCGGGATCGATGTTGGCGGTGGGTGCGATGCCCAGGCTGCCAGCCAGTGCCGCGGCCAGGTCACTCAGGATGTCGGCATGCAGGTTGGTCGCAACAATGGTGTCCAGTGTGGCCGGACGGTTCACCATGCGGGCCGTTGCGGCGTCCACCAGTTCTTTATCCCACGTCACATCGGGAAACTCTTTTGAAATTTGCACCGCGATCTCATCCCACATGACCATGGCATAGCGTTGTGCGTTGGACTTGGTGACCACTGTCAACAACTTGCGCGGACGGGACTGAGCCAGCTTGAAGGCGTAGCGCATGATGCGTTCGACGCCGGCGCGGGTCATCATCGACAAATCGGTGGCGGCCTCGATCGGTTGGCCTTGGTGGACGCGGCCACCCACACCCGAATACTCACCCTCCGAGTTCTCGCGCACGATGACCCAATCCAGGTCTTCGGGCCTGCAGCGCTTCAGAGGCGCGTCGATGCCAGGCAGGATGCGGGTTGGGCGCACATTGGCGTACTGGTCAAAGCCCTGACAGATTTTGAGACGCAAGCCCCAGAGTGTGATGTGGTCAGGGATGTCCGGGTCACCTGCGGAGCCAAACAAAATCGCATCTTTGTCGCGCAACGCGTCCAGTCCGTCGGCTGGCATCATTTCGCCGTGTGCGCGGTACCAATCACCGCCCCAGCCGAAGTTCTCGAACTCGAACTTGAACGTGTTGCTGGACGCCGCCAGTGCCTCCAGTACGGTCTGCCCCGCTGGCACGACTTCCTTTCCGATCCCATCACCTGGAATGCAGGCAATTTTGTAAGTCTTCATAACGTCGCCTAAATAAATTGTGGTGTGGTCGCAATGTACCCATTGCAGCATTTAATGAACGGCTTTAAAGTCAAGCCAGTATTTACTTTGATTCACTAATGTCTACGCCCACTTCCGCTCCTTCCGAGATGGCTTTTTTTAGCTTGCTGGTGCGTTTCGGGAGTTTTTCGAATGCTGCGCGCGAGCTCGATATCACCACCCCGGCGGCAAGCAAGCGGCTGACCCAGATGGAGGCGCGGTTGGGCGTGCAGTTGCTCAATCGCACGACGCGGCGCATGGGACTCACACCCGAAGGTGAGGTGTACCTGAAACACGCGCGCCGCATCCTCGCCGATATTGGTGACATGGAGCAGTTGGTGTCAAACTCAGTTGGCGCGCCCAAAGGCCTGCTGCGCGTGAACGCCACTTTGGGCTTTGGACGCAGCCACGTCGCTTCATTGATTTCAGACTTTGCGAAGCTCTATCCGGAAGTGCAGGTCCAACTGCAGCTCACGGTCAATCCACCACCACTGAGTGAAGACGCATTCGATATCTGCATTCGTTTTGGCGAGCCGCCAGAGGGACGGGTGATAGCGAGGCGCATCGCGGCCAACCGCCGGCTGATCTGCGCGGCTCCTTCCTACCTGGCCCGACAGGGCACGCCGCAAGTGCCGAATGACCTGGCACAGCACAACTGCATTTGCATTCGCCAGGGTGACGAGGCCTACGGCATTTGGCACCTGAGCTCAGGCCAGCGCACCGAGACCGTCAAGGTGCGCGGAACCTTGAGCACCAACGACGGCGAGACCGCGCTGAATTGGGCGCTTGATGGTCACGGCGTCATCATGCGTGCGGAATGGGATATCGCCAAATACCTGGACAGTGGACGCCTGCGACAAGTGCTAAGGAACTGGCAAACACCGCCTGCTGATATTCACGCGGTTTACCCACAACGGCTTCAAACCGCGGCGCGGGTGCGTGTTTTTGTCGACTTTTTGGTTGCTGCTTTTTCTGCGTCAACCCCGCTGGGGCAAGAGCTGGCCATGGGCTTTCCCAAGTAGCTCTGCGGGGCGCAAAGCGCATAACTGCTCACCCGTCAATACACTACCTGCAATATCCTGCGCCATGACGGCATTGAAATCGGCAAATGCGATTACATCGGCAATCCTTAAACCATTCGACGATGCGTACCCACGCGGCAACGCCCGGATGCGACCGGCTGCGTCGCTGGCGGGTCGGGATTGGGGATAAACTTTTCCCGACGCGATGGCTTGAGCATGTCTCACGGACCGACCGTACCGGGGCTCGTTGTCGCTTGCCGGAGTTGGAATGATCCCAGAAGGAAAATGACCCATGAAAATTGCCGCCATCCAAATGGTCTCAGGAGCCAACTTGCAGCGCAACCTGGACGTCGCCGGCCAATTGCTGGCACAGGCCGCCGCGCAGGGCACCGAGCTGGCAGTATTGCCCGAGTACTTTTGCCTCATGGGTGAACAAGACATCGACAAGCTCAAAATTCAGGAAACATTCGGTAGCGGGCCGATTCAGGACTTTTTGAGCCAGTGCGCCCGTGATCTTGGCCTGTGGATCGTGGGCGGCACGCTGCCCCTCTCGACGACGGCAGCCGAACGCGTACGAAACAGCAGTCTGGTCTTTGATGCAACCGGTCAATGCGTGGCGCGCTACGACAAGATTCATCTTTTTCGCTTTGACAATGGCGTTGAGCGCTATGACGAGGCCCGCGTGCTGGAAGCGGGCACGCAAGCCGTGACCTTTGATCTGCCATCCTGCGATGGCACTACCTACCGGATCGGCCTAAGTGTTTGTTATGACCTGCGCTTTCCCGAGTTGTACCGTCAATTGGCGGCCGATGTTTTGTTGGTGCCCAGCGCATTTACCTTTACCACGGGGCAGGCGCACTGGGAGGTGCTGCTGCGGGCACGCGCGATCGAAAATCTCGCCTATGTGATCGCAGCAGCGCAGGGTGGTGTGCATGACAATCAGCGCCGCACCTGGGGCCACAGCATGATGATCGACCCATGGGGCCGAGTCCTCGCCCAACAGGCTGGAAGCCCTGCGGTCATCGTGGCCGAGGTCACCCAGGAATTTCTGCAGTCGGCCCGAGCCCGACTACCCGCGCTCAATCACACGGTGCTGGGTGCATAGGCAAGCAGCAAATGCAACGTCGTCGGTGCCGAGGGCGTCAAATCACTCTGGTCCCCTAGAACGACGAGAATGGAGCGAATGCAAATACCATCCCATTTTCCTGTGTCAGCTCGCTGCTGGCTTGTTCCCGCGTTGCTGACGATCGTCGCGCTTGCGGGTTGCGCCTCCGCACCATCGGTTGAAACCCAGGCACCGCCTGCTTCGACGGTCGGCGCCACCCCGACGCCAACCGAATCCATTGATGTCGAACACGGCCAGAAGTTTGCCCGCTGGGTGCTCGAGTTCAGCACCACCGCACGCGCCTCCGGCATCATTGATGCCACGCTCCAAGACGCCTTCGACAACGTGCGCTTCATCCCCCGCGTCATCGAGTTGGATAGCGCGCAGCCCGAATTCACCCGCACGGTATGGGACTATCTTGACAGCGCGCTGTCGACGCAGCGAATTGGCCGTGGCCAGGATGAGTTGCTGCAACTGCGCCCGGTTGTCGAGCCCATCGCAGCGCGCTACGGCGTCCCGGCAGAGGTCCTCGTCGCGATCTGGGGCATGGAGAGCAATTTCGGCAGCAACGTGGGCGACATCCCGACCATCGACGCCTTGGCAACGCTCGGTTTCGAGGGTCGACGCGAGCAGTGGGCGCGTGGCCAGTTGCTCGCGGCATTGAGAATCCTGCAGAATCGTGACATCGACCGCGCGCAGATGATGGGCTCGTGGGCTGGCGCGATGGGCCAGACGCAGTTCTTGCCATCGAACTTTCTGGCCTATGCGGTCGATGCCGATGGCGATGGCCGACGCGACATCTGGAACAGCCTCGCTGACGTGATGGCTTCGACCGCCAACTTCCTGGCGAGCTCCGGATGGCAGGTCGGCCAGCCGTGGGGGCTTGAGGTGCGCTTGCCGCCGGGCTTCGACTACGCACGTGCCGACGCCGACGTGCGACAGCCGACGACCCAATGGATGGACGAGGGTGTGCAAGCCATGGACGGCGCGCCGCTGCCGGCCTTGGCCGACAGTTCGATATTGCTTCCCGCCGGCGCGCGCGGGCCGGCCTTCCTGGTCGGACCCAACTTCCGCACCATCCTGCGCTACAACAACTCGACCAGCTATGCGCTCGCCGTCGGCCTGCTGGCGCAACGGTTGGCCGACGGCCCCGCGGTGCAGGCACCCTGGCCGCGCGATTTGCAGCTACTGTCGCGCAGCCAGTTGCTGGCGCTGCAGACCGCGCTGAACGAACGAGGCTTGGACAGCGGCACGCCCGACGGCATGATGGGCCCGGCCACGCAGCGCGGCGTTCGTCGATACCAGCGCAGCCTGGGCCTGCCAGCGGACGGCTATCCGACCCTGGACCTTCTGCAGCGCCTGCAGTGACCGGGCGGCACCTCGCCTTGAGGCAGTTCCGTACCGAGTTCTTGTCCTGCAACACGCGCCTCGTCCATCACGAGTCGACCAAGTTTGGGTGGGGCGAACGTGGACATTGTGTTGCCGGGCGCTGACCTCCACGCTGCTCAAGATCTTCTTGAATCGGTTCAGCTTGCGTTCATACACGGACGCGCAAGATGTGATCCACACCAACTCAAGGAGTTTTTCATGAAGCATCTCATTTCCACCAAATCGCTCGCAGCAGTTGCGGTCGCACTTGGCGCTTTCGCTGCGGCCTCAACGGCGTACGCCCGTAGCGATGTCTACTTCTCCATCGGCGTGCCGGTGCCAGGCGTCTACGTGCAGCCGGCCCCTGTGTATGTGCAACCCCTGCCTTTCTACACGCCCGCGCCCGACTACTATCGGCGCTACGGCGATGGTCGACGCAATGACGGGCAGCATTGGCAACGCCGCGGCCCTTACGGCGACCACGACCGCGATGGCATCGCCAACATCTACGATCCGGGCGGCCCGCGCAATCAGTGGCGCCAGGCACGCCGTTATGGTCCTTATGGTGATCTCGACCGCGATGGCGTCATGAACCGGCAGGACCGCGATCGTGACGGCGACGGTGTTCGCAATCGCTACGACCGCCTCCCGAACAATCCATACCGCAGGTAGCAATGGATGCAAGTTAAGCACGCAGTGCAATCTTGCTGGGGAAATTTATGTTCGGGCACCCTGATGTTCACAGTATCCTGAGGGCCATCGACTGACGTTGCGGTGTGGCGGTAGGTCTTTGGCTGTTCGTTGCTGAAAGTCGTCAGCGCTGCAGCCGGGCCTGGCTGTTGGAGCGTTGCGGCAAATTTCGGCAGTGGGAGGTTGTGGGAAAAGAGCCTGTGGCTCAGTAGGCAGCATGATCAACAGCGCTTTTGTGATGAGTAGCCAGTTCAGACTGAGGCCGGCTGTGTGGCTCTGATTTCGGAACAACCTATCTCGGCCATCGACCCGATCGACAAGTGGCCTTTTTTCACCTCAGAACGTTTCATTCAGAGTTGGGTGAATTGTGAATCGGCTCATCGATGCGTGGTCAATCAAGAAGCGTAGGCTCGACGGACTTTATTCCTCACATATTCTGCGCAATTAAAGTCGTAAACAGGCACCTAGCATTCATGCGGGTTAGCGGCGTGGCAAATTGACAACACGCCGAGTTAAAGTCGTAAACAACTTTATGGCATTTCCCACAACGATTGGGGCATTCTGTGTCTGAACTTACCAAGGTGAGCATTTCGGCTACCGTAAACCGGTCCGACGTCGCTGACTCCTGGGTGCCCTTTGCGGTCAGTGGTGATTCCAAGAAGTAGGCCTTCAAAGGCCGAATTCAGCGCACTGCAAGATTCATCGCCTCGTGAATATCCGCTGAAATGAACGGTCATGCATCATTGCTTCGCGGGTTGCATTAGGTGTGCTATGGCTCCGGTGGGGTCTGCAACGACACAAATGCGGCCGACATCGGGTACGTCATGCGATGGAACCACTACGCTTCCACCAAGCAGTGAGGCTTGCTTGGCGCATTCCTCCACATCATTGACTGCGATATAGGAATGCCAGAACGGCCCTTTGCCAGGTGTATCGGGTGTTGGATTCATCATTCCGGCGACATCTTGGCCATTTCTCTGAAACAGCGTGTAAATGCCAAATGGTCCTGCATCGACTTTCTTGAGCGTCCATCCGAATAGCTGACTGAAGAAGGTCCCGCTAAGTTCCTGGTCAAGAGTGACCAATTCGTGCCAGATAAACGGGTTTTGATCCGCCATAGGTCCTCCCTTTCGTTGCAGCCTGAGGTCGACCGTATGCAAACTCACCAAGCTCACTCTTGCGAAATGTCAATTGCGTCCCCGTTGTTAACTTTTAGTCGCTCAATGCTGACCGAATGGGACAACCGGAAGTCTCCTGAAAACGTCCGCTGTTGGTCGAGTACGGGTACCCAATTGGTTGAAATCGTGGCGACACAGCTGACTGTCTGGCTACTGATGCCAATTTCAGGATTCGGGCAGGCAATTTGAACTTCTGTAGACCCGCTTTCACTGCACAACCGAAATACGCCGTTCTCCATTGCTGACTTTTAAATTTGACGGGCCGCTTCGTAGAAAGTTGGCTGGCTCTGTCTAAGGGCGGTCTTTGGCGACTGACTCCTCTCGGTCTCTGCCTGATCACAGCAGGAAATTTGTCCAAATTTCAAATCGCCGGTTCTTGCAGACTGGGAAACGGCTATTCGAACTGATCGCTCCAAACCAGCCGTTGGCCTTGATCTCACCAGTATCCCAACACCTTCCACCAGATACCGCCGACCACGATCCAGACCGTCAGGTTGACCAGGCTCATCACGAAACCGATCTTCCACCATTCACCCAGCGAGACATAGCCCGAACCGAAGATGATGGGTGAGGTGCCGGTGGCGTAATGCGTCAGCGTCATCATGATCGATGACACCGCCGCCAGCAGCAGTGCAAACGGCATGGCCGGTGCGCCCAGCGCGATGCCGGCCGCAAAGAAGGCGCCGAACATAGCAGTGATGTGCGCGGTGGTGCTGGCAAAGAAATAGTGCGAATACAGGTAGACCAGTATCAGCAATGCCACGGCGCCGACCCAACCCAGGCCAAGGCTGAGAATGCCGCTTTGTACCGCCTTGGAGAACCAGGTGATCAGACCGAGTTTATTGAGGAATGTGGCCATCATCACCAGCGCCGAGAACCAGGTAATGGTGTCCCAGGCGCCCTTTTCCTTGAGCACATCGTCCCAGTCCAGTACGCCGCTGGCCAACAACAATGCCAACCCCAATGCCGCGGCAGCGGTGGCGTCCACCTCAAAGCCAGCACCCAGCACCATCGCCGGCACACCGGCCCACAGCAACAGCAGCAGCGCGAATACCGCCAGTAGGATTTTCTCACTGGCCTTGATTGGGCCGAGCTCGGTCAGTCGCTCCTGGGCGAACTGGCAGGCTTGCGGGGTGTCCTTGATGTCCGGAGGTGACAGCCAGTACAGCACGAGCGGCATCAGCAACATGGCCGCCAGGCCCGGCAGCAGCATGGCCAGGGCCCAGGTGCTCCAGCTCAGGGAAATCTGCGCACCGGTGGCTTCGGCGACGAACTTAACCACCAATGGGTTGGGTGCGGTGGCGGTGATGAACATGGCAGAGGTGATCGGATTGGCGTGGTAGTTGACCAGGGCCAGATAACGTCCGATCCGCCCCGACGTGCCCTGTTCGGGTGATGAGTCGAAGCTGATCGCGATCGAGCGCATGATTGGATGCATGATGCCGCCGCCGCGCGCTGTGTTGCTGGGCGTGACCGGTGCCAGCACCAGTTCCGAAAGCCCCAGCGCGTAGCCGATGCCCAGCGTCTTCTTGCCGAACAGGCGTATGAAAAAATAACCGATGCGCGCGCCCAGACCGGTCTTGATCAGGCCGCGCGAGATCATGATCGACAGGCCGATCAGCCAGATCAGCGTGTTGGAAAAACCACTCAGGGCATCGGTCATGGCTGCCGACGGCTTGCCGTTTGTGACGCCGGTGATGGCCACCAGCGCGATCGCGATCAACGCCAGCGCGCCGATCGGCATGGCCTTGCCGATGATGGCGGCGATGGTGCCGATGAACAGGGCCAGCAGATGCCAGGCTGGCGGCGTGACGTCCTGCGGAACGGGAACCACGAACCAGATGGCGAGCGTAATGGCGATGGCCAGCAAAGCGCTACCCGGCCGGATGGATGACTCTTGCTTCATGATCAGAGAACTCCTTTGTTCTGATGAGTATCGAAGACCGGTGCCGCTCGCGCATCCGTGCGATTCGCCTCCTGCGCCTGCGTAGAAATACGCAGAAGCGCAGCGGTCTGTGCCGCACGATGCCGGATTGCGCTATCGTTGACCCTGTTGTCATGTCTGCTCATTCTTTGGTTGCGGTGAAATCCTTGTCCCTGTCCTTGTCCTTGCTGCGTCGTCTATCCTGGCAGCGCTGGTTGCGCTGGAGCCTGCTGGCGCTGGTCACTGGGGTGGTGATCGCTTTGGTCGGTCAGTGGGCCGAACAGCGCGAGCTGCACATCCGCATACAGGCCCTGCAACAGGCAGCGCAGTCGACCGTGCTGGGACTGGGCGGCATTGCCGCAAAACATGGTTATCTGCCGTATGCGGCAACACGCCACCCGGATGTGCAGGCCTTGCTGAGGCATCCTGCTGACACCTTGCTGCGCGACCGGGTGAACCGCTATCTGGCCGATTTCCAGACGCGTACCGATTCCGCGGCGTTGTTCGTGATGAGTGTCGATGGCTTGACTTTGGCCGCCAGCAACTGGAACAGCGCCGGCAGCTTTGTTGGCCAGTCCTACCGCCAGCGCCCCTATTTCATGCAGGCCTTGCAGGGCCGGCACAGCTATTTTTACGGCGTCGGTCTGACCACCGGCACGCCGGGTTTTTTCATTTCCGAACCGGTGCGCAGTGGCGACGAGGTGATTGGCGTCATGGTGATCAAGGTCAGCCTCGATACGCTAGAGCACTCCTGGGCCAACAGCGCCGACCCGGTCGTGCTGCAGGACAGTCGCGGCATTGTTTTCCTGAGTTCTGAGCCCGAATGGCGGTATAGAAGCCGCGCCCCCCTCTCTGCCGATGATCTGGCGTGGCTGGCCAAGAACTGGCAATACGGCGAGCGCACGGGTTACGACCTGCTGCCGTGGCGCGTGCTGCGCACGACAGGCTCGCCCGCCTACGAGCTGCACGCGGTGGTCAAGGGACAGTTGCGGTCATTCCTGGCGCTGGAGAGCGTGCTGCCCGAACTGGGCTGGACGCTGGTCGTCACCAGCGATCTGAAGGGGGTGACGCAAGCCCGGCGCGAGGCGCTGGTCCTGGCCGCTTTGCTGGCTGCGGTGCTGTTGCTGGCGGGCCTGTACTGGCAATTGCACGAACGCCGCTATTCCGAGCAGCGTCAGGCCAAGCTTGAACTGGAACGCCGGGTGCAGGAGCGTACGCATGACCTGGAGCAGGCGCAGGCTTTCCGCAAGGCGATGGAAGACGCGCTGCTGGTGGGCATGCGTGCACGCGACCCGCAGGGACGTATCAGTTATGTCAACCGTGCCTTTTGCGACATGGTCGGCTACCGCGACGATGAATTGCTGGGCTGCGCGCCGCCCTATCCCTATTGGCATCCGGACGAGTTGGACAAATACCGGCGCGATCGCGAGGGCTCCATGTTGGCCGAGGCACAGCCTTACGGATTTGAGTCGCGCATTCGCCATCGCGACGGGCATGACGTGATCACCCGCGTTTACACCGCGCCCCTGATCGACGCCCTGGGACAGAACCAGGGCTGGATGAGTTCAGTGGTCGACATCACGGCGCAAAAACAGGCTGAGGACCGCCAACACGACCAGGAGCTCCAACTGCAGCGCAGCGCACGCCTGGCCAGCGTCGGCGAGATGGCCTCCACGCTGGCGCATGAACTCAATCAACCGCTCATGGCCTTGTCGAACTTCGCACTGGCCGCACGCAACATCGCCAGCCAGGCGCAGATGGAAGTGCTGGTCTCGGCGCTGGACGACATGGTCGAGCAGTCACAGCGCGCCAGCGAGATCGTGCAGCGCGTGCGGGGGTTCATCAATCCGCGCCGTGGCAGTTACGAAGCCTGTGATGTGCATGCGGTGATTGCGCATTCGCTGGTTCTGCTCAAGTCCGAACTGGAGCGTCAGGCGGTCACGGTGACGCAGCGTCTGGCCGAGCATATGCCGTCGGTGCGCGGCAACCGGGTGCTGCTGGAGCAGGTGCTGATCAATCTGTTACAGAATGCGCTGCAGGCGATGCAGGATCTGCCAGCGGCCGAGCGCGTGATCGACATCGAGACGATGCTGCTCGGGCGTACCGTCCAGATTCGGGTCGGGGACGCCGGCCCTGGCGTACCCGAGGGTTTGCTCGCGCAGGTGTTCACACCGTTTTTCAGCACCAAGCCTGAAGGCCTGGGCCTGGGACTCAACATCTGTCGCACCCTCGTTGAGGCGCACGGCGGTCACTTGACAGTGGTCAACCGCCTCGGCGGCGGTGCGGTGTTTACCTTTACCCTGGCGCTGAGCGTATGAGCGATACAGCCTTGACTCTCTATGTGGTGGATGACGACGAGGCGCTGCGGCGCTCGCTGCTATTGCTGTTGTTTTCCCAGGGAATGGCGGTACGCGGCTTTGAATCGGGCGAAGCCTTTCTGCAGGCCATTGATGCGCGGCAGGTCGGGTGTGTCATCCTAGACCTGCGGATGGGCGGTATGAGCGGCCTGGCGGTTCTGGAACAACTGCGCCTGCGCCATAGCCCGTTGGTTGTGCTGTTTCTTTCAGGGCACGGCACCATTCCGATGGCGTTGGAAGCAGTGGGCCAAGGCGCGTTCGACTGGGTAGTCAAGCCCGATACGCAGCAGTTGCTAGAGAAATTGCCGGTGGCATTGGTCGAGGCGCAGGCGCGTGCCGATGCGCTGGCACTCTGGCACGATCTGACGCCACGCGAGCGCGAGGTGGCGCGCCAGGTTGGCCTGGGCCAGTCGAACAAGGAAATTGCCCGCAAGCTGGTTCCGGCCTGCAGTCCTCGTTCGGTCGAGACGCATCGGGCCAGCCTGTTTGCCAAACTCGGTCTAGCCAATGACAACGAGCTGGGACGCTGGCTGACACGGCATACCTGGCTGGGTTAACGCAGCCGTCCGCGCTACAGCAGGCCTCATTGAACTACCTTGTAGTCGAAGAGAGACATGGTAGGCTGTGCTGACTTGCAGCACATCATCAGTCTCAAATCCAACCTCGAACGCCCGCTGTCTCACTTTCAACTCGAAAATGAACGTCAGCTCTGTCTTTTCATTGCCAGGGGCAAACGGCACGTTGCCGCAGTCAGTGAACAGCGGTCGACCGGCCTCCAAAATCACAAAATTGGCCTGCTCGGTAGCCGACACTGGCGGCCATCAGGTTACGCTGCAGTGGAGCCGGACAATTCTGAAAACTGAACCCAAAATATGAACGACAGCTTCGGCTTGCAATGCCGTGGTTGCCAACGGCCGGTCTTCACTTTAGCCACTGATTCTTATGGGCACGTTGCTGGCCACCACGAACGACTCCTGACCGGCAATCAAACGCATGCGATTGGACTTGCCAATTTTAACGTTTCGGGTGCCGTAAACCGGTCCGTCGTCGCTGGCTCTTATGTGTCCATTGCCGACGATGATCTTCTTGAAATGCCTGCCCGATACCAGCCATTGAACCCACCAAGTGATGCTCACCGGATTAACGGCGGAGTTCCATAAAGCGGCCATTCAATTCACCTCGACAGACTCACATTGCAGACATTGGCGGCGAAAAAGCCTGCGGCAAGTGTGCAGCGCAAGGAGTCGGTCACGAACGGCAGGTTCCTAGAAGTCCAATGCCCCTCGACCACCGCCCCAAACACCCCATCAATCACGCAAACATGGAAGTGCACATGGCCGTCCAGGCTGGAGCCGAAGCGGTGGATGAATGCAATTGCCCCAATGTGCAGGGTCGCCTTGTCCACACTCAAAGCCCCTGGGCTGTTGGATTGCAAGCTTACGCGCTGATCGGGATGAGTTGGGCAGCTTGAGTGCTTGCAGTGAAAGCGTCCGCTGAAGTGCGAGTGTCGGAAATTTTTACACTTCCAATATGAAAATGAGTGTCTTATTTTCTACATCTTTGATTCTTAAAGAAAAATCGGTCAACATAGAAGGTGGCGCACTAATTGCTTTGTAACATTTCGTAAGTACAATTTTTAGGAAATGTAAATGTTCGAATCCATTCCAAGACGTTTTAAATTGATTTCGTCAAATCTCCTTCGTGGGGTCGTTCTTACTGCGGCTTTGGTACCATTTACTGCCCAAGCTACCGTATTACTGGCTGGTAATGCCACGACGAATATATCTGCTGCCCTAACTAGTCTGGGGGTAACCTTTACCAATGTTGGCTCCACTCTTCCCGGGGCATTGAATTCTGGCGATACGTTGATTTATTCTTTCGACGGTGGCTCCGGGTTTTTTCCAAATTTCACGAGCGACCTAAATTCTGGAGCGGACATCATCGGTTTTGGTGGCTCCAATGGAGGGGGTTATGCGAGTTGGCTAGGTCAATATATTAATAATACCGGCGAAAATGGCTGGCACACAGATGGGAAATGGAATGAGCTTGTCAACAACACGGCGACGCAGTTCTTGCCTGCAACCTATACGCCGCAAAACAACAGCGTCACCTATCACATGACGCACCTGCTGGCCACCGTAAACACCGTGATGTTAGCGGCCAACGATGAGGGCCAAAACATTGCAGCTTTTCGCTCATATTCCAGTGGTGGTTCGTTCAACGTCACAACCATTGATCCTGGCCCATACGGTACCGCAAGTGATCTGGCCAACTTTACGGTACCGTACCTGCGCGGAGCGCTGTTGGCTGCGCAGAACGGGCTAGGTACGAATCAGATTCCTGAGCCGCAGTCGTTAGCATTGGTAGCGTTGGGGATAGTGGGCATGACCCTAATTAGACGGAGAGTCAATAAGGTTTAGTATTTTGGGCACCATTTGACTATGCTCGACGGTGGTTTTAGGTCACCGTATTCTTGTTTATGAGTCATCGTCCTTGACGTCGTACCAACAACAGGTTGCAGTAGGCTTGAGTCCGTGACTTCATAGTTGATATTTGTTGATTTTTTTGGAATCAGCGACTTAGATGGCATGTGCGATTCACCCAGCCGGTGAACTCGAGCATGACTAGCTTTGTTATCAAGAAGCTGCCCTACGAACTCAGCTCTCATGCCGGATTGGCTTTTGTCGGCAAATACCACTTGCACAAAATCGGTCTGGTGAATCTCGCGCGCGCTGACATTGACCGCAATGCGCAAATGTGCCTTGTCGGTGGTGGCAGCCCACGCCACCAGTTGCTGCAGGCGGTGCGCAGAATCCAGCGCCCGATCGGCAGAATCAGCCCCGACAGTTTGGCTGCAGGGATGAAGTCCAGCGGGGCCACCAGACCCCGACCAGGGTGCTGCCAGCGCACCAGCGCCTCCACGCCCAGCAACCGGCCCTGCACATCAGCCTGAGGCTGGTACGGATAGGCCGTTCAACCGCACGAGCCGCAGTATCACGCACTGGAACAGGCTTCGAACCCCGTGCAAACCCTAGATTTCCTGCCCGGGTGGCAGGTTCACCATGAAAAAGCGCCCTCCAGCAGAGCGATATCCGGGGGGAGGAATGTGCCCGGCGCAGGGCTACCCCGCAGCGAGTCAGAATCGCCGCCTCAACCAATCACCAACTGACGCGCTGATCGACGTCAAAGTCCGGTGCGGGTTGCGCTGCCATATCCCAATCCGGCTCGACTTTCACCCCGGCCTTCCATCTGCGCATCGCAGTCGTCCTCCCATACCGGTGGCCCACATCAACACCTTACGCCTGTTTCAACGACAGGTTTGGGGCAGGCAAATCACAAACCACTATTACCGCTTCGTGTCTTAAAGAGTCGGACAACGGGAAACCTTGAGGGACCGCTTACCCATCGTTGACGACGCCCTCACCCCCCGGACTGGAAGCTCCAAAGCTGACG
>Ga0209343_10002184_pt1 | contig 25463 bp, 22 predicted proteins | sample RifCSPlowO2_02_FD_184026 | JGI IMG/M metagenome (GOLD analysis project Ga0209343, IMG submission 184026) | Groundwater microbial communities from Rifle, Colorado - Rifle CSP2_plank lowO2_0.2 (SPAdes) (version 2) | ecosystem: Environmental > Aquatic > Deep subsurface > Groundwater | place... | reverse complement strand
AATGATACAAAATATTGACGAAATGCCTTTTTAGTTTTACTATCCTATAAAGAGAGGAGAATATGAATAAAAATACCGTAATTGAACTTAGGGCCCCGTTTGCAACGTCAGCGGACTTATGTGTTGGTCCGCTTGAAAGTAATGAAGCCGAACAGTGGCTAACAGACCACGGTTTTACGCCGGAGAAAGATCAAATCTGGTGGTGTCACAACACAACAGTCATCGAACACCCGAACCGGGTTATACATGCCCGCGTTAACGCTCGCACGCACAGACTCTTCGATTCGAGCGAAGTCGTTCTAAACAATGCGAAAAAAACTAGCAAATCGCCGCGGCTTTAAGCCCGCGGTTTTTCATTGCCAAAATTCCATGTCTCGTCAGAGGACGAGCTAATTCACTGACTAATTCAATTTTTTGAGTTCCTTGATGCCATCCTCCAGTGTCCACTCCGGCGTCCAGCCAAGCAATTTTTTGGCCAAAGAATTATCAGCCAGGGTGTCATGCGGCTCCAATCGCGGAGCAATGTGTACAGCTTTCCCGCCGATCATTTTGGCCACCTCATTAACAGAATAATTGTGGCCCGCGCCGATATTTATGACTTCCCCCTTTCCCACTTTTTTACTTGTCATTGCCAAAAGGTTGGCGCGCGAAACATCGTGAACTGATGTAAAGTCGCGGGTATGAGTGCCATCTCCGGTTATGGTCAGAGCTTTGCCTTCCTTAAGCAATTTGAAAAACTTAGCGATCACAAGCGCATAAGCACCCTCACTTGAATTACGTCGACCATAGACATTGAAATACCGAAGAGACACGGTTTCCATACCGTAAACTTCGGTAAAAAGTTTAAGATAAAGTTCGCCAATGTATTTCTGAAGGCCATAAGGACTTTTTGGCATGGCCTCCATATTTTCAATTAAAGGTAAACTTGGCTGATCACCGTAGGCCGAACTTGAAGCCGCGTAGACTAATCTTTTTACACCGGCATCTCTCGCGGCGATAAGAACATTTAGGGTGCCCGTCACGTTGACTTCGTTTGTTTCATCCGGATGTTCAATAGAAAATTGAACGCGGGGCAAGGCCGCTTCGTGAAAAACGTATTTGGCACCTTTTAGTATGGGTGAGATTTCAGCCAATTTTCTAATATCGGCTTTATGAAATACTGCTTTCTTGTTTACATTTTCCAGCTTTCCGTTCGACAGATTATCGATAACATGGACTTCGTATTTATTTGAAGCAACCAGGGCGTCGACAATATGACTGCCGATAAATCCGGCTCCGCCAGTCACTACAATTTTCACCCCCTTGCTTTTATCACTATCCGAATTTTTGTTTTTCATTCTCAATTACGTCGGTTAAGCTAATTCAAAATTAAAAAATCAAAATGCAAAATTACAATTAAAAATGTAAAATTTAATAATTTAGCATTGTCATTTTGAATTTTGATATTTACATTTTACATTAATCTTATTTTCCCTTAAACGTCAGCAAAATCCTAACTGTCTTCAGTGCGATCTCCAAATCCAAGAACAGACTTCTGTTATTGATGTAGTACAAATCATACGCCAATTTATTGGCAGTCTTCGTTACATCCACCCCGTGGTGAGGATGCTCTCCGTATATCTGTGCCCAACCTGACAAGCCAGGCTTTATCATATGTCGAACATTGTAATATGGCAGTTCTTCTGAATAACGCCGAACGGGCTCCGGAAACTCCGGACGCGGGCCAACAAGAGACGCGTCCCCGATGAGAACGTTCCACAACTGAGGAAATTCATCAAGACGAGTTTTTCGGAGAAATGCGCCGACTGCTGTCACCTTATTTTCCTTTCCTCTTCCCTGCCATTCACCGTCCTCACTAAATAGCATTGTTCTGAACTTCACAAATTTGACCAGCCGGTTATTTTCGCCTACCCTGGTTTGAAAAATAAAAACCGGTCCGCCATCTTCAATTTTTACCGCGATGTACACAAAAGGAAATGAAAGGAGAGGCACAACTAGAAGAGGCAATGAAATCGCAACGTCAATTATTCTTTTCAAAGCGTCGTAAACAGGCTTGGAACGATTGGAAACATTTTCCAAGAACCATTCATAACCGACAAGGGAAAGCGGCACCCTCTTGAATATTTCTTCGTAAAGCCTGTGCAGGCTGATAAACTTCACGTTAGAAAAAACAAGGTTGTATAAATGAGGCTGAAGCGGATTTATTTTTGGGTTTCTTGTGTCGAGAGCAATAATCGAAACTTCATCAGCGTAAACTTCCTCAATAAGGTCTTTTCTGATATCCAAGCCAGCAATTTTATCCACATCAATAGACGAAACGAATTTCATGGCATAAAAATCGTTTTGGTTAACTTCAGTCTCCAATTCACGAATCTCTTCGCCTTGGCCAATCAAGAAGGCTCTTTGCTTACTGCGGCTTCCGATTATGGGATATCCATAAAGCCTCCACAAAATTGCGGCGACGGCCGCCAACGCGACATAAATAAACAGCACAGTTTTCGGAGCGATTGTAAGATATGTGGCGAAGTAGAAAAAAGCCACGGCAACAATTCCGTTGGCTATTTGTGCCCCTATGACAATATTTGGCAAACGGCTCCTTAAAATCAAAGTATGCCTTTCATATAGACCGGCGATAAAAAAAACAACAAGCCATATTGCTACGAGAGGCAAAAAAGCCAAAAAATGGCTCTGTATACGGTCAATTGGAGGTACCGACCCGTAACGCAAAAAAAGGGCCAGCCACAACGTTATGGCAAAAATAACAACATCACCCAAAAAAAGTATGAGCGGTTCTTGTTTGTTTAGGCCTGTCATAGACGGAAGTATGGTACAACAAAAATCCTGTTAAATCTAGCTCCGTGGAAAAAACACGTTGGCATGGTATAGTTTTTATAATAACTTGACCAATATACTAATGACACTAATCATAACGAATGTATACGAATAGAACCCGAATTTTGAGAATTCGTTGACATTAGAAAGATTAGTAACATTCGTATATTTGTATTAACGATATGAAAAAAAAGATTCTCTACATAATCACCAAGTCTAACTTTGGTGGCGCCCAACGATATGTCTTTGATCTGGCCACTTCCCTGCCTGAAAACGAATTTGAACCTATCGTTGCGCTTGGGGGCTCCGGAGAATCTAAAGCCAAACCGGGGTTGCTTTATAACAAACTCGAAGAATCCGGCATCAGGACAATTTTGGTAAAAAATTTCATGCGAGATATCTCTTTTTTTAAAGAACCGCTCGTTTTTTTTGAATTATATAAAATAATAAAAAGAGAAAAACCCGATGTGGTTCACCTGAACAGCTCCAAAGCCGGCGGAGTCGGCGCTCTCGCGTGTCGTCTGGTTACTCTTTTTTCTTTCCTAGGAGCTAGAACCGATCGCTTAGAGCCTAAAATAATTTTTACTGCTCACGGATGGGCATTCAAAGAATCAAGAAAAAACTACCAAAGATTAATTATTTACTTTCTTTCTTGGTTCACGGTATATCTATCGCATAAGACAATAGTCGTTTCGGAAGACGACTTAGTGCGTGCACCCAAATTTTTAACTTCAAACAGACTTATCTTAATCCATAATGGCATCTCTCCAATAACGTATCGGGACAGAGACGATGCCCGAAAAATCATATTCGGCGAGGCCATCATTTCAGAGCGAAATCTTGCCATCGGCACAATTGCAGAACTTCATCCAAATAAAGGACTCAGATACGCGCTAGAAGCCATCGCCGAAATAAAAAAACAAAAGGCTGACAACGATCACCCCATCATCTTCGGCATTATCGGCGAAGGCGAACAAAGACAAAAGCTGGAAAATGAAGTGAAGAAACTTGCCTTACAAAACTTCGTTTTTTTTACGGGTTATAAAAATAATGCAGGCGAATTGCTTTCGGCATTCGACATTTTTTTGTTGCCATCACTTAAGGAAGGTCTCCCTTACACTATTCTCGAAGCCGGCTCAGTTGGACTTCCTGTGGTGGCTACAAACGTAGGCGGAGCTAAAGATGTCATCGTAGATATGGAAACGGGTATATTAATCCGACCGGCGGCAATTAAAGAAATTTCATATGCTCTTCGTTTTTTCGAACAGAATCCCGATAAAATTCTTGAATTCGGAGGTAAACTAAAACGCAGAATTTCGGAAGAATTTTCTCTTAAAAAGATGCTTGAGCGGACACAAGAAATTTATAAGCAATAATTTTAAACATGTTCGAAAAAAAAGATTTTTTAGACGAAAATGAGAAAGTAAAAAAGACTAAGATTTTGTTGCTTTCCGCAATAGATGAATTTATAAATTACGCGAAACGCAATGCGGATTTTGCTCAAAACGGCCGGCTTGAAGACGGAAAAAGAACTTTAAAAGGTACAGGGTTTTTAATATCCGGTAATGGGTTATATGGATCAAACCAATTTCAAACCCCTTCAGAGAGAGCCTTCGAAGGTGATTTAAGAAAAATTACCGGCGAAACAACTAAAGAAAAAACCTTGGCGGACTCCGTCAGCAAAAGTATTTTACTTGGCGAGGCAAAAGAATTCATGCCTGAGGTAGTGCTCAAAATAGAAAAGATACTGCAGGAATACGATAGTTGGGGAAAACTCTACGAACAGAAGCAGCAAGAAAAAGATTGGGACTTTGAACCTACTCCAAACTTTATTGAAATGTCAGACCGCATTTGCGAGGCGCTTGAAACCATTAAAACTGAAATAACATAATGAGAATGCAGATGGAGGTCTTCTGTCGCGATATTGAGCCCTTGTAATCAAGGGCGAAATTTTGACTCCAACCAACAATTACTGTAATTTTGCGTAAGTATAAGGTTCTTATGCAAAATCAAATACCCAAGAATCCAACACCCCCAAAACTGGGAGAGGAAGCAGTCGAACTTCTAACAGAGCTTTGCTTTGGTAAAAACGAGAATGCCGACAAAGAAACTGACGCTGTCTTAGTTTTTGGCACTCCTCATGAAGAAAAACACTTCCTGGCTATTGAACATCTCTCCGACATCATCAATCTGACCAGCGTTAAAAACGTATTCATAACCGGAGGAAAAGACACCGGGGACGGCAAACGCGAATCAGAAAAAATATTTGCTCTGGCCAAAAAAACTTTGCCGGAAAACATTTTTTTCTACTGTGACAAAGTTTCGAAAAATACTCTCGAAAATGTCGTCTATGCCTTGAGACTTGGTCTTGATCGATTTAAAAAAATTGTTTTCATCGCGGCATGGGGGCATTGCGGACGTTGTCGCTTGACCCTCCAGAAATACCTCGAAAATGCGGACTTAAAGCAACGCGGCTACGTATGGACATCGTCTGAGACGCCCGGAACATTAAACCCTGATTTTTGGCACAAAGACAAGAGGTACACCGAGCTCATTTGGGGCGAATTTCTCCGCATTGAAACATACGGTAAGCGTGGTGATATCGCCTATTCACCCCAAATAAGCGCCGTAGTCGAACGCATACATGAATTAACCGGAACATAACGTCCCGGTTTTTTTCTGTATGTTCAAGCGAAAGGAAGCCCTCAAGAAATACAAGCAGTGCCCCATGGCCGGAGACACTTACAAAAAAACTATTTCTCTTTTTCGTTTTCTTTTTCCACGATCTGATCTATTACCCCTAACATAGTCAAAGCTTCGGCTGTTTTTATAAACCATGCTGATGGAATTCTCTTAAGATATTCCGGATCCTTGGCCTTTTCAAAAAATGGGGCGGCCATCTCACACACTTGTATTAAATGCCTAATGCCCTCATCATATTCAACTTTCTCCTCCAGATCATTATCAAATTTTTCTGATGATAGTTCCATAAAGTTAGTTTGCTACCTGTCCAGCAGATAGCCGAACATTTCTACTTGTAATACAAATATCTTACCATTCCCAGAATTGCCAGTATATTGCTATTTCACAAAATTTTTGCATTTTGCATTGTCATTTTCCATTTTGATTTTTGCATTTTGCATTCACCCTAATTCATAATTCATTCCCCCCTACACCCCCACCACCTCATTCTTCACCGCTTCCCTGTCGGTGGAACGACCGTACCGATTCATTCCAAAAAGTATTCCTACTGCCAAAAACTCAGCCACCAAGTGAGATCCGCCATAGCTCATAAAAGGTAGCGTGATTCCGGTTACTGGCAAAAGTGCCAGATTCATACCGATATTGATTACGATATGGCACAAAAAATAAACCGCCACACCCAAACCGAATAGCACTTCGAAATTTGTAGCACCTCTCATCGCTATTTTAACAATGCGCCAAATAATTCCCAAATACAAAATGAGAAGCATTACCACACCGACAAAACCCCACTCTTCAGCAAACGCAGCGAAAATAAAATCAGTTTCGTACTCGGGTAAAAAATTGAGGCGAGATTGAGTGCCATAGCCGAGCCCTTTACCCCAAAACCCCCCCGAACCGACAGCTATAACCGACTGGTCGGCATTATAACCCGCGCCCCTGATGTCACTTAAAGGGTTAATAAATGTAACTATTCTCTGCTTTTGATAATCGGCGAATACAAAAAACCAGAGAGCGGCAAAAACGCAGAATCCGACCCCAAAAACCAAGAGAAGGTGTTTTTTGGATATTCCCGAAACCAAAACCATGCCAAGCCAAATTAGAAAAATTACTATAGCCGACCCAAAATCCGGCTGAAGAAAAATCAGTATGAAAATGGCGAATGCGTATAAACCTGAGACGATAATGTGGCGTATATCGGCTATCTCAATATGTCTTCTTGAGAAATACTTTGAAAGTATCAGCAAAATCACAATCTTTGCCAAATCAGATGGTTGGAAAGAAACCCCGCCAAAACGAAACCAGCTATGAGATCCGTTTACGTCAATTCCAAAAAAAAGCACCGCGACAAGAACAAGAATTGTCAGTCCAAAACAGTAGACCAAAATATCTGTGCGCCTTAAAAAATGCCAATCAATTAAACTGACAAAAAGCATGACACCGACAGCAACCGCCTGCCAAACAAACTGGCGTTCGAATAACGCGCTTTCTCCAACAAAGGAATTCATGACAGTAAGACTGGCGGCGGAAATAAGCAAAACTGCCGTTAGCAACAGCCAATCGATATGAATAAAGGGAATTTTTTTACCGGACATATTTTAATTTTAAACAAATCCTATTGTTCACCCATGGGCAAAAGCCAATGAAGAATTTCAACTCTAGCCTCCTGCCCGAAATAAACAGGCCAAGAAAAAACCATCTCCGCTTTTCCCCCTCCAGCTACCTTGTCGATTATTGTTTTTGATGCCGCTATTGCGTTCCCGTTCAAGTCATAAACAATGGCAACACCCCTTACATTACGTACAGTTTGAAGACTGGTATTTTCCATTAGGGCGGTCACTCTTGGGAAACCGGGGCCATTAAAACTCCTTATCACATCTTTGATAACCATAGGCTTGTTAACAGCTGAATTTTTCACCCAATTAGTTTTATCTCGCCATTCAAATGTAACTCGAGCAGGCTTGTCGTTCGGCACACTAATCGCGCCTTCAAAAATGCCGAACGCCTGATTGGGCGGAATGTAAACTTCCCCATCTCTCTCGCCAAGCAGTAGGCCAGTACTTCCGTAAAGTTTAATGCGATAAGGAACAGAAAATGCCACGAGATTATTCGGATTTTGAGCCCGCACCGCCACACTGTAAACTCCGTATTTCACTTCAAAAAACCTGACCCAATCCGGACTTATTTGCGCAATTTCATTGGTACAAACCTTGGCGCAACTTCCCCCGCAATCGACACCGAATTCGTCCTGATTCTTCATGTTATCAAAACAGTTAGGCCGTTCGTACCAAGTAACTACAGCAATAAGAATCATTGCAAAAACACTGAAAAACAATGCTGTTGATAGATAAAGTAATTTTCGTCCTCGTCCCCAAGAAAACATCCCTAAAGTATAAACAAACAACCAGCAACAAACAATGAGTCCGCAAAAGTGTTTATGATAAACAAAAAAAGAGCCCCCGCAACGAGGATTACTTCTTAATCAGGATTTGCCCATTTCGAGCTTTATCAACTAAAATCACAATCCAAAGGACATACGCCGTCAAAAACAACAAAGCCATTATCACCCACCATTGCGATATAAGTTGATTCGCAACGAGGATGAGGCACAGGGTATTTATTATACCTACGAAAGAAAGCCCTAAAATTAACCGGCTAGCGCGGACGGTTTTCATTTGTTCCTTTACTCATTAAGAATACTTTTGCACAAACTTATGTCAAGAAAGCCACGACTCATCGTCTCTACAGAGCTTGACTGCTCTGTTCGCCCGCCTAAATTTTGACTTAAACACAAAGTCCCTGGCACTTACCTACTTTTCCCACCAAAGGGTTGAATCCGAACACCTGGAGGATTCAAAGCCGGAGGGCGGCGGCCCGAGGCGGGGTCGCGCAAATTTTCAGCAGAAAATTATGCGTGACTCATCGGCGCTAAGAGGCTTAACTGCTCTGTCCCCGGAAAGAAAAATTGAGTTCACTACTTTAGCCTGGCGACTACCTACTTTTCCCACCAAAGGGTATCATCGGTACTACGGTGCTTAACTGCTCTGTTCGGAATGGGAAGAGGTGTTTCCACCGCGTCAAGTCACCAGACTAAAAAAGTGAACTAATTATCAATATACTCAATTTTTCTGACGGGGCAAGTCGGAATGTTCCCGATTTGTCCAAAAGCGAAGCGATTGGATACAAATCGCAATCCGCCAAAGCTTTACGGAGGCGGAGGAAGAGGTGTTTCCCTCTCGCCAAAGCACCAGAGACTTTGAGTTCAAATATTATATTGTCAAAATTTTGCGTGATTTAGTCCCTGAAATAAATCACCCGCCTGCCCCGTACACAGCTTTGCTGTTGTACTGGGGAACAAAACCTTTAATGCAAAGAGATTAGCATAATTCTAACCGGGGCGACAACTAAGCTAGAAGAGAACGAAAGATTGTCCTCTAATTCTTAGTTGCGCCCCAGTTAGTTACGGGCACTCAGTTTCCGCACCCGCGGAAGGGACGGAGCCCGAAAATTGGGCGGAGGGGCAAGTTTTGAACTTGGACAAATTCTCACCCATCAAGTGAAACAACTAATGTGCCCAGAGCCCATTACACCACCCCTCCGAAAGCTTGGAGCGCATGATTGGATTTGAACCAATGACTCTGGCCTTACGAAAGCCATACTCTACCGCTGAGTTACATGCGCGTCCAAAATCTTTAAAGCGTTTAGCGAATAGCGTACAGCGTTAAGTCCGGAAAATCTTCCAAACTAAACGCTATACGCTTTACGCTGCTTTTTCAGCCTCCTCGGCTGATCCGCCTTTGGCGGACATTTTAATCAAGGTACAAATGGAACTGACATCTATCAATTCCACACAACGGGACAAATTAGGCACTAGACTTTAGGCACTAGACGCTAGGAAAGAATTTCTTCCAACCTAGAGCCTAGAGCTCTACTACCTAGAGCCTGTGGCTCCAATATTTCCTAACAAGATCGACGGATTAGTACTTCACGGCTCAACACATTACTGTGCGTACACCTAAAGCCTATCAACGTGGTAGTCTTCCACGGGTCTAAACGATTCCTAATCTTGGAGGCGGTTTCCCACTTAGATGCTTTCAGCGGTTATCCGTTCCCGACATAGCTGCCCTGCGGTGCCGTTGGCACGACAGCAGGTACACCAGAGGTCAGTTCGTTTCGGTCCTCTCGTCACATATTCACGTATCACTACGTGTGTAGACTATATCTTCGACCAATCTAATTGGTCGTTGGCATATTATAATGGCGCGAAATCGTTCGCCACCACTATCTTCGTCCGCCGATAAGGCGGACTCCAGTCGTTACGGGGCAAAAGAAAATGTAAAGTTTAAAAATCAAAATGTAAAATTGAAGCGTCCGCCGAAGGCGGACAAATTCTATTCAGATTGTAAATTTTGCTTTCGCAAAATTTAATCAGTATTTTTTGATTTTGATATTTGCATTTTTAATTTCCTAATGCTTCCCACGGTATTGTCTTAAATATTTCTGGTCCTCAAGTAAATTGTACCATAATCACCGGACCGTGTTCGATATGGTTATCAACAGACCAAAAACCTTAAGATTCCACCGTTATTAGCCAAATTGTCATTATGGATTACTCCATAAAGTAGCAATTACTTACTAGAAACGAATCTCCTCAAGAATCAACGCCTGCAGCAGATAGGAGACCAACCTGTCTCGCGACGGTCTGAACCCAGCTCATGTAGCACTTTAAATGGCGAACAGCCATACCCTTGGGACCTTCTACAGCCCCGGGATGTGATAAGCCGACATCGTATCTTTTAGCAATTGTTTCCAATTGTATGGACTATATCTTCTTCCTTCCCTCTTTTGGAGGATGAGGAGTTGGCGTGTTAGCCCGGAAATTTATTCCGGACTAGTCTCGATTTGGGTCATCGAGAAAGTCTCTACGGGTCCAGCACCATTTATTTACTTTCTGGAAATAGTCACATAAATAGCACTGCCGCCAACACCACTTCATTCACCGTCTTACGATAAATGGTGCTGGGTTCCCACGGGATTGTCCTCGCCTAAATTTTGCAAAAAATTTATTCGTAGGATTCCACCGTTATAAGCCAATATTTTTCAACAACATAACAGGGTTCACTCCTGTGTGTTATGTCGAAGTAGCTAATACCATTTCTGGTATGGCGCCCCGATTTGAGGTGCCGAACTCCGCCGTCGATATGAACTCTTAGGCGGAACTAGCCTGTTATCCCTGGAGTAGCTTTTGTCCGATAATCTCTGGCCGCGTCTAACGCGGGCCATCGGTTCACTATGCTCTGCTTTCGCACCTGCTTGGGATGTCCCCCTCGCAGTCAAGCTCCCTTTTGCCATTGCACTATCGGCACGGTTTCCATTCGCGCCTAGGGAACCTTAATAGACTCCTTCGTTACTTTTTAGACAATTTTGTTGTGTACAACAAAATTAAGTGCCAATCTACGAATGTATACGAATCATAACGAATGACTACGAATACATGCGCAAACGAAAGCACAAATCTTGTTTACAGACAGGACATTTCTGCCTGTCTCTCTATATCGCTACTTGCCCTGAGTCGGGCAAGCCCTCCTTATCGAAGGGTAGAGTTCGGACCATACATTAACCGATGAGTACATCGGAATTCTTAATTTCTAATTTTTAATTTCTAAATAAACCCCAATAACCCAATGTCTTAAACATTAAGAAATTGAAACATTATTTAAAAATTGAAAAATTCAAAAATTAATCATTCCTGTATTCACAGGCATCAGCTGGTGGTCTCTGAGGAATATCCACTACTTTTCCTGACTTTTCATGAATGCTACTGACTTCAAATTAAAGTCCAAGGCTTCCTCCATTTCATCAAGTTTTCTTCCTATTGCACCCAATCGACCCGTAAAAATACTACTCATATCGCCATGAGTTCCGTCGTACTCTTGAATTAGGTCTTTAACATGTCTAATCCTATTTTCAATTACATCGGCTTTTCTGATTAACTCGATTTTATATTGTTCAATTGGTTGGTTTCTAAACCGTTCAATAAGCTCGTTAGTAGATTCCTGCTGGTTTTCTGCACCGCTAGCATTTTCACTTGGCATTTCTTCGGACATGTTATTAAAAATTTAGATATTTATAACATTCCTATTGTACACCAAGTAGCTGCGGATACACCAGATTTCCCAGCATATCGCTGATTTACCCGTCATTTTTTCATTTTGCAATTGCCTGCCCCGTAGCGAGATTTGCTCTGCTACTGGGGTCATTTTTCATTTTGATTTTTGCATTTTGAATTTATGACGCCCTCTAACTTTATTTTTTTCGCAAGAGATTAACCTTGCCGGAGGCGCCATAGTTTGAGAACACGAAAAAATTCACGTTCTCAAGGATAGCGCCCCACCAAAACTACCCGCCAGATACTGTTCCCGTACGTTTTTGCCGCACAGGTTAGAATATATATTTTTTAAGAACGCTGTTTCATTGGCGGCTCCATGCCCCCCGAAAGGGACACTTCAAAGCCTAACGTCTACGCTACGCATAAAAAACATATACTCAATACCAAGTTGTAGTAAAGCTTCCAGGGTCTTTTCGTCTAGCTGCAGGTAACCGGCATCTTCACCGGTACTGTATTTTCACCGAGCTGTTCTCCGAGACAGTTGCTCAGACATGACACTATTCAACGCGTCGGAACTTACCCGACACACTCTGTTACTGAAACCTTGCGGGTGCAAGATTTTGACTCCGATTAAAATTAATCGAAGCGGTTCGACGCGAGCCGAACTCTGCATGTCGCCATGCAGTTCAGACTATATCATCCCCGCCATTGCGGGGCTTGGCGTATAGTCGTTGAGGATCCGCTGAAGTTCTCGCAACCGCGCCTTTTGTCGCGCGTTATGCAAAGGATATCGCAAAAGAAATAAGGTACAAATTTCTTTTAGCTTATCCCGTTTATTTATTTCGCAATGGAACACTTTATCTTTTCGCCCCCGAACATTTCCGTAATTTATAAATTTTCGGAACAGATCAATAATTTTCTGATCTTTCATCGCGACAAAAAAATACGGTTCCTTACGATCACCGGACATTTTAGACCCAAATGAACCCTCACCATCCGCTACTCCTGAAAGGAAATAGCCAACAGCATCAGTATTCACCGGTTCGACGTCAAATGATTTTTCAATTACTCCTTTTTCTTTTAGCATTCGGAGATTACGCCGCATTGTATCCATGATTTTTGTTTTTTCTTCATGCGTTACGTGCCCTTGATGATTATCAAGATACGCAAGCGCCTTCCTTAAGATCGCTATCCGATTTTTAGCAAGATCGCCAACAATAATCGGATACTTCTGAAGAAAATCCAGGACAATACGAACCTTTTCTTTTCCGCGCGCCGAAAGATTGAAAGCTCCTTTTACGGGGCTTATAATCCCGGAGCCTTTCATGACTGCCCGATTCACCTTCTTCAGCAACTTTACATCCGCATTCGACACCGTTATATCAACGGCATAGTAATAGCCTTTTGGATGATGATTTGTTGCTTTAATGATCGAACAGGACATTTCTGCTGCAAAGAATCCTGAATAATAGAAATTACTAACTTCATACGTTTCCTGCGGATTGTCCGGCCTCCGACATAAATCGGAGCCACTCGAAACATTTTTACTCATCGGCATATTATACCCGACAAAGTAGTCTCGAGATACTACCGGAGTTTCCCGCATACAGCCAAGTTTTCCATCCCTTTTGGATGGTCCCAGTCTTTTAGGAATTGCGCTACCTTAGGACCCTTATAGTTAAGGCCGACATTCACCAGGGCTTACGACAGTCACCACGTGCATCACGCGAAGCGCGATGTGAGAATTAAATTATGTAGTATGAATTAGTAATTAGGGTTTTCGGAAAATCGCTTTGCGATTTTCCTCCATAATTCATAATTCTTTATTCATAATTCATCCCGCATCACATTCCATGTGATGCACGCAACGCCGTCGTTTGACCTTCTGGCATTGGTCAAGTGTCACCCCCTATACATCCTCTTACGAGTTCGCAGGGAGCTGTGTTTTTGATAAACAGTTGCCAAGCAGTCTTTCGTTGCATCCAGCACCACTTTTTGGTTTTAATCTTCAAGCGACGAGCTGATTCTTTTATATAGCTCTTGTTTCGCACGACCGTGATGCTTAAGCTTCATCTCACGATCATCTGCATCTTTTTTTGAGCGATATACCTCCAGATAAACAAATTTCCATTCGCCATCTTTCCGATGTGTAGATTTTTGTTCACCGTTATTATGTTCGCTCAAACGTCGCTTGAGATTATTTGTTTTACCAATATAAATCTCTTTGGTTACAGTGTGTTTTTGTAAATAGACGTAATACACAACTATATTTTAAAACCAAAAAGTGGTGCTGGAAAGCCTTATTCCGAAGTTACGGCTGATTTTTTGCCGAGTTCCTTGGAGAACCTTCACTCGTTCGCCTTCGTCTTCTCGACGTTACCACCTGTGTCGGTTTGCGGTACGGATTTCATGCGAATAAACTTAGAGACTTTTCTCGGAAGCGTGCTTTGCCCTATTTCCCTCGGTTGCCCTTGGGATTCTTGCCGCGTTTGGAATCGCCATTAAAGGCAGGCTCCCGGACTTACCTAAAAGCCGTCCTGACGCGTCAAACGTCAAATCCAATAATGCGCAGAGCATACTACACTTCGTCATCTCATCGTTTCGCACGAAAGTTACGGAATATTAACCGTATATCCATCGGGTGCGGCTTTCGCCATTCCCTTAGGACCGACTAACCCTTGGCTGACAATCATTGCCAAGGAAACCTTGGTATTTCGGCGTAGGGGTTTCTCACCCCTAATGTGGTTACTTGTGCCAACATTCTTACTTCGCAACGCTCCAGTGTGGGTCACCCCTTCACCTTCACAGCAGATGCGAAAACTCTCCTACCGCACGAGAAGCATCGCGCTACGCACGATGCCGAATTATGAATAATGAATTATGTATTATGGAGGAAAATCGCAAAGCGATTTTCCGAAAACCTTAATTCATAATTCATACTGCATAATTCGCATCACATGCAATGTGATGCTTCCTGTGCCCTCAAATTCGGTACTATGCTTAGCCCCGATTATCTTCGGCGCAAAATCTCTCGATGAGTGAGCTGTTACGCTTTCTTTGAATGATGGCTGCTTCTAAGCCGACATCCTCATTGTTTGAGAAATTTCACCACCTTGTGATGCACTTAGCATAAATTTAGGGACCTTATTTGGAGATCCGGGCTGTTTCCCTTTTCACCAGTGAAGCTTCGCCCCCACGGTGTAACTGCCGAGTTATAACTCTAAGTATTCGGAGTTTGATTGGTCTAGCGGTCTTTCGACCTGTCCAGACCATCCAGTGCTCTACCCCTTAAAGGATCACTCGACGCTAGCCCAAAAGCTATTTCGGAGAGAACCAGCTATTACCAAGTTCGATTAGCTTATCACTTCTTACCTCAAGTCATCGCAGAGTATTGCACAGCTCTAGCGTTCGGACCTTCCCCTCGATTTCTCGAGGGTTCATCCTGCTCAAGGCAAGCTCACTTGGCTTCGGGTCTGATGCATTAGACTATTCGCGCTATTAACACTCGGTTTCCCTACGGCTTCCTCCTTTAACGGGAGTTCGCCTCGCCGAATGCATCAACTCGTTGGCTCATTCTTCAATAGGCACGCTGCCACGGACGCATCACGCGAAACGCGATGCTCAAGCATGAATTAAGAAGTATGAATTATGAATAATGGTTGGGGAAAATTGCTACGCAATTTTCCCGGCATAATTCATAATTCCTTATTCATAATTCATATCCGCATCACATCCCATGTGATGCGCCCGCTACAACTCTTTGTAAGCAATATGGTTTCAGGTCTATTTCATCGTCCTCAACGGACTGCTTTTCACCTTTCCCTCGCGGTACTAGTTCACTATCGGTCTCGATGAGTATTTAGCCTTACCGGTTAGTTCCGGCAGATTCCTCCGAGCTATTCGTGTCTCGAAGTACTCAAGAATAACGGCAAAAGAGATTGTTTATTTTCACTTACAGGGCTATCACCTTCTTGGGCTCCGCTTTCCAGCAGATTCAATTAACAAACAATTTTGTAACTCTTCTCGATATAAAACCGACGCCGTTACCTTACAACCCCCTGCCACATCTCGCTACGCTCGAGTGGAATTTCTAATTTCTAATTTTTAATTTCTAAACAAATCCCAATGACCAAATGTGTAAACATTCAGAAATTAGAAAATTATTTAAAAAATTACAAAATTTAAAAATTAAGAATTCCGCATCGAATGCAATGAGATGCGGCCGGGTTTGGGCTTCTCCGCTTTCGCTCGCCGCTACTTACGGAATGCTGATTAGTTTCTACTCCTCCTGGTACTGAAATGTTTTACTTCCCAGGGTACGCTCCGAAGCATCGCGCGAAACGCGATGCTTTAAATTTAAAATTAAAAAATCAAAGTGTAAAATGACAATGCAAATTTTTAAAATTGAAAACAAAAACATTTTCCAATTTCTTTCATTTTTACATTTTTAACTGTCATTTTTAATTTTGATATTTACATTTTGCATTTTTCATCACATTCCATGTGATGCTTCGGTTACGGCGTTTTACGCCGCAGGGTTTCCCCATTCGGACATCTCCGGATCAAAGGTTGCTAGGCACCTCCCCGAAGCTTATCGCAGCCACGCTACGTCCTTCATCGCCTCTCTCGAGCCAAGGCATCCACCATATGCTCTTATTTCCTGTTAGGAAATATTTTAACCACCGTTCGCACCGCGACCACTCGCAGTTCGAACGTTTTGTCCCGTTGTATGAAATCAAATTAGGCACTAGGTAGATAGGCACTAGGCACTAGGAAAGAATTCTCTTCCATCCTAAAGCCTAGAGCCTAAAGCCTAGAGCCTCTTGCTCCAACAACGTCTTCTTCTTTACCTGATTAACCCATTCTGTTTCTTAGGCAGAATGGTTTATGGTCTCCGCCAACTAAGGCGAAGAACCAACTGTCTGCGACATTGAAAAGACCTGATATCTTGATCGTCGCGACAGGATAAATGCGCCTGGCTACACTAGGCGCAGAATAATGAAGGATGAATTATGAATTATGGTTTTCCGAAAATTGCTTCGCAATTTTCGGCCGTGATTCATTATTCTTTGATTCATAACTCTGCGTTTTGCTTAGCAAAACGTCATTCTTTGTCAATCAACAAGCCCTGCTGAGTACCCTTTCGGGACTAAAAATCCCGCTTTTTAGCGGGCTCCAGAGTGTCAACACCTAAATGGCGCTATCATCTCTGCCGCTTTAAAGTTTGGATTTTTATTAACATATTCTGAATAGGAGCCATTATACAGATAGGCCAAAAACTGTCAAACCCCGTAGTAGAATTTGGCCTTGCTTTGTGACACAGCAAGCCCTTTATAGCAATAGACCGGTAGAATGCTTATTTACCAACGATATTTTAGACTAAACGCCAAAGTCACGAGGCCAAATTTCACTACGGGGAAATCTTTTGGCCGAAAATGGACGTGGATAGGGTGTGGATATCGTTCGACTTTGCTCCCCAAAAACACGAATATTTGCCTGCTGGCAAATTTCTCTGCTCGGCCCGTCGGCCTGCGCAAGGCTTTTTGGCTAGCAAAGCCTCACTTTGTTGGCAAGAAAAAAAGGTGAATTATGAATTAGGAATAAGGAATTATGCCAAAATCGTTGACAAATAACCGTTTTATTTTTCTTGACACTAATTTAATAACCTGCCACCCTAAAAGAAGTTTGCGTCTCAACCCTATAAATTATGCTCTTTGGAACTATCTGCTTCCTGATCGGTTTTATCATTTGGCTGCCTGTCGCCCACTTAACCAGGGATTTCTGGGAACCCGTCACTTCCCGATCAATTATATTTGGTCTACTTTTCGGAATTATTTTAAGTGGTCTATCAACGGCCACAGGTATAATGTTCTTCAAGGGGCGCCTCGATAGACGAAACCGAAAAGTGCACGCCCCGTTCAACGAAAACCGCCGTGACCTTTCGGACACGGCGGCTTTTTCTTTTATTCTGAATCTTGAATCTGGTCTTTACCTTAATTCATTATTCCTAATTCATAATTCTTACCCCTGATGGTGCCTCCTGTTTGAAATCTCTGTCGTCACCTTTTCAATAGCTCTTGCGGCAGCTTCCTGACCACCAAGACCGAATGATAGTCCGAGTCCAAGCGCGATAGCCACAACAATTCCGGTAAACAATGTCTGAATAAACGGAGCGACAATCTGAAGCTGAAGCAAAGCGGCCATGATGGCAAAAACCCAGATTGACCACTTGGCAACCAAGCCGGCGAAACTGGCATTGCCGATTGCGGCGGCTTGGGCCGCCCCAACCACAACTTTCTGTACAATCTCAGCAATAATCGCGGCAACTAATATTATAAGGGCGGCAACTATGACATTCGGTAAATACTCAACAACCCGGACAAGAAAATCATTGACCCCCTGAAGACCAAGGACATCAACGGAAGCGATAAGAAAGGCGACTATGACAAACCATTTTACGAGTCCGCCCAAAAACATACCGGAATTGAGATTGTAACCGGCTTTCTGAAGCAGTTCATCCAATTTCGCGCGGCGAAGAGCTGCGTCAATCTTCAAAGAGCTGACAACTTGGGCAACTACCTTATCCAAAAGCGCCCCTATCGCCCAACCCACCAAAAAAATGATCAGGGCCATAACCAATCGGGGAACAAAATTGAGAACACCGAGCCATAAATCCTCAAAAGCTGTTTGCAAGGCTTCACTCCATGTTTCTAACATAATAAACTTTTTTTATTTATAAAAAGGCCAACGAAAATTGGAACGGAGAGACCAGCTCATTCCAATACCCAGCCTCTTGATTTCCTCACAAATTATAACATATTGACCAGTTTTCAAGCTGACAAGTGTTGATACCGAAATTGCCCAAAAAACAAGGAGCCTTAAAAAATTGGTTATCTATCCTCCACCAAACCGAGTTTGTTTAATATGGTTTTATGAGGGAAATCGAATATGTCTCTGATCAGCTTATCGTACATTTTTACTCGGTATTCAAATTCCGGCGCCTCAAACGCCGCGTAACGAAGTTCCTTGCCTATTTCAGCCTCCATAGACTTTATCACCTGTTCAAGAGTCTTCCTTTTCATATGTTCGCAAACAATAAGAAGATCAACCCTGCCCTCACTATCCTGAACAAATAATCCCGAAATAAGTAGTAACTTGAGCTTCCCCACTTTCTCGAGCCTCTTAATTAAATCGGATTCGGTAATTAGTACCTGCTGAATGAGCAAGCTCTCCATTGGCTTAAGATACTGAAAATTTTTGCTCAACGCCCAACCGTTTCCCTTTTTCCGCGAACCATTGCCATTTTTAGATACGCGGGGAAAGGGCTTGCGCCTTATAAATGTCGCCTTCTGTAACAAAAATAATTCTTTGTCCACTACCCGACGAAAAAGATTACTTCTTTTTGCTATCTCCTCCACGGTAAAAACCACGTCGGGGCTAAAAAGAAAAACCCTCATTATCCTGACCCTATCCCCGCTGCCGAACAATTTTTCCAATATATCCATGCAAGTGCAAATCAACGAATAAATACGAATTTAAACAAATCAACTTAACGAATCAGAAAACAGACCAGACCTGAAAACGTTTGTGTATTCTATGCTTACCTCATCAAAAATGCGAGAGTTGACCCGGGTCGGTTTTTTCATTGTTATATACTGCTAAACAAATGCACACAAGCGCTCCAATTATTATCCGTCAGAAAATCACGAGCACTAAACTATTTACGAACTTATTGAAATTCCTAATGGTGCCCATTAGGAATTAGGATTGAGCTTCTTTGGCGACACAGTCTTCAAATCCCAAAAAACAAAGCGCCCGCCCCAAAAAAGGGAAGGCTTTTTATAAATACGGCGACAAGAACTTATCGCGGAGCCACTTAACTACGGCGTAAATTTTATTTTTGGGGATCCATGTGGTATGTCTTTCGGATTCGAAACAACCATAGGATACTCCCTGTCTCGTGGGTCGCCTGCGATCGTCGACTTCCACCACTTCAGTGGGTAAATGACCACCCGGAGGTTCATCTCGTCTAATCATATTCTCAATGTTATTTCTTTACTTCCACCAGGATGTAGCAATTCTTAAAAAACGTCCAGACAACAAAAAACCACCCGAAGCATTTGCTGTACGAGCGGTTTTTTGTAGTAAAGTTTTTATTTCAATTCAACTTTACCTCCTTGGCCTAATTTTTCGTGATGCGAAAAATCAGGCACCTCCGGAAACCTCCCTGCCCTTCCGAATTTATTAAAATTCGTCAGGACCTCCGGTAAAGTTGAGTTAAAGTTTACTTTAACTCAACTTTCCCTCCGGCTTCCTCAATTCTCTTCTTAAGATCCTCCGCTTCTGATTTCTTCATTCCTTCTTTAAGCATCTTCGGAGCACCGTCGACAACATCCTTGGCCTCTTTCAAACCAAGACCCAAAACTTCCTTTACAATCTTGATTACGGCGATTTTCTGAGCGCCTCCGTCTTTCAATTCAACATTGAAAGTGGTCTTCTCTTCGCCTTGAGGAGCGGCTCCGGCACCCGGGGCGGCCACGGCAACCGCCGCAGCAGACACGCCAAACTTGGCTTCAAACACTTTTACCAACTCGTTTAGATCAAGCACGGACATCTTTTCAATCGTTTCAACAATAGACTTGAACTTGTCCGGAATCTGAACATCCTTTTTTGTTTCTTCCATAAAATGATTACAAATATACTAATGATGCTAATCTTAACTAATGTATACGAATAACTCCGAACCTGAGAATTAGTAGTCATTCGTCAAGATTCGCATTATTCGTATATTGGTCAAACTATACTTTTTTCTTTGCGATTTCACTAAGCACAACCGCCAACCTCTGGATCGGCGAATTTATAACGTTCACAAACTGGGCACGAAGAGTATTCTTAGACGGAATCAATGCTATTTGAAGCATGGCTTCTTGGTTCAAAAATTTACCCTCGAAAATACCGCCAACTAGTTTGAGACCCTTCTCTATCTTCTTTGCGAAGGTGTGAGCTTCTCTTGCGGGCGCCGTTGGTTCGGCACTGTAAGCAATACCTATTTCACCCGGAAGTTCCGGCATTTCACCTTCCAATTTCTTTGCGCCCAATACTTTCCTGATTAACGTTTTTTTTGCCACAAAATACCCGACTTCACCCGCTTTCAAAACTCGGCGGAGTTCCGTCGCCCCCGCCACGGTCAAACCGCTAAAATTTACGAAGGTTACAGCCTTGGCATCCGAGAAAATTTTCTCGAGCTTTTCGATAATTCCTTTTTTCTTTTCTTTGGAGATTGCCACGATAGAAACAGGCTCTAGGTTTTAGGCGTTAGGCTCTAGGAAATCCTAAAACCTCAACCCTAAATCTTAGCGCCATTTAAATGCAGGCACGGTCACTGACGTTAGAATTAAACTTCTCCCTAACGCCTAGCGCCTAACTCTAATAATATAATAGGCTTCGATCTCAATTTAAGAGAATCGACCTCTGTGAAGGAAATTAAGCATTAGCTGTCCCTCACCTCTTTTTAACAAAAGCGGTTCGGGATGCTCAATCTTCATAGTCGCTAACGCTCCTTGAAAATTGGCACCTTCAGTCTCTGAAGCCCTGTAAAGACAACAGTAACAAAGAAATGGATTATGCGCAACCCCTCCTTAATTTTGCGTTACATTAAGCCCCTCCTCAAACTTAACCCGCACATCCCTTTGGAAAGATTCTCTGTCTTTTTTGGTATTACAAACACGCGCTCATAAGAAAGTACCCGTCTTTGAACTACCTGCTCACTTAAATCCGCTACAAATCAATAACCTTTTTACTCATTTTAACATAGCTATAGCTTTCTTATAATGAGTAGCGAACCGTGAAAATTTTCTAGTGTAAGTATCGTGCAGTTTGTAAATAGAATAACACAAGCTACATTAAACCGAACTCGCGCCTCAATTCAATATCATTCTCGATTTGGTCTGCAATAATATAAAGCATGTCCTTGCCAATTTTGAAATCGGTTTTAATAAGCGCGATCAAGTCCTCGCGATCATATGGATACGCCCAAACGCTATCCTGCAGTCTCCTAAACCCCACAGAAACCAAAGTTCTCCTCACTTTCTCTCTTAGTGTGCGTCTATCCTCACCTATGTCAAAAATCAATATTCGCCATTTTTTATCCCACTTTTTAGGCCGTTCAAACTGGCCGAAAACTGAAGTTGAAAGCACTTTTCTTCCTTCTTCAGTTATATACCACAATCCATTTTCATAAGAGATGAGCCCAAGCTGTGACAGTCTTTTTCTCGCGTTGTATATGGCATTTTGGGCAAGAACGCGTTTTTCCTTTGGTTTCTTCAGTTCCTGCAAAACCCCTCGTACCAAAGCACCAGCATTAAGCGATCCTGCAATCGAAACAGCGAGCGTGGTTAGAATCGCACTCTTTATTTTTGAATTTCTAGTCCTTATTTTCGATTCGGTTTCCAGTTGTCCCATTTTTTTACTTTTTTGAAAAAATTGTTAAATTTCTTCCACTCATTATAACATAGCTATAGCTACGTTATAATGAGTAGTAATCGTAACAATGTCCACATAACAATTGATGACATCCGCTAATTGGAAATTTACTCTGACGCCCCAGCAAACCAAAAAACACATATCTTCTATGAAAACATGCTTCTCTATTCTCGGCCAATAGTATTAGCCTCTCTACCCTTTTCCATTATCTGAGATTCGTAAAAACCGACGGCAAATATCAAAACGAGACTAATAGAAACAAGTCCCATAAATCCCGACAAAAACCTAAAGAAATCTTTATTCAAAAGTCTCATTTTTATTGGCCGGTTGAATTTAACGCGGTTGTGATCAACGTGTCACCTGGAATCATACTTAAACCTTTAGCCAAAATTGCCTTGGCCTTAACCGAATCACCCACAACTTCTCGGTAAAAATCTGCCGTGCGTAGATACCAATTAGCTATGTAAGGTTCGAGATCAACGGCCTTCAGATAATTTGTTTCTGCCAGCGCGGTATTCTTTAAGTAGTAGCCGTACAAATTACCCAAATTTGAGTACAAAACAGCATCTTTTGAGTAAAGATATGAGGCAAATTCCCACGCCTCCTTTGCCCCGACATAATCCTCTATGGCCTTGCGATTAACCCCAAGCTTAAACCAGCCCTCGTACGAGCTCTGGTCGCCACGAATCGTGACAACTGCTTCATCCAGTCTTTCTTTTAACACTTCCCTAGCCTCATTTGGCATATCGGAAGGAAAAACAACTGGACGATTCAAATTCGGAATTTCTATAGTTTCTTCTACAGGTTCAACTGTAAAGTCGCCGGTTGCTGTTATCCCATCTTTAGAAACAAAGCCTGATGTTGTAGATGAAGCGACAGGACTATTTTCCCCTTCTTCGCCCAATTTGAAAATACCAGAAAACAAAACAACCCCCGTAACGACGAGTAGTGCAAATCCACCAAATATCCACTTCATTTTATCTTGCATGAGAAAATATTAGCATAATATTGGCGTAATACCATCGACAATTAAGATCTGGGCATAAGTCCGGACATTTTTAGGCGAGGCGAACAGAAAATTACGAGGCATATCGAGATATGTCGAGGAATTTTCGGGTAGCAGTAGCCAAAAATTTCCGGGGCTTGGTGTTCATAGATTAATTGGGGATGGTAAAACAAAACCCCCCGCGAAGCGGGGGGTTTTGTTTAGCTCTCGCCGAAGGGGCGAGCACAAGTAGCTAATGTTAGTTGCTGCGGTTCTGAATGATACCGCTTGAAGGCAAACCGTAGATACCGTATCCGTTTGTCCAGTCATTATCGTTGGCATTGTCAGTTGTACTGGTTGAGTTGGGTGACCAAATCAACGAGTTCTGAGCTTCTACCATATCGATTCTGGTTGTGGACGCCATCCAGCGGAGTTCTCCACCCTGCGGGATTGACGGATAGGCCGAGTCACCCTTCAAAGTCGTGATGACTGAAGCGCCCGAGGCTGAGCCGCTTACAGTGGCGCGAACTTCGAAGTAGTAAGTCGTACCGGCCGGAATCTGAACAGTCGTCGTAGCACCAGCTGAAGTCTGAGAGTAGAGAGCGATTGTCGGAGTTGTGTTGCAACTTAGGACGCCTGAACCTGCGGAACATGCGTTAGAAGCCTGCAACTGACCGCCTGATGACAACCCACTGACTGCCTGTGAGTAAGCTGAATCTGTGTAGGCAAACATGTTGAGCTGACTAACCGAAGCGGTTGTGGTGGAAAGACTCAATTCAAACTTCGTGATTCCGATCGGACCCTTTGAGTTCGCCGTAACCTTGAAGCGAAGGAGCTTACCATCAGCAACACCAGTTGATGACAATGTGTCCTGAGCAAATACCGGGTAGGACTTCATAATGCGTACTCCTGTGACTGCTGTTGAACCTGAAGCTTCTTTCGTTGCTCCACTCTCAACTCCAGTACCCTGACCGCTCTGGTAATCAACCGCAAGCATGTGGCCGGATGAAGTAGCAGATTCGTCAACTCCGATATTGGACAAGTCAGCCTTGATAGTCAAAAGCTTGGAAGTGTTCTTCGCAACCAAGACAGGTGAAGTAAAGGTTGAAGTTGCCGTTGTGCTCAAGCCTGTGAATGTGGCGGTACCAACCTTGGTTGAACCGTCCCAAACCGTAACCTGAACAATATCCTTCGCCGAGCTAGAAGCTGTGTTTGTCAAAGACAAACCAAGTTTAGCCAAGTTGATATTCTCGTTGGTCGCATCAAGCTTGTAGACACCGATAACCTGATCCGCTGTGCCAGCGGCGACAATGGTGTAGGACGGGCTTGAAGCGTCTGTTGAGACGGCAAGAGCGCCTGAACCAATTGACATTGTCTGACCAGTTGAAGCTGTTACGGTCTCACCGATTGTTGTACCGGAAGTTACGCCGGTCGGAACAATGTTAGCCGCAGTGTCCTCAATACCCCAAGCAAATGTCTCAGGGGAAGCAGCCGCGGTTGAAACGTTACACTTCAAAGCCAAAGTCTTGACTGTGCCTTTCGGGACAACCAAAGCTGTGTCGAATGTGAATACGTATTCATCACCAGTTGTATCAGCATTGGCCGGATTTACAACGTTTCCTGAAGTCAACGAAGTTTCGCCCTCATAGAGCTGACAGCCGCTTAGATTATCTGCTGTGTTAGCAGAGCCAAAAGTCAGACTACCCTTCATTGAAGACAAGCGAACGTCTTCACCAGACTGTGTAGCATCAAGCTGGAAGTTAGCGAAGGTTCGAGCGTTTCCACCAGCAACGATTGTTTGCGCTGCCGGTGTTGAACCGACAGTAACAGCGAGGCTTCCTGACTTAACAGTCATCGTGTTCATCGTGAAGATTCCATTCGATGTAAGCGATACTGTGTTACCAGAAACCAAACCTGTTACGTTCGTCCATTGCGAGGACGGGGTTGAAGCAATCGAGTACTGTGTGTTATTTCCGATTGAAGTTGAGATCTTACCCTTCAAGGTGTAGATCTGCTTTCCGATCGGGAATGTGATTGTGTCAGTAAACGCAAGTGAAGTACCGGCAGTATCGGCATCAATCGGACCGGCGACTACCGCACCGTTCTGGTCAACGATAGTGACGCTGGTCAAAATGCCTGTACCTGTACCTGACGAGGTTGATACTGTGAATGTCATGTTCTGAACTGAAATCGGCTCACCCTTGATGTTGGTTTCGAAACCACCCAAGACCTGATTCGGAACGCCAGCTGCGATGTTTTGAGCCGCAACTGAAGTTGATTTGGTGATTGAAGTGGCTGAACCGGCGCTAATGGTTACCTTTGAACCGTCAAACCATGGGGTTGAGGCTGTGC
>Ga0209343_10002183_pt1 | contig 25466 bp, 23 predicted proteins | sample RifCSPlowO2_02_FD_184026 | JGI IMG/M metagenome (GOLD analysis project Ga0209343, IMG submission 184026) | Groundwater microbial communities from Rifle, Colorado - Rifle CSP2_plank lowO2_0.2 (SPAdes) (version 2) | ecosystem: Environmental > Aquatic > Deep subsurface > Groundwater | place... | reverse complement strand
AAACTGGCAAAGGGGCCCGCGCTGACGCCACCGGCACGGGTGGTCACGCAGCTTTTAACCCGTGCTGGGGCCGGCCATTGCGGCGTCAGCCAGTCGTGCGCCAAGTGCCCACTCACCCGATAAAGGCCTCGCGATCCTGACGCAGCAGCGTCAGCAACCAGACGAAATCATCCGGCAGCGGCGACTGCCACTTCATCCGCTCACCGGTAATCGGGTGATCCAGTTCGAGAAAACGCGCATGCAGGGCCTGGCGCGGAAACTCCTTGAGGGTTTGCACCATATTCTGGTTGGCCGCCGGCGGAATGCGGAAACGCCCACCGTAGACCGGGTCGCCCACCAGGGGGTAACCGATATGGCTCATATGCACGCGAATCTGGTGGGTGCGGCCGGTTTCCAGCTTGACCCGCGTATGGGTGTGCGAGCGAAAGCGCTCCAACACCCGGTAATGGCTGACCGCCGGCTTGCCGCCGTCGCTCACCGCCATGCGCTGGCGCTGCGAGGAGCTACGGCCGATCGGTGCGCTGATCTTGCCGCCGGAGGTGATCACACCGATCACGATGCACTCGTAGATGCGGCTGACCGTGCGTTTCTGCAACTGATCGACCAGGCGGGTCTGCGCTTCGATGGTCTTGGCCACCACCATCAAGCCGGTGGTGTCCTTGTCCAGACGATGGACGATGCCCGCACGCGGCACATTGATAATGTCCGGCACATGGTGCAGCAGAGCATTGAGCAAGGTGCCATCGGCATGCCCGGCAGCCGGGTGCACCACCAGGCCGGCGGGCTTGTTGATCACCAGAATCTGCTCGTCTTCGTAGACGATATCCAGCGCGATGTCCTGGGCCACCCACTCGCCCTGGGCTTCCTGCTCGGCCTTGAGGGCCAGCAGCGCGCCACCGTGAACGATGTCGCGCGGGCGCAGCACGGCACCATCGACGGTCAGCAGACCCTCTTTGATCCAGGCAGACAAACGCGAACGCGAGTGCTCGGCGAACAGTTGTGCGGCGACTTGATCGAGGCGTTGACCGCCCATTTCATAGGGCACCTCGGCGTTCAGTTCTATGGTCTGGATATTGATAGAGGGCATGCTCGGTAACAGATGGGCTGTAGCTTTTGGTTTCGGCTACACGCTTGTGGTTAAATACGGCGTCTTTGCCCCAGGGATACCGGGGGCGCTCATCATAACAGGACGGCTTTGCTCAAGACAGCCGCCGTCACAGGGACGCAAGCCGCCATGCAAGTGAAACACCTGCTGCTGATCGCAATCCTCGCCCTCACCGCCGCCTGCTCATCCAAAGAGGTGGTCGACGAAAACCTGAGCGAGGCCGAACTGTACCAGCAGGCACAGGCCGATCTGGACAACAACAGCTATAACAGCGCCGTTGCCAAGCTCAAGGCCCTGGAGTCGCGCTACCCCTTCGGCCGCTATGCCGAACAGGCCCAGCTTGAACTGATCTACGCCTACTACAAGAACGTCGAGCCGGAAGCCGCCAAATCCGCGGCGGACCGCTTTATCCGCCTGCACCCGCAGCATGCCAACGTCGACTATGCCTACTACCTCAAGGGCCTGGCCTCGTTTGACCAGGATCGCGGCCTGGTGGCCCGTTTCGTGCCGCTGGACATGACCAAGCGCGACCCCGGTGCCGCCCGCGACTCCTACAACGAGTTCGCCCAGCTCACCAGCCGCTACCCGACCAGCCGTTATGCCGCGGACGCCAAGCAGCGCATGATCTACCTGCGCAACCTGCTGGCCGCCTACGAAATCCATGTGGCGCACTACTACCTGACCCGCAGCGCCTATGTCGCCGCCGCCAACCGCGGCCGCTATGTGGTGGAAAACTTCCAGGAAACCCCGGCAGTCGGCGATGGCCTGGCGGTGATGACCGAAGCCTATCAGCGCCTGACCCTGGATGACCTGGCCGCCACCAGCCTGGAAACCCTCAAGCTCAACTACCCGGACCACCCGAGCCTGGTCGATGGCCAGTTCGTGCCGCGTGAAGAGGAAGCCGATACCCGCTCCTGGCTGGCCAAGGCCACCCTGGGCCTGATCGAGAGCGATACGCCGCTGCCACCGGGCGAGACCCGCGCCAGCCAGGACGTGATCCGCCAGTACGAAGATGCCGAACAGCAGATTCCAGCAGACCTGAAAGGCGATAGCGCCGAAGAAAGCAAGGGCCGCTCCTGGTTCAGCTATATGACCTTCGGCCTGTTCGACTAAGCCGCGCAACGCACTAAAAAAGGGAGGCCAGTGGCCTCCCTTTTTTATTGGCTATGTACCACCACCGTGTTGATTTCAGGCCACGCCGCTTAATTGCGCAGGGGCCTGACTGCGTAGGGTGCGCCGCGCGCACCAGCTCCGGCTCGAACCCCGCCCTCAAGAGCCGCATCGCCACAGAGCGTGGACATGGCTTTTGTTTAAGACACCGGCCCTGTGATGCACTGCGCGATTGCACGGCGTACGCTGATCAGCCCCCTCAGTCGCCGATACGCCAGCCCGAGGTGATGGGGTAACGGCGGTCGCGACCGAAGCCCCGCTGGGTCACCCGCACGCCCACCGCCGCTTGCCGCCGCTTGTACTCGTTGAGATCGACCAGGCGCAGCACGCGCTTGACCGTATCCTCATCGAAACCTTCGGCGATGATCGCATTGGCCGACAGGTCATACTCGACATACAGCTTGAGGATTTCATCGAGCACCGGGTAGGGTGGCAGCGAGTCTTCGTCTTTCTGGTCCGGGGCCAATTCGGCCGATGGCGGACGGTCGATAACCCGCTGCGGGATCACCGCGCCCAGACGGTTACGGTATTCGCAGAGACGGAACACCAGGGTCTTGGGCACATCCTTGAGCACATCGAAGCCGCCGGCCATATCGCCGTAGAGGGTGGCATAGCCCACGGCCATCTCGCTCTTGTTGCCGGTGGTCAGTACCAGATAGCCCTTCTTGTTGGAAATCGCCATCAGCAGCGTGCCGCGGCAGCGTGCCTGCAGGTTTTCCTCGGTGGTGTCGCGGCCCAGGCCGGCAAACACCGGGGCCAGGGTGCCCATAAAGGCCTCGACCATGGGCGCGATAGGCAATACCCGGTAGGTCACACCCAGCGCTTTGGCTTCGGCTTCGGCATCCTCCAGGCTGATCTGGGCGGTGTAGTGGTAGGGCATCATCACCGCCTCGACCCGCTCCGCGCCCAGGGCATCGCTGGCCACCGCCAGGGTCAGGGCCGAGTCGATACCGCCCGACAACCCCAGCAGCACGCCCTTGAAACCGTTCTTCTGCACATAGTCGCGCACGCCCATCACCAGGGCCTGATAAACGCTGGCTTCAAGCTCCGGCAGCTCGGCACAACTGGCCGCGCGGGGGTGAACCTGCTCGTCGTCGAGCTGCAGGTCGACCGGATACAGCCCCTCGGTAAAAGCCACTGCCCGCTGAGTCACCTTCCCTGCGGCATCGACCACGCAACTGCCGCCATCGAACACCAGCTCGTCCTGACCGCCGACCTGATTGACGTAGATGATCGGCATGCCACCCTCGACCGCCCGCTCGGCCAGCACCTCTTCCCGTTCACGCTGTTTTTCCAGGTGGTAGGGCGAGGCATTCATGCTCAGCATCAGCTGTGCTCCGGCGGCCCGCGCCTGAGCCATGGGCTCGGCAAACCAGATGTCTTCGCAAATGCTCAGGGCCACGGCCACGCCCTTGATATCCAGCACGCAGGGCTGATCGCCGGACTCGAAATAACGCTTCTCGTCGAATACCCGGTAATTCGGCAGTTTCTGCTTGTAGTAGCGCGCCAACAGCTGGCCGTCGGCGATCACCGCGCAGGCGTTATAGCGCAGCTCATCCTCCAGCCAGGGATAGCCGACCACCATATAGATGCCGCGCACCTCGTCCTGCAGGCGCTGCAGGGCCTGCTCGATACGCAACTGCATGCTCGAGCGCAGCAGCAGGTCCTCGGGCGGATAGCCGCACAGGGCCAGCTCGGGAAATACGATCACATCGGCCTGCCACTGATCGCGGGCACTGCAGGCCGACTCGATAATCCGCTCGACATTGCCGTGTACGTCGCCTACACGCAAATTCAACTGGGCCATCACGACCCGCAGGGTTTGGCTCATGGCCGCCTCCGTCAAAGAAATTCGAGCCGCGACAACTGCCCAGGGCCGCGCCGCGATAAGGTGGTCATTGTCCCGCATCGCCCCCCACGGAAACAACGCACAGCTCGATGTTTCGCCGCTGTGCTGACACCGCCGGGTTAGCTAAACTGCCGTTCTATTACCGAGAAGAGCGCACCATGGGTTTGTTCCGCTTGCTGTTCTGGATCGCCATCATCCTAGCCGCCTTCTGGCTCTGGCGACGCTTTACCCGCCCGGCTCCGCGCCGGCCGAAAGACCCTGCCGACAGTGCCCAGCCGATGGTGCGCTGCGAACACTGTGGCGTGCATATCCCGCGCATCCACGCATTGCCCAAAGACCAGCACTGGTATTGCAGCCAGGCGCATCTGCAGCAAGGTCCCAAGACCGGTGAGCGCTGACGCCCTGCCCCTGAGGGGGGAACAGGGCCGGCGGATTCTGCAGCTCTATCACCTGTATCGCCTGGTGATCAGCTCCGCCCTGGTGCTGCTGGTGTTCAGCGACATGGATGACCAGCTGCTGCAACTGGCCCACCCCGAACTGTTCCGTAACGGCAGCTGGCTGTATCTGGCCCTCAATTGCCTGACCCTGATACTGGTGCGCCGCCCCACGCACCTGGCCCAGGTGTTCGGCCTGGCGCTGGTCGACGTGACGCTGCTGTCCGCCCTGTTCTATGCCGGCGGTGGCACACCCAGCGGGATCGGCAACCTGCTGATTGTGGCGGTGGCGATTGCCAATATCCTCCTGCGCGGGCGAATTGGCCTGCTGATCGCCGCCCTCGCCGCCATCGGCATGATTTTCCTGACTTTCTACCTCAGCCTGAGCCGGCCGGCCGCCTCGGCCCAATACGTACAGGTCGGAGCCCTGGGCACCCTGTGCTTCGCCGCCGCGCTCTTCGTCCAGGGCCTGACCCGCCGCCTGCAGGCCAGCGAAAGCCTGGCCGAACAGCGCGCCGCCGACGTGGCTAACCTGGAAGCCCTCAACGCCTTGATCCTGCAGCGCATGCGAACCGGCATTCTGGTACTGGACGAACAACACCGGGTGCTGCTGGCCAACCAAGGGGCCAACCACTTGCTCGGGCATGCCGAACTGACCGGCAAGATCCTCGACCCGCACTGCCCGGAACTGATCAAGCGCATGCAGGCCTGGTCGCACAACCCCAGCCTGCGCCCCGGCAGCCTGCAGGCCGCCCCCCACGGCCGCGTATTGCAGCCCAGCTTTATCGCCCTGCAGCGCGGCGAGCAGCGCCACACCCTGGTTTTTCTCGACGATATTTCACAAATCGCCCAGCAGGCCCAGCAACTCAAGCTCGCCTCGCTCGGCCGCCTGACCGCCGGCATTGCCCATGAAATCCGCAACCCACTGGGGGCCATCAGCCATGCCGCGCAACTGCTGCAGGAGTCGGAAGAGCTGCACGGCCCGGATAAGCGTCTGGCACAGATCATTCAGGATCACTCGCGGCGGATGGACCTGGTAATCGAAAACGTGCTGCAACTGTCGCGTCGACGCCAGGCCGAACCCCAGCTGCTCGACCTGAAATACTGGCTGCACCGCTTCGCCAGCGAATTTCGCAGCAGCGCCAAGCCAGGCCAGACCCTGCACCTGGAGACCGCGAGCGGCAGCATCCAGACACGCATGGACCCCCACCAGCTCAACCAGGTGCTGAGCAATCTGGTGGAAAACGGGCTGCGCTACAGCGCGAAAAAGAACGCCCAGGGTCAGGTCTGGCTGAAGCTGTTCCGCGACCCGGACAGCGATCTGCCTATACTGGAAATCCTCGATGACGGCCCCGGGATCGCCGAAGAGCAATTGCATCACCTGTTCGAGCCCTTCTACACCACGGAAAACAAGGGCACCGGCCTGGGTCTGTATATTTCCCGTGAACTGTGCGAAAGCAATCAGGCCCACCTTGACTATAAACTGCGCGAAGCGGGCGGTAGCTGCCTGCGCATCACCTTCGCCCACCCGCGTAAACTGAGCTGACCATGACCCGCCAGAGAGCCCTGATTGTCGACGACGAACCGGATATCCGCGAACTCCTGGAAATCACCCTGGGGCGGATGAAGCTGGACACCCGCAGCGCGCGCAACGTCAAGGAAGCCCGGGAGTGGCTGGGCAAAGAAAGCTTCGACCTGTGCCTGACCGATATGCGCTTGCCCGACGGCACCGGCCTGGAGCTGGTGCAGCATATCCAGCAGCGCCACCCGCAAGTGCCCGTGGCGATGATTACCGCCTACGGCAGCCTGGACACTGCCATCAATGCGCTCAAGGCTGGGGCTTTTGACTTTCTGACCAAGCCGGTTGACCTCGGCCGCCTGCGCGAACTGGTCGCCACCGCCTTGCGCCTGGGCAGCAGCGCAGGCGAGGAACGGCCGGTGGACAGCCGCCTGCTCGGTGACTCGCCGCCGATGAAGGCCTTGCGCAAGCAAATTCTCAAACTGGCTCGTAGTCAGGCCCCGGTGTATATCAGCGGCGAGTCGGGCAGCGGCAAGGAACTGGTGGCGCGCCTGATCCACGAGCAGGGCCCGCGCTGCGAGCAGCCCTTTGTCCCGGTCAACTGCGGGGCCATTCCCACCGAGCTGATGGAAAGCGAATTCTTCGGCCACAAGAAAGGCAGCTTTACCGGTGCCATCGAAGACAAGCAGGGGCTGTTCCAGGCGGCCCATGGCGGCACCCTATTTCTCGACGAAGTGGCCGATCTGCCTCTGCCGATGCAGGTCAAGCTGCTGCGCGCGATCCAGGAAAAGGCCGTACGCGCCGTGGGCGGCCAACAGGAAACCGTGGTGGATGTGCGCATCCTCTGCGCCACCCACAAGGACCTGGCAGGCGAGGTCAGCGCCGAGCGCTTTCGCCAGGATCTCTACTACCGCCTCAATGTGATCGAGTTGCATGTGCCGGCTCTGCGCGAGCGCCGCGAGGACATCGCCCTGCTGGCCGAGATCATGCTCAAGCGCCTGGCCGAAGGCACAGGTCTAAGCCCAGCCAAACTCGACGACGACGCCCTGGAGAAGCTCAAGAGCTACCGCTTCCCGGGCAACGTCCGCGAGCTGGAAAACATGCTCGAGCGCGCCTACACCCTGTGCGAGGACGACCGCATCAGCGCCGGCGACCTGCGCCTGACCGACGCCTGTGGCCCCAGCGAGAACGGCGAAACCAGCCTGGCCCAGATCGACAATCTGGAAGACCACCTGGAAGACATCGAACGCAAACTGATCATGCAGGCCCTCGAAGAAACCCGCTGGAACCGCACCGCCGCCGCCCAGCGCCTGGGTCTGAGCTTCCGCTCGATGCGCTATCGATTAAAGAAACTCGGTATCGATTGAACACGCACCAACTGATGTAGAAGCCAGCTTGCTGGCGATCGACGCACCCGGATCGCCAGCAAGCTGGCTCCTACCACCGCGCAAGAGGCTAGGCGGGAGCCGGTAAGAGCCTCGCCGGCGCATAGGGCACCGGATCGAGAATAGGTTCGCGCCCCAGCAGCAGGTCCGCCAGCAACTGGCAGGACGCTGGGGCCAGCACCAGGCCATTGCGGAAATGCCCGCAGTTCAACCACAGCCCCTCGTGCCCCGGCACCGGTCCGATAAAGGGAATGCCCTCGGGCGAGCCCGGACGCAACCCGGCCCAATGCCCCACCACTTCCGCGCCGGCCAGCGCCGGCAGGAGTTCGACGGCCGACGCCTTGAGGCTGGCCAGGGCGTCCTCGGTCGGGGTCTTGTCGAACTCGGCATGCTCAAGGGTGCTACCCACCAGGATATGGCCATCGCGCCGCGGGATCGCATAACGCCCCTTGGCCAGGACCATCGCCGGGAGAAAGTCCTCGGCGCACTTGTAGAGGATCATCTGCCCCTTTACCGGCACCACCGGCAGGGCCAAGCCCAGTGTCTTGATCAGCTCGCCGCTCCAGGCTCCCGCCGCCAGCACCACCTGATCGGCACGCATCTCACCCTGCGCGGTCTGCACCCCACAGATACGCCCGTGCTCGCGCACAAAACCGGTCACCGCGCACTGCTCATGCACGCTTACATTCGGCAACTGCTGCAAGGCCGCACGCAGAGCCTTGATCAGCCGCGGATTGCGCACATTGGCCACATTGGCCATCTGGATGGCATGGCTGAAACCCGACGCCAACGGCGGCACCGCCTGCTGCACCGCCGTCATCGCGACCTGGCGCAACGGCCGTTGCTCGCGAACGGCCCAGGCCAATGCCTCGGCCTCATCCTCGAGATCCAGCCAGTACAGGCCGGTGACATGCACCTCGGGATCAACCCCGGTCTGCGCCAGCAGCCGCTCGCCTAGACGCGGGTAAAAGTCCTGCGACCAATGGGCCAGTGCCGTAACAGCCTGACCATAACGCCAGGGATACAGCGGCGAGACGATACCGCCGCCAGCCCAGGAAGACTCTCGCCCCAGCTGACCTTGCTCCAGCAGACAGACCTGCGCTCCAGCTTCGGCCAGCGCATAGGCCGAAAGCAAACCGATAGCGCCGCCGCCGACGATCAGGATCTGCATATATCCTCCATAAAAAACGGGCCGCAAAGGCGGCCCGTTATACGTCATTGCGCCCGCGCAAGGCTACCAGCACACATCCACGGCACGCACCGCATCGTCCAGGGTTCGCGCCCCGGTATGGGAAATGCGGAAATCACCACAGGCATCGTTCACCATCCGGTTAACCCGAGTGGCCTGCAGCACATAGGACGTCGCAGTGGGGTTGCCTTCTGCGGCAATGGTGTAGTTAGCCGTTCCTGACCCAGGTGCCTGAGTGGCAAATACCGCTGCCAAGTCGCCATCGGCATCCAGGTAGGTACCCTGCAGCGAGTAATAACGCTCCAGGGCCTGAGCCCCCTCCAGCAGCGCCGACTTGGCTTCGGCGCGCTTGGCCCTGTTCATATATTCCGTGTAGTTGGGGTAGGCGATCGCAGCCAGAATGCCGATCACCGCAATGACTATCATCAACTCGATCAGGGTAAAACCCTTCACCCTAATCATCGGATCTGATTCCAGGATTGGCGGCCATCCATGACATTCAAGGTATTGGCTGCAGGCACGCAATCCTCGATACCGGTGCCACGACAGAGCCAGTACTTCTTGCCGTCAAGCAGGTCGAAAGAGCCCGTCGGGATACCATTGCTCGACCCGATACCGGAAACCGGCAGTTCGTTGCCGTTGCTATCGACGACGCTGTCCGCCTCGTCGAACTTGCCGTCCTTGTTCAGATCGAACAGCACATAGCTCAGACGCCCACCCGTTGCCAGGTCGACCACCATGGTCCAACCAGAGCCGCCGGCCTGACAGGGGTCGGCCGAAGGAATAGCCGTTTCGAAGACCAGACGATCGAGCAGAATTCTTGGCGCAAACAGCACTCGCTCGCCCTCCGCGCCCACGACCGGGGACTGCAGGTCAAGGTACCAGCCACGCTTGCTGGTCCAATCGATACCGGCAGGATCCGTCGGCGCGTCCAGCGCACGCACCTCACGGTTGAAGGCCGTACCCTCGAAGATAATGGAACGCCCCTCGAGCGCCGAGCGCCCACTAAAGGCAATCGAGGCCCCGGTAGTGCTGGGCTTGTCCCAGATGCCATAGAAGGTTTGCACCTGCTTGTCACTGACATCGCCCACGGTATACATACGCCCCGTGCCGAAGTAGACGATCACCCCATTCACAGCACCGTCAGGGTGGTAGGCAATTTCCGGCTTGACCGTGATCGCCTGGCGCACGCCCGATGCATCGGTGGCCACATACAGGGGCTGCGGCTGGCCGCCGGATTTCAGGCTGACCTGGAAGTCGTCGATCCCAGAGCCATTACTCTTGAGATCGAACTTCCACAGGTTGCCATTGAGATCACCGGCAAACACATCCTTGACGTAGATATTGCCATCGCCATCCGTTGCATAGACGAAGGATGGGCTCGACAACCCGCCCGTTGCGCTACCTGCTCGGACCTTGTTGACTGCGCCGGTGGCCAGGTTGACGATAAACAGCACCGAGTCGTCCGTGCTGCTGCCGTGACCATTGCCGAAGATCGCCGCCCAGGTGCCGTCCTTCATTCGCCCGACCAGGGGCTCGCCAAAGTTGTAGCCAAGATCGGCATCATCCTTGATCTCCCAGAGCACCTTGCCCGCCGTAAAGCCGCCGGCAGCACTGCTATCGGTAACATCCAGGGCGAACACGCTCTTGCCACCCGCTCCCAGACTACCCAGCAGCACCGTCTTCCAGGCCCCATCGAGTATGGCGTCGCGCACATGCAGCTTGCCGTCAACGTAATAGCGGTGCTTGTAATCAGTAGATGCCAGCTCCTTGATACTAGGTAGTACACCCTGGGGCATATAAGCGAAGAGTTCATTGCCGGTATTGGCGTTGAATGCATGCAGGAAGCCGTCATTAGCTCCGACGAACAGGGTCGGTGCCTTGCTGGCTTTCGCTGCCACAAACTCGGCATAGGTCTGCCCGCTGGAGGGCAACGGCACACGGCCATTGAAGCCCCAGTCCTGCTTGTTGGCGATGACCAGGGTCGAGTTGACGATATCGCCGAGTACGGTGCTGCGTTTGCGGTACTTGAGGCCGGCCGGCGTCTCGTTGACGCGACTGCCCATCAGGTATTCGAAAAGTGCTTGGCTGTTGTCGAAATGGGCCTTCATCGGCACCGACAAACTGCTCCAGGTCAGCGCCACGCCGGCACTGCCATCATGGGAGAACAGGTTACGCGACGGATAGCTCAGCAGGCTGCTGGCCTCCCAGATCTGCTTGAAAACTATCCCCGTGCTGGTCTGCGTAGGCTGCTTGGCCAGGAGCTTGCCCGACCAGTCGGCAGTGGAATACAGCGCCTCATAAACCAGGGTATCGCTGTCCAGGCGGCGGGCCGTCGGCACAGCCGCGGTATTGGACCCCGTGCGCTCGGCAACCGCTGACAGAGTGTCGCCCAGAGCAGTGGCGAACTGCTGCGGGTTCTGGGCATTGAAGAACCCGCCACGGCCATTGATACCGGCATGCAAAAGATCGTCGATCTTGGCAGCACTGTTGGCGGCCGGCCGTGGATCGAGCCAGTTGATCACCGCACCTGTCTTCACCGCATCGAAAGCCGTATCGGGATTAACAGCGCCCGACACCCCAAGCCCAACCCCGAATGTCACCATGTGCTGCCAGAAAGCAGGGTTCGCGGGGTCGGTGGGTACAAGATTGGCAAGTCCCGAATGCAAATCGCGATTCCAGTAATACATGGCGACATCGGCCAGCGTATCGGGATAGCTATCACTGAAAGGGGCTTTGGGTGCATAGCTGTATGACTGACCGTCAGGTCCACTGATTGTCGGCCCATTCTTGTTATCCACATTCTCCTGGGCAGCGCTGTCGGATGCCGAGTCACCATTCCAGTAACCGTCAGTGGTCAGGATGGTGTAACTCTGCCGACAGGCATACTCCGCCCCCCCGGTCTCACCGGGAGTCGAACTCCATGGGCCAAGATCATTGGTCTGGCTGTAATACTTGCCCGCGTCACCCAACGCCTTGCGCAGGGGAGTGCCGCCATCGGCGCTTGCGCCATAGAGCCACTGGAAGAAATCAGTGCGACCCGTGCCTTCGAAACGCTTGACGCCCTTGACTACAGTGCCGGACTGGTTGATTGCGCCATAACCCACACGAATCTCGCCGGTCTGGCCATCGAAGGCACTGCCGGTGCCCGCTTTGGCCGCCATAAGGCGCGTGCGGTAATAGGAAAACCAGTTGGCAAAGTTCTGCTTATCCGCCTCGGCGATAGTCACCCGGGTATAGCAGGTGTTGCTGAGTACATTCGTGCAGCCGGCGCTTTGCTGGTAATAGAACGCCGCGCGTGGACTACCGACATAGAAGTAATCCTTGCGCCCATTGGTATAGGCATCACGGTGGAAAATCATCTGAAACGCCGTGGACAGATTGACCACTTCGCTGATGCTGCGATAACCGTCAACCTTGGCCGCGGTAAAACTGGCCTGAGCAAAGCTCGGTGGCGGCGCATAGGTGACCGCCGGGTCGAAGTAGACCTTGTTCACCGCAGAGGAAAACAGGTAGCGCTTGCCGCTCTCCGCGCACTGGTAGTAATAGTCGCTACCCGAGCGAGAGAGGTACGAGCAGTCGCTTCGCGAGATATCCTGCTTGATTTCATCCGGCATATAGGCCCATTCCATGGAGCCGGAGTCGTCGAGCAGGAACATGATATTGGGCTCGACCTGCCCGCCCAGGCTCAAGGGCACCTGCGCTGGAGCAAAGGCGGCCACAGCGCTCTGGCTTACCGCGAAGGTCAGCAGGCCGGCAAATAGCGCGCGGGCAGCAAACAGGCGTTTTGACATATTCATCTCAGCATCCTTCTGATCAATTCTGACCGCGAATGGCAATCGCAACGGTGGAGCGCAGGCGTACTTCGATATCGCCACTGCCGTAGCCGGTGGCCTCGACATTGAACAGGTAGGTTCGGCTCAGGCAGTCGAATGCCCGATTCTCAGCTATCGAGCCATCGGTCTCGCAGACATAGGAGGTAGAGCTTCCAGAGCTGCCATAGAAGTTGCTGACTTCACAGATCGGCTGCTTCGGCTTGCCGATCAGATCGGCGGGGGGCGACCATTGCGCCGCGGTGACATCAGGGCAGGCCGTGACCGCCTGAAACAGCAGAGTCGGGTCGGCACTCGCGGCCACCTGCTCGCGCACATAGGCTTCGCCGACGCGAAGTGAAGCCTCTGCCGCCTGGAAGGCCTGGTTATAGTCGCGCGCACCACCGGCCATACGCTCCTGCAGCGTGCTGCTGGACATTGACGAAACACCGATCATTGTCAGCACCAGTAGCATCACGAGGCACACCAACAAAACGGCACCTTTCTGTTTTTGCCTACCCATTTGTTGCCTCACTAATCGATTCGGTTACGCAGCGCCACCACGGTGCTGAACACTTGGCGCATGCGACCGTCCGCCGCAACAGCCGCCCCATCGAACTCGACAACCTGCTCCTGAGCGCCCGGAGCATTACTGTCGCTGACCATCAGCAAATCGATTTTCACGGTACGCACATCGCCCCAGCGGTTGGCCGCCTCGACTTCCGCGGGGGTCAGGTAACTCTGCACGCCCACGCTGCTCGCCATGGCAACGCCATAGCGAGTTCGCAGGGATTCGACCCCCTCGACGACCTCCATGGTCTGCGCGGGAATGGTCGACACATCGCGCATATACAGGGCGCGAATCGACTGCCCAGTCGCCCCGGTCCGGCCGGTGTCGGCCACATAGAAAATCCTGCTGCTGAAACCGGCAACCCGCGCTGGGGCGGTGAAAGCAATATCGGAGAATTTGAAGCCACCGCAAGAAGCCGCCTTATCGTTATTACCAGCGGCATGGGTCAGCGTCACATTGCCACTGCCCGTAGCATTGGGCTTGTTGGTCACGCGGATGATCACAGCCTTTTCCAGGTCCATGATCATCACCGCTCGGTTCTGCTGCATGCTGGGGCAATAGCTGGTGACCTGGATATTCGCGTTAATAGAGGGTTTGAGCAGTTCGCCTTCGCTCAGAAAAGCACCACAGTTGTCATTGACGAACAGCGATATCTGATCAGTCCCCACCGCCCCCAGAGCACCTTCGGCAGTAATACGCTGCGCCCAGATGGGACGATTCATCGCATTCCACTCGCTGGCGGCACCATTGGTGCCGACTACGCAGATGCTCTCCTCCGCCAGGCGCACGCCCACCCCCACGCCCGCCGGGCGCATCTCCGCGGCCAGATACTGCAGCGCGAAACGACCATTCTCCTGCAGATGGCCCGTGGCATTCTGTACCAGGAAGGTGTTCTTGTTACTGATAAAGACCTGCAGCACTACGCCACTGATAATGAGCCCAATGACCATCGCCACCATAAGCTCGATCAGGCTCAAACCTCTCTGCGCTCGCATAGACACTCCGTCAGATCCGGGTCACGAAGGAAAATTGCTGGGCAGCACTGCCCTGCACCCGTTCTTCGCTCCACTGCACAATGACTGTGAATTGATCGCCATTCTGAACCACCCCGCCGTCGCCCTCGGGCAACTGCTGAGCAAGGTTGGCGCGCCACTCGGCCAGGTCACGCTGAAACGGCAGGCAGGTCTCTTGCGCCGGATCGCAAGGCAACTCGGCACCGACTGCAATAACGTAATAACCCGCCTGAGCATCGCCACGCGCGGCACGCATGCGGTCGCCCATTTCGTAGGCCAGGAAGGTGGCGTGGGAACGTACGGTCGCCGTCTGATTGGCCTTGAGCGAGTTGAGCTGCAAGGCGGCCAAGCCCAACAAACCGACAGAGAAGAGCAACACCGATACCAGCACTTCGATCAGCGAAGTGCCCTGTTGCAAGCGCCTATCCATTAGCAGCCCCTCTTTCTGACGGACGCCGCGCCGGACAGCTCGACTACAACCGTACGATTATAGGTAGCGCAGTTACTGGTGCCCTCTTTGACCAGCAGATCGAAGCTGACCGCAGCCGCACCAACCAACTGCCCGCGGGAATCGAACAGGATGGTTTTCATACCTGCCGGATCCACGTCATAGGATGCAAGTGCAGGGAACATGCGGAGCTCAAGCCCATCGCCGTGCCGAAGCACCTGCCAACTGCCGTCCGCAGCCAGCGGCCCCTGTAACCGCGTGGTCTGAGCACGCTGCACCGCCTCACGGCGGGCATAGGCAAACATGCCAGCGAACGTATTGACTTCGCTTGCGGCCCGGTTGTCACGCAGCAGTTGGGTGAGATTCGGCGCAGCCAAGCCCAGCAGCACCGCCATGATCACGATCGTGATCATGAGCTCGATTAGGGTAAAACCTTTCTGCGACATCGCATCCACTCCATAGATGTCATCTTGTGTGGTGCGCAGAACCGCTGCCTCCCTCCCCTGCAAACGCCCATCCATGGACAAACGGTCAAAAAAACCGACTAGCGGTTATTTTGCGCTTCGGGATCATACCTGACTGGCACGCCCGTTTTACATTGTTGATACAAAGAACTGCGACTTCGCCACACATTGAAATGTGACAGAAGGCCCATCGTGAGAAACAGAGTGGGTTTGAGGAAGACAAAGAGCTTGTCGGAGGAGGAGAGATGACAACCGTGCCTGAAGACTGGGGTGGAACGGAGGCTGTGGGCGGGAGGCAATGATTAACCTAATTAGCTAAGGCGGACCCCGCGTACAAGAGCAGCCTGCCACAGGGCTATGACCCTTTGTTCTAACCTCCCTTGCTTACCGCAGAGCAGCGACGGCTGCCCGCTGGGCAGCCAGTTACACCGATTGAGTTACGGAAGATGGGTCAGGAACAGGTCGCGGTACTGGTCTTGGCCACTGATGCACGCCCTGTCGCCGAGATACTCACCACACGCTCTTGAGCACCAACGCTGGGAATAGCGCGACAAACGGTCAATGTGGCTGGAGTAGCCCCTACACCGGCTCCAGGGAAACGTACACTAGCGACCGTCCCGGTAACTTTAAAACCGGAAGCTGCCGCCTGATGCTGCAGCAATACCGTCTCTCCTGCATCCAGCGCCCCGTTGTCGTCGGCATCGTGGAACACCACCCAGCCTTGCTCCCAGCCTCCTACGATGCAGCTTGCACCGTCAGCGGATACGCACATCCGAACAGCAGAATTACGCTTGATCGCCTCACTGCGAGCCAGCACTGCGCCCGCGACCAGATCGTTGGCCTGGGTGCGCAGTTTGCTGCCTAACGTTAACTCATTAAACGCTGGCACTGCGATTGCGGCCAATATCACCATCAAGGCAATGGTAATCATCAACTCGACTAGCGTAAAACCTCGCTGACACCCTGCCCGGGTTAACGCCAGACAAGGGAGCCGATCCTTGAGAACGCCTACTTGATGAATCATTGTTCGATATTCCAGAAAACCCGGGCCTTGGGCTGAACAGCCGTGGGCGGTATTGGTGGCTCAGACCCTTCCAGCGATGAGCTTCCACTGCAGCCAATACAGAACGGCACCGTTGATCCATCATCAAGAGTAACTAGACCCGCTACCGGGGAAGGCGGTAGACCGTCGCCGACCAAATGCACCGAGCGCTCGCCATTCTCCCCTTCGGCGTCCCTGAAACTAATAGCGTAGGTGCGCGCATAGCCAAGATCAGGAGTACAGGACCCGGCCAATGCCTGAGAAGGCTCTTGTGAACTGAAATAAACGGTGCCGAAGATAGTCAATGCCGAGGTAACCACTTTTTCAGTCGACGTCAGTTGCAGCGCCCAGCCCTTTTTCACACTGAGCTCAGCCGCTGTGGGGGTAGCAGTTGTGGTGATGGCAAACAGCGAGCCTATACAGAGGTTATTTGCACTACATGTAGCGTTCTCACTAGTTAGCCACGTGGGGTCGGTTGGCACATCCTTCAACATGAAGAAGTAGTCCTGAACTGCCAGCGCATTGCTGTAGTAAGTAAGCGGCTTCTCACGATCCCCTGAACCAAGCAACACATAGTTTATACCGCCCTCTGTGACCACATCCGGGCCAAACAGGAATTTGCGAGCACTGGTTCCCGTACCACCCAATGCAGCAATCTTCGTGATTTCCCATGCTCCTGGCGACACACTGCCGATGGGCGCATTGGCAGTCCCGGAAATGCGATACACATTGCCACTCAGATCGGCCGCATAGGCGTAAGTGGCCAAACCGGCGCTGTCCTTGAGAATGGTAATGTCACCGACCACCCCTCCAACCACTCCGTCAGCGGAGTCGAATGTTTGCAGGACATCGCCAGAGTCGGCATCGAGTAGGTAAATTGCGTGCCCCTTACCTGAAGTTTTGCATGCCTCTGTTGGCGAGTCGGAATCTTCGCAGGTGTCGTACCCTCCACCCATGATCAACATGGGCTTGTTGGTACCCGCGCCGTCGACATAGCCGGCCGACTTAATAATCGTCGGTACTGCCCAGGTTTGCCCAATACCGCTCATACCAGAGGTGCAATTAGTGTCATCCTTCTGGTTCGGACAGCCCACTCGCCACTTGAGCGCGGGACTCTGTGGAGTGGCAGTGGGCACATCGAACGCGTAGAGCATACGACCACCGCGACGCATGGTGGCATAGATCCATGCTGAGCTTGACGTCTTATGCGCTGTGACCGGCCCATCGAAACCATAAGTTTTAGGGGTTGCCGTTGCGCTTACAGAGTTGGGGAACTTGATCGACGGGGAGTTGCTCTTGAGTCGAGCAAACATGCTGTAAGACTCTGGCGCAACAAACGACCACAACTCCTCACCTGGGTTCTTAGCCCCAACCGACACGCCACCATCCCGGTTACCGTTTACCGCGCGAAACATGCCGTCATTGCCACCGTAGAACACTACCACCTTGGCAGGATCCGAATCACTAGCGGCGAAGTTGACAGCGACTGGACGCGAGTGCACCACGTCGCCGTGAGATGAGGGTCGCATCTTGGCTTTAAGCTGAACTGGCGTTAGCGCCGTTGTGTTGGCAGGAACCCCAATAGCTTCACTGTTGGTGTTCTCCCCTCGCGCCCAGTTGATCAGATTGGTGCGATCAGGATCAGACATAGAGGCATTACCCAACGACGCCTTGGTGACCGCAGTGTTGGCGTTATCGAAATTGGTTAAGGTTGTCGCGCAAGCTCCACCGGTAGCTGCGACCGCACAGGTTTTAACTACTCGGGCCGAGGGCGTAATCGCCCGTAGTTTGTATCCTTGTCCGCCCTTTTCGACCAAGTTGCCGTCAGGCGAATTCGATGTAGCTGCATAGGTAGGGCAATTGGACTGAGCCTGATTGGTCCAATAGCCATCCGCTGTCCCCTTCGCTGGCGTCCAGTAACTCACCGCACACTCATTGATAAAACCACTACCGCTGGTCGAAATCGCAGAAGTCGGGGGCACAGTCACCTGCGAGTCAACCAGCTTTAAAACCCCATCAACATAAGCCAAGCGGAATTGTTTCAAATTACCGAACCAGCGCGGCTGAGCACTGCCATCCGGACGAAACATCCCGATAAACACCTGATTCAGATAAGTACCCTGCGTATTAACACTGACAGGCAAACTTACTGAAGCAAACGCACTATTTTTCGTCTGAATTGCGGCAAAAATTGAGCCTAGACTATCAATAATCTCAGCCGCACTCGTGGCTTTATAGTACGCCCCACCACCGACCCCCTCCGACATGCTTCTCAACAACGCAGTCAACTCAGGGCTTGGCTGATTTTTATATACGTCAATCGCATAGGTAATTACATTCTGTTTACCTGGCGCAGCGCTAACATCGGTCTGAAACAGAAACCTCGCCATTTCATCAGCATAACGAACATCAACGGCACTTGTACTGAATGCCTGAGAAGTATTACCACCAACGTTAGCTAGCAATGTTTGGCCAATAAAAGTATTACCCTCTTTCTCAGCAGGAATCCAACCATTACCAACGACGATCAGATAATTTTTGCCGGCGCAAACCGGAGCAGACAAAGGGGAAATTACCGGATTATAAGTGAGTGACGAAGGAGAGTCGGTAAACGCAGAAGAGTCTGCTTTAGGGTCTAGCTTGGCATAGCGTGTTGGACCAAAGTGGGTACTGGACTCGGGCAACCCCGCTGTATCGGCATTGGCATTAGCCACACTGGTGTAACCGCCAAAATACTTGAACACCTCAAACATAGCCTGATCGAAGCCAAGCGACGCATTAACCTTCTCACCGGGGGTTCCAATATTATTACGCAACGTGGTCAGCATATTTGCCAGATTAGTGCGATTGGCGGCAGTCATTGGCTTTACCGCCGAACGCACATAGCCACCACCTTTATCGGAGTTCCCCTGTTTCTCCGTTAGCATCATAATGCCGAGGTTGATTGGGGCATCCTCGCCAGGCTCGGCCAGTGAGTTCACCACTGTTACAATGGCATCCAACTCGGCCTCCCCCTGGACGCCACCCACCCAACCCTGATTATTGGCAGTCCAATTGGACGTATTATCGATCAGGATAATGACATTCGGATAGTCGGCAGCTTCAGGGGGATTGCTACCAACAAACAAGTCAATATCTTCCGCCCGCGCAACAGAAGCCACTAATAACAACAAGGCCAAGATAAACTTAAACCCTAACATGTTCATGTTGCGCTCCTTTCAACAGCTAGACTCACAGGCATTTTGTTTGGTATTGCGCGTCACTCAAGAGCACGCGCACCCCAGCACGAGCGCGGACTGACGCGCCACTGGCCACATTCGCCACTTCAGATTGAATAAGCCAGACGGTATTCCAGGTTGTCGACGACATCCCGGGTAAATTCGCGCTGCTCGGATCAAGTGCCTGCGCTACCGTAGCCCGGATACATACAGGCTTATCGATATTAGCCACATAATCAACGACACCATCGTTATTGATATCCACATTTGAGCTCGAGGCCGCTGGCACAGCTGTAAAGTCCTGGCTAATTTTCAACTCCAGCCCTGTATTGGCTGCTGCGAGCGCCTCTGCGCGCATCTGCGCATTACCAACCGCTTGTAGACTGACATTGCTAAATGTCAAAGCTCCGGAAAGTAAAAGGGTAAACAACAACAGCATGATTAGGCCGGCGACCAAAGCAGCACCACGCTCGGATCCATAGACTAGCCGAGTGCTCATGGAGTTTCCCTCCGCATCGACACGTTATTTAAACGCACGGTGGTCGAATACACATGGCGTTTGAAACCATCATTAAACGCCCCGAGAGCGACACTGCCCAACTGATAGGTCTTGCTATCGGTATAGCCTCGGGTAGGTTCCAGATTACGTGCCAACACATGGACCTTCACTGCAACTGTGTTGGCCAACTGAGCCACGGTACAGGCCGCGCAATGCACATAAGCACCGTCCGGTGCGCCATCCCCTCGGTTGGTCGGTGTGATTTTGTTCAATGGGTCTGCCCAGTTCACCGCGACGGTGTAATCAACAGCCGCACCACTGTCACTGACATTATCGATACCCAATTCAACCACCAGACCCTCAATGCCTTCAATCAGGGGCTCAACGCTCCAAGCTGCAGCTCCATCGCTGACAAACTCGGCACGCATCAGGGTTGGAATGCCATCGCCAGCAGTCACTGAATAATCACGAATGTAGTAGATAGTGGCGACGTAGCGACGAATATCCGCTGGTGCAGACGCCAGGCAAGTCATTTTTTGCAGATTAAATCCGCCGGTCCCCAATACATAGGCGTATGGCGAGGCACCCGCACACTTTGACGCCTGGAAGTACACCTTATTCGCAACTGGTATAGCTGTAACCGTCGTATCGGCATGACGCACCACCAGCACATCGGTGCCGGCCTTCTTGCTGGCTACTACCCCGGAGCAACTTGGGGGCACTGCGTCATAAACCTGCACAGGAATGCCCAGCAGGGCCGTCTTATATGCTGCATCCCAAGCAGTAAAAGCAGCACAAGGCTCCGGCGGCTTGGTGGGATCTGCTGGATACGGCAGTGGATAATCAGTGGGAATGTCTGCGGCAGTCAGGTCATCAAACTGCGGGATATAACCATCCCAGAAGCCACCATGAATCACATCATCCTTGATCACCTGTATCGCAAAACGGCCATTCTCCATCTGCGCATTGGTCTTGGTCATTTCATCTTGGGTACGGGTCACATCGAGGAATAGCTGGAGAATGGCGACCATCATCAGCAGGCTTATAGCGACGACCACCAGCATTTCGACAAGACTGAAGCCCGATTGCGGCGCAACCTGGTAACAGGTACGGGAGGATTGCCGGATTGGCTTGTTTATGCAGTTCATAGGGTGGCGATACGTACGATGGTAGTTACCACGCGACGGCAAATGTCACCGGCACAGTTTGTCGTGTTGTTGTAGAGATTGGCTCCGCAAGCAATACCAGCAGGCGGAGCTGCTAGCGGCACCACTCCTTGCCAGGCTACCGTGAGCATGTACTCACCGCCAGGCAGTGACTCCACGCAGCCTCGCCCACCAATCATTGCACCGACCCTACTACCGCCCGAGGTTTCCCCCGCGCCTTGCAGGGCATTACACCACTCAGCCGCATCGCGCTGCTGCTGGGTTGCTGTAGCCGTAGGGCAAGTCACTCCAGCTCCGCCAAGTCCCGTCGCACCAGTGACATAGCTGGCAGCGGCGTTGCGGTTAACGGCAATTCTATTGGCCATATCCTGCAGGAGAATCAAAGCCTGAGAACGCTGATAGGCTTCCATTTCTGATTGTTGCAAGCGTGATTGCAGGCCTGCCATACCGAGCAAGCCCACTGCCAGGATCAGCACGGTGACCAGTAATTCGATCAGGGTCATACCCAACTGACGACGGAAGCCCGGTCTGACTAGATTAAGTGGGCGCATAGTTACCACTCCAGCGATCCATCACGTGTTTTGGTTCCGTCATTGGTGAGCGTCAGGATGCCATCACCGACCTGCGCCCCAATTGGAGTGAAGGTAATAGTAAAAGACGGTACCGCTCCCGTACCTACAGTAATGGCATAGCTGTATCGGCTGCTCACTTTATCTTCCAAGGCGAACCCGCTCGCTTCCAAGTCTGCCTTGGAGACATAAGCGCGATTGGCGAGGAGAAATTGCTGTTCGCGGTTGGCGATATCCATCATCTGCGCCTGCGCCGCAGCCCGAGCGCTCTTTACGAGATAGGTCTGATAGTTAGGCAGGGCAATCGCCACCAGGACACCGATGATCACGACCGCGATCATCAACTCGATCAGGCTAAACCCTCGCTGCTCAGCTCGCTCCACAGTACATCCCCTCGCGATCCGTTTATCCATACGCCCCACTAGCACCCCGGCAGAGTACAAGCCGCGCAAATCAAGGCGTTTTCGTCAGTGGCTAATGCAGCCAATCATAGACGGCAATGCGCAAGCATTTCCGCGAACGCGGCACACTAACTTGCAAAACGTTGCATTCGGTCTAGAGATTAAAGGCCGGCTCCACAAAGCCCACGGTTTAAACGACAGTCGGAACCGAGGTGCAGACGACCGGTGCTCCCTACCAGGATGGCGGGGGCAACCCCAGTTAGAGAGGCACGGACGCCATGCACCGGCACGCTCACGGCTTTACCCTTCCTGAACTGCTCATCACCCTCGGCATCCTTACCCTACTGACAAGCGTTGGAGTGCCTGGCACCGTGCAGTTTATCGACAACCAACAGTTGGTCACCACCAGCAATCAACTGGTGGCGGACTTGGTCCTGGCCCGCAGCGAATCGATCAAGCGGCGGCAGCCGGTGCTGGTCGATAATGGCGACGGCAATTGGCAAAGCGGCTGGCAGGTGTACGTAGACCTGAACAATAACGGCCTATTCGATGAAGGCGAGCCGATACTCCGCCAAGCCCACTCCCTGCCCAGGAATGTGATTGCCAAAGGCAATACGCCGGTCCGGCGCTATATCCGCTATACGCCGTCAGGCAGTAGCCATTTAATCGGCGGCGCATTTCAGGCCGGCACTTTGTTCATTTGCCACGCAAGCGGCAAATATGCCGTCAGGCAGTTGGTGTTAAGCGCTACCGGCAGAGTACGCAAACATAAAGACCCGCCAGCATCTTGCTGAGTCGCCTGACGGGCAGCCTGTGGGCGACTAACAACTCAGAGCTGCGTCACCCGCAACTCCTTGGGCATGGAGAAGGTGACGTTCTCAGGCCGCCCCTCCAGCTCGCTCTCCCCTGTCGCCCCCCAGGCTTGCAGTTGGCTGACAACGCCGCGCACCAGCACCTCGGGTGCCGAGGCCCCGGCGGTAATGCCGATACCGGCAGCGCTGTCGAACCACTCGCGCTTGAGGTCTTCGGCACCGTCGATCAGGTAGGCCGGGGTGCCCATGCGCTCGGCCAATTCGCGCAGGCGGTTGGAGTTGGAGCTATTGGGGCTGCCGACCACCAGCAGCACGTCGCACTCGGCGGCGAGCTGCTTGACCGCGTCCTGGCGGTTCTGGGTGGCGTAGCAGATATCATCCTTGCGTGGCCCGCCGATGCTGGGGAATTTATTGCGCAGGGCGTCGATAACCTTGCTGGTGTCGTCCATCGACAGGGTGGTCTGGGTGACGAAGGCCAGGGCGTCGGGGTTGCGCACCTGCAGGTGCGCAACGTCAGCCTCGTCCTCCACCAGGTAGATGGCACCGCCGTTGCTGGCGTCGTACTGGCCCATGGTGCCTTCGACTTCCGGGTGGCCTTCGTGACCGATCAGGATGCATTCGCGCCCCTCGCGGCTGTAGCGCACCACTTCCATATGCACCTTGGTTACCAATGGGCAGGTGGCGTCGAAGATCTTCAGCCCGCGCCGCTCGGCTTCGTTGCGCACGGCCTGGGACACGCCGTGCGCGCTGAAGATCACGATAACGTCATCGGGGATCTGGTCCAGCTCTTCGACAAAAACAGCACCGCGCGCACGCAGGTCTTCGACCACGAATTTGTTGTGCACCACTTCATGACGCACATAGATCGGCGGGCCGAAGACTTCCAGGGCGCGGTTGACGATCTCGATGGCGCGGTCTACACCAGCGCAGAAGCCGCGGGGATTGGCGAGTTTGATATGCATGATGGTTATCTCGGCGCGCGTGGCACAGGGTTTGACCGATGTAACGCGAGACCGCTAGATGACCCCACGCCGTTCATAACCCGGATGCAATCCGGGGTTAGCACATTCCCGGATTGCATCCGGGCTACAGATCAGACCGCCTTGACCTCGATAATTTCCACATCGAAGCTCAGCGCCTTGCCGGCCAGGGGGTGGTTGAAGTCGATGGTCACCTGGCTGTCGTCGAAGGCCTTGACCACGCCCGGCAGCTCGGCATTGGCGGCGTCGTTGAAGATCACCAGCAGGCCTTCGGACAGCTCCATATCCTGGAACTGGCTGCGCGGCATCACTTGCACGTTCTGCGGGTTGCCCTGGCCGAAGCCCTGTTCGGGGCCGATCGACAGGCTGCGCTTGTCGCCGGCTTTCAGACCATAAATGGCCTGCTCGAACCCCGGCAGCAGGTTGCCATCGCCCACCTTGAAGGTGGCCGGTTTCTTGTCGAAGGTGCTGTCGACCACATCGCCATTTTCCAGCTTGAGGGCGAAGTGCAGGGTGACTTCCTTGTCCGGGCCGATTCGTACGTCAGTCATGGGCTTTTTCTCCGGACTTCTCGCTTTTGAACATATCCAGCGCCAGCAAAATCGCGCCGCCGGTGATCGCCATATCGGCGACATTGAACGCCGGGAAATACCAGCGGTGCTGCCAGTGCAGCAAAATAAAGTCGACCACATGGCCGAATACCACACGATCCACCAGGTTGCCGAGCGCACCGCCCAGAACCAGGGCCAGGGCCAGGGCCAGCCAGCTCTCCGCTGGATTCAGGCGCTTGAGCCAGACCACCAGCACCACACTGACCGCCACGGCAATGGCCGCGAAGAACCAGCGCTGCCAGCCGGCCGCATCGGCCAGGAAGCTGAAGGCTGCGCCGGTGTTGTAGGCCAGGGTCCAGCTGAAGTAATCGGGAATGATCACAATCTGCTGATACATGCTCAGGTTGTTGTCGAACCAGAACTTGCTGGCCTGGTCGACGACGAACACCAGCAGGCTTAGCCAGAGCCAGGGGAGTTTGCCAAAGCGCGCACTCATGCCCGGCCCCCGGGCTGTAGGTGCATAGGGCAACCATCACGCATAGTGACGAACCTCGCCCGCGCCTTCGATATTGTCCACGCAGCGACCGCAGATTTCCGGGTGCGCCGGGTTGACCCCAACGTCTTCGCGGTGGTGCCAGCAGCGGCCGCACTTGGGGTGGGCCGACTTGACGATTTTCAGCTTCAGCCCAGGCACCTCGGTCTCCACGGCATCGGCCGGGGCATCGGCCAAGGGAGCCAGCGCTGCGGTTGAGGTAATCAGCACGAAGCGCAATTCATTGCTGAGCTTGTTCAAGTCGGCAATCAGGCTGTCTTCGGCATACAGGGTGACTTCGGCCTGCAGGTTGCCGCCGATGGCCTTGGCCGCACGCAGGGCTTCCATTTCCTTGTTGACCGCAACCTTGACCGCCATGACCCGCTCCCAGTATTCGCGGCTCAGCTCGAAATCCTGCGGCAGTTCGCTCAGGCCCTGATACCAGCCATTGAGCATCACAGACTCGTTGCGCTCGCCTGGCAGGTACTGCCACAGCTCGTCGGCGGTGAACGACAGCACCGGCGCAATCCAACGCACCAAGGCTTCGGCGATATGGAACAACGCGCTCTGGCAGGAGCGCCGCGCTACGCTGTCGGCGGCGGTGGTGTATTGGCGGTCTTTGATGATGTCGAGGTAGAAGCCGCCCAGCTCCTGCACGCAGAAGTTGTGCACCTTCTGGTAGACGTTCCAGAAGCGGTAGCTGTCGTAGGCTTCCTCGATTTCGCGCTGCAGCAGCA